>Ga0075012_10004254_pt1 | contig 13386 bp, 9 predicted proteins | sample All_14_2_FD_71474 | JGI IMG/M metagenome (GOLD analysis project Ga0075012, IMG submission 71474) | Freshwater microbial communities in response to fracking from Pennsylvania, USA - Allegheny Zone_MetaG_DW_15 | ecosystem: Environmental > Aquatic > Deep subsurface > Groundwater > Drilled... | reverse complement strand
CTCTGGGTGCAAATGATGCTTGGGACCTTCATTTCGATCAGATGACCGCGAGACGGTCTTTGTCCGGTGGGCTGCCGCTCTCAGGGGAGCGTGTGGCCTCCGGACGAACGAAAACAAACCCTATCATCTTTACACCTTGCTGTATGCGTTGGGCAACTGATAAGATTCAGCCATGTTTCGTTTAGGAAAGAAAGGGAAGCCGTTGCAGAAAATCGCGAACGGGTTGCGGTTTTCCTTCGCCTTTATTTTCTTCGCGCTGACGGTGCTCCAGGGCCTCACGCTCTGCTTCTGCCCGCCCGACCCCGATGCCTGCGGCGAGCACTGCCACGACTGCGGTTCCGTGCCAGAGCCGCAATCCCCGAAGATTGAACACATGTGCGACCATCTGACCGTCGCGGAACTGCCTCCGGGTGAAGAGACCGCCTCGGGGTTCGATGCGTTGCTGGCTGGGCTTTTCACTTGGGTTCTGCGGCAAGAGCCCGCCGCTTTTTCCAATGCGGTTTTCACATATCCTGAACGTCCGCCGGACGTGCTCTATCCGCATTTGACTTTTATCGCGTGTTCGACACAGATTTTGTGTTGAGCCGCTTCTCGTGTCTGTCGGCAGAACGCGTTCTCTGAATGCGCCTCCGGATCTTCCCCTCGCTGATGCCCCGACCTTATGGTTGTCGGCCCATTCTTTGACACGAGGATTCTCACATGGCTTCAGATTTCCTTTGGCGGGCGTTTCCCGCCGCCTGCATCATCATTCCCTGCCTGACCGGCGTCGGCTGCCGCAGTTATGAGGCTGCTCCGATCGATTGGACACGTGCGGCGTCAGACTGGTCTGCCGCAGCGACCAACCGCCCGCTCGTGACGCATGAAGCGTCGCGGCAGTGCGCGCTGACGCTCAACCCCGCGATCAACGCGTTGCGCCTCAAGCACCTCTCTTCCCAACGGCATGCCCAAGCGGCGGGTTGGTGGGAGGACCCGGAGCTTGACCTGGACGGCCTGCGCGTGTTGCGCGGAGGGCCGCATCCGTGGATCATCGGCTCTGGGCTATCCTTCGCGGTCCCGCTTAACGGCGTTCCCGGCATCGAGAAGCTGGCCGCGCAAGCCTACGGCCGCGCGGATGCTTTCGCCGTGACCGTGGGCGAACGCGAGCTGATCGCCGAGGTCGACCGCGCGTGGGCGCAGTCGGTTGCTCTCGAACAGCGGACAGCCTTGGCGGCCGCATACGCTGAGCGCGTCGGGCATTGGGAACGCATGGTGCAAGATTTGGTGAGTGGCGGCGAGCTGGCGAAAATCGAAAGCGACCGGTTTCTGCAAGAGCGCTCACGGTTGCGGCTTGAGCAGGAACAACTGGCCGCCGAAGCGTCAGCGAGCCGCAAGGCGCTCTTGCGGCTGTTGGGATTCCATCCGGCCGCGCCAATCGATTTCGCCTGGGGCACACGTGGGCAGGAGCCCGTCGCGACGTTTCCTGATGAAGAGGCCTTGATCCGGCATCCCCGCGTACAGGAAAAACTCGCGCGGTTGGAGGCCTCAGAAGAGGCGCTGCGCGCCGAAATCCGCCGCCAGTATCCCGATCTCATGATCGGCCCGGCGCTTGAGCACGAGGAAGGCGGTCCCCGCCTAGGGCTCTCGCTGGGGCTCACGCTGCCGCTTTGGAACCGCAATCGTCGCGGCGTCGCACAGGCGGAAGGAGAGCGCGGCTTGGCCCGTCATGACGCGCTCGCCGAATGGCAGGGGCTGGTGTCGGACCTGCACGAGACGCGCGAGGCGCTTCAGTTCGCCGAGGAGGCGGCGCGGCTGATCCGCGAGAACCGGTTGCCGGAGGCAAGAAACGCGGCCGCGCGCGTTGAGAAGCTGTTCAAGACGGGGGAGGCCGACGTGCTGGCTGTCGCAGAGGCCGAACAGACGCTCTACGAGATTCAGAAGGCGGAGGCCGAAGCGCGGCTCGCCGTGGAGGTGGCCAGAATCCGGGCGGCAAAATTGGCAGTCGATAACCCATAGGTGAGAACCCTCAGAGAGTTTGGAGAGACGAGATGAACTTATTTGATTCGCTAAGCGGTGTTGTTGTGATGAGCGTGGCGCTCCTGATGTGGGGCGGCTGCTCGAAACAGGGCGAAGGGGAAGAAAAGCACGACCACGGCGCAGCCTGTTCGCATGGCGCAGAAGCGGCGAAGGCCGGCGAGGACCATGCAGGCCACGACCACGGGGAGGGCGCGAAAGAAAGCGAACCGGCGAAGCCTGTGAAGGGCGACGTACACGAGCACGGCGCGGCCTGTTCGCACGGTGCAGAGGTGGCGAAGCCTGAAGAGGACCATGCAGGCCATGACCACAGTAAAGAGACGTCGGAAGCAGGCACGACCTTTGAGATACCCGAGAATGCCCGTCGCCTGCTCGGTCTCACCTATGCCACCGCCGCCGCGCGGAATGTCCGCGGCACGGTCCGGTTCACGGGGCGCTTCGAGGTGATGCCGGGCGCACGGCGCGTTTACAGCGCCGTCTTTCCCGGTGTGGCGGAGGTCTGCGTCCGCCCGTCGCAGCGTGTTCGGAAGGGCGAGATCCTTTTCCGCATCGCCTCGCCGGAGTGGAGTCGGCAGACGGGGGCGAAACGTGAGGCAGCGTCCGCTTTGGCTTTGGCGCGGACCGAAGCCGATGTCGTGCGGGAGCGGCTGTCAAGGCTGAAGGAGACGGGCGTACGCAGCGCCGAACTCGAGATGGCGCTGAAGATGAAAGAGGCCGAGGCCGCCCGCGCCGAAAGCGCCTGCCAAAGCGTCGAGGGCCAGCTTCGTTCGGTGTTGACGCTCTGCCGCGAAGAGGCGGGTGTCCTTGTGTTCGAGGCCCGCGACGCAGGCGTTGTCGAGCGCGTGTCGGCAGATTCGGGCGCGTGGCTCGACACCGGCGCCGAGGTTGTCAGCGTGGCGCGCGAGGACGGCGTCTGGTTCCGCGCCGACGGCGTGTCCGCTGAAATGGATCGCGTCCGCGATGGGCAGACCGGGTTCGTAGAGCCGCTTCGCGGCATGCCTGCCGCTTCCGAGCACGCCGAAGGAGTCGTCTCGCTTGGGTGGATGTCCGACGCGTCCGCACGCGTCCGGCCCGTTTTTCTGACTCCCAGCCGTACACCGCCATGGGCAATGCCCGGAAACGTCGGCATCCTGAATGTGGTCGTCGAGCAGAGCGTGGCAGGCAGCGTCGCAATCCCGCGCGCTTGCGTTGTGCCTGATGGTCTCCGCAGTGTCGTGTTCGTGCGCGACGAGAAAGACGCCGACGCTTTTATCCGGAAAGAGGTTGTCCTTGGAGCAGACGACGGCGAGTGGGTCGAGGTGCAGGGGCTCGCAGCAGGGGCGTCTGTTGTGTTGGATGGCGCTTACGAACTGAAGCTCACGGCGCCGTCGGCCACTGCGGCGGCTCCCAAAAAGGCCGGACACTTTCATGCGGACGGCCAGTTCTACGAAGACTCGCATTGAGACGTGCTCCCCCGCATCCGCGCATCCCGTGCGCTGATTTGTGCTTCCGCTGGCCGCAAGTCCTTTTGGAGAAGAGTTCATGCTCAAAAAACTGATTGATATTTGTTTAAACAACCCTCGGCTGACGCTCGCCGTGACAGCGGTCTCGGTGGTGGCTGCCGTGATGGTCGGCACTCGCTTGCCGGTGGACGTATTTCCAGAGCTCAAAGTGCCGCGCGTGGTGGTTCAGACCGAAGCGGGCGGCCTCACCGCCGAGGAGGTCGAACAGTTCATCACGATTCCGCTCGAGGCGGCCATGAACGGCCTGCCCGGCGTCAAAGAGGTCCGCTCCTCTTCGGGAAGCGGGCTTTCCTTCGTCTGGGTCGACTTCGACTGGAACACCGATCTGTTCCGCGCGCGGCTCAGCGTCGCCGAGCGGCTCGCAACGGTGCGCGGCATGCTGCCGGAGGGCTCGGAGCCGGAGATCACGCCGATCGTTTCCGTCACGGGAGAGATCATGCTGTTGGCGCTGACGAGCGATGCGTCTGCCGTGTCGCCGCTCGATCTGCGTGCGCTCGCCGAATACGAGCTGCGCAACAGGCTGCTGGCGATATCGGGCGTCGGGCAAGTGACCGTGATCGGCGGAAGCCTGCCGGAATATCAGGTGAACGTGTCGCAGGAGCGCCTCGCCGCCTTCGGCGTGACGTTGAACGAGGTGGTCGACGCGGCCCGCGATTCCCACACGATGGCGGGCGCGGGATATCTTCCGGGCATTCACGGCCAGGAGGTCCCTTTGCGCCAGACGGCACGCGTCGAAAGCATCGACGACCTGAAGCGGGTGCGCCTCGTGTCGCATGCGGGGACACCGTTGCGTCTGGGCCAGGTTTCGGACGTGGTGATCGGCGGCGCGCCGCGCCGCGGCTCGGCCGGCTTCAACGGCAAAGACGCGGTTGTGCTCTCTGTCCAGAAAGCTCCGGGCGGCAACACGCTCGAGCTCACGAGAAAAATCGATGCCGCTTTGGACGAGTTCGAAGCCTCGCGTGTTCCTCCCGGCGTGAAGATCCACCGCGAGGCCTACCGGCAGGCGGATTTCATCAGCCTTTCCATCCGCAATGGCGAAGGCATCATCCGCGATGCCGCGTTGATCGTCATCGCGGTGCTGGGGCTGACCTTGCTCCGCGTGCGCACGACGCTCATCACCCTGCTCTCCCTGCCGCTTTCGATCACGACCGGACTCCTGCTCTTCCCGAAGTTCGGTATGGGCATCAACATCATGACACTCGGCGGATTGGCGGTGGCGGTTGGAGACGTCGTCGACAATTCGATCATCTTCGTGGAGATCGCTTGGCGCAAGTTGACGGAAAACAGCATGAAGTCGCTTGCCAAGCAACGCTCCCGGCGTGAGGTGCTGCACGCCGCGAGCGCAGAGATCCTTCACTCGGTGACTTTCTCGACACTCATCATCGTGCTTGTTTTCTTGCCGTTGCTCTTTCTCTCCGGACTGGAAGGGCAGTTCTTCCGGCCACTGGGGCTCGCCTACCTTTTGGTATTCGCCGCCTCGCTGCTGGTCGCCATCACGGTGACTCCTGCGCTCTGTCTGCTGATGTTCAGTGTGCGGAAGAGGGCGGGGGAGAAGAGTGAGGGAGAGGCTGCGCGGCACAAAGACGGAACGACGGTTCACATTCTGAAGAAACTTTACCGTCCCCTCTTGCTTGGGTGCGTGCGTTTCTCCAAGACCGTTTGCCTGCTTATGGCCGTGGTAACGGGCCTGGCACTTTGGTTGGCCTCAACATTCGGGACCAGTTTTCTGCCGCCGTTCCACGAGGACTGCTATACGGTGTTCGTCAGCACGCCGCCCGGCTCCTCGCTGGAGGAGACCGAACGCGTCACCCATCAGGCCATTCAGGCGATCGGCGCCATCGATGGCGTCCACAGCGTCACGCGCCGCACGGGCCGGGCTGAACGCGATGAACATGCCGAACCGGTGAGCGCCTCTGAGCTTCTGGTGCGCGTGGATCTGTCCAAAGATCCCCTTCAGTTGCGCCGCGCGATCCAAGGCGTGATCGGCCAGATTCCGGGCACCGCCACCATGATCGGTTATCCCATCGCCCATCGCATCAGCTCAGTCCTTTCCGGCACAAATGCCGAGCTTGCGATCAACGTGTTCGGCGACGACCTCAACACCCTCCGTGCGGCGGCAGCCTCCGCCAAGCAGATTCTGTCCACGCTGCCACAGGTCGCCGACGTGCGGGCCAACCGCGAGATTCTCGTTGAAACGCTGAGGATCAGGTATCGCATGGATGATCTGGCACGGGCGGGACTCTCCTTGAAAGAGGCGGGCGAACAGGTCTCGGCCGCTTTCAACGGCGTCACGGCCGGCCAGGTTGCGCTCAATCAGAGGCGGTGGGACATTGTGGTCAGGCTTGAGGGCGTGGCCCGCAACGATCTCGCCGATGTGTCGGCCTTCAAACTGACGGTGCCCTCCGGGGCGAGCGTGCGTCTCGACGAGGTGGCGGAGGTGTTTCGCGAAGAAGCCTCCAACCTGATCGTGCGCGACAACACGCGGCGAAAGGCGCTGATCTCCTGCAATGTCGCGGAAAGCTCGAACATGGGCGATCTTGTGGCTGCGCTTCGCAAACAGGTGGAGCCGGCCGTGAACGCGATGGGGTGCACCGTGAGCTACGGCGGCACTTACGAGGCGCAGCAGTCCGCTTCCCGGCGGCTCGCCTGGCTGGGGCTTGTGATCCTGATCGCGATCGTCCTGATCTTGAACTACTCCTTGCGCAGTTTCAAATCTGCTCTGCTGGTCATGGTCAATCTGCCCCTCTGCCTGATCGGGGGGATCGCGGCTGTTTATCTTGCGAATCCGGCGCCGCTGGTGGCCAACACGCTGGCGCTCTTCCGGCTGGGCTCTTATGCTGCCCCGGTCCTCTCGGTCGCCTCGCTGGTCGGCTTTGTGACGGTGATCGGTTTCGTCATCCGTAACGGGCTGCTGCTGCTGAACCGTTACCGCGAGTTGCAGGCTGCCGGGATGGACCTGCACTCGGCCATCGTCGAAGGTTCGCTCGAACGCATGGTGCCGATTCTGATGACTTCGCTGACGACGATCTTCGGGCTGTTGCCGATTGTGCTCGCCTACAACAAGCCGGGCGGCGAACTTCTGGCCCCGCTCGCCCTCGTGCAATTTGGCGGTCTCATCAGTGCGACGCTGTTGAACCTGCTGGTCCTGCCCGCAGCCTATCGGTGGGCGTTCGGGCGGACGCCTGCAGGACCGCGGGCTCGCCCAAAACCTTAATCCGGCGGGCACGGCAGGGAAGAGCACCGCCTCGTCGGCCCTGTATCTTCAGCGAAATTAAAGGCGTGGCGCGAAAAATCGGCGGCGTGGGGTTGCGCCGCCCGTTCCAGCTTTCGCTTGCACGGGGCGGGAGTCCATCCTACAATACGCCGCGTCTTATGCAACTGCCTTGCCCAGTGTTTGATTTCCACGTGCACCTTTACCCTGACGCGCTTGCGGAGCGGGTTGTGGCTCAGCTTGCGCAGAGATTCGGCAATCCGCCCGCTTTCGATGGCACCGTCGGCGGTCTGAAAACTGATCTGTCCAGAGCCGGTATCTGGGGGGCGCTCAACCTGCCGGTGGCCACCAAGCCGGATCAAGTCGAGTCGATCAACTTCTGGGCAGCTTCCAACAATAATAAGCCGGTTTTCAGCCTCGCCACGGTCCATCCCGACACGCCGGATATGCGGGCCGTGCTGACTGCTGTGAAAGCGGCCGGGTTCAAGGGCGTCAAGCTCCACCCCGAATATCAGGTCTTTACGCTCGACGACCCTCGTGTGACGTCGGTTTGGGAGGCCTGCGCCGACCTTGGGCTGTTCGTCTTCCTGCATGCGGGTGGTGAACGTGTTTTTACGCCGCCATTCCATACGACCCCTTCGAGTGTGGCCGGCCTGATTTCGCGCTATCCGCGTCTCACGGTGGTGGCGGCGCACCTTGGCGGGTTCCGGATGTGGGACGAGGCGGAGGCGGTGCTGGTCGGCAAACCGCTCTACCTTGACCTGTCACACACCCTGTTCTGGATGCCCGAGGAGCAGATAGTGCGTATGGTGCGTAACCACGGTGTGGAGCGGGTGGTCTTTGGCAGCGATGCGCCTTGGCAGTCTTCCGCTACGGTTCTTGAAGCTTTCCTCAAACTCCCGTTCACCGAGTACGAACAGCGGCGAATCCTGTGGGACAACGCCGCCCAGCTCCTCTCGCTGTCAAACCCCGCAACGTCAAACGCTTAACCGGAAGAGCCCTATGAACATCTCGATTATCGGCCTTGGCCTCATTGGCGGCTCATTCGCCAAAGACCTTCGCAAAGCGGGGCTCGCTTCGGAGTTGCTCGGCGTGGAGTCCTCGCCAGAGCATGCGGACCGCGCCTTGCAGCTCGGCCTCGTCGACCGCGTCGTCACGCTCGAAGAGGCGCTGCGGCAGAGTGATGTGCTGTTGCTCGCGGTGCCGGTCGACGCCATCGAGGCGCTTCTGCCGAAAATGCTCGACGCCGTGCGCCCGACGCAAACGGTCATCGACCTCGGCTCCACCAAGTTCCATCTGGCCGATGCCGTCCGGCAGCATCCGCGCCGCGAGCGCTATGTGGCGGCGCACCCCATGGCCGGAACGGAGAACGCAGGCCCCGATGCCGCCCTCGAGGGGCTCTTCAGGGGGAAGACCGTGCTGTTGTGCGATTTGGAGTGGAGCGCGCCGGACGCCTGCAAGACGGCCCTCGAGATCTTCCATGCCGTGGGGCTCAAGTTCGAGTTCATGAGTTCCGAACAGCACGACCGCCATGCCGCTTACGTCTCGCACCTTTCGCACGTGGTGGCCTATGCCCTCTCCATCGCCGTTCAGGGCGAGGAGAAAGCCGGCTATGCCGTGCCCCGCCTCGCCGGCGGCGGGTTCGCCTCGACCGTTCGTCTGGCCAAGAGTTCGCCCGAGATGTGGGTCCCCATTTTCCAGCAGAACCGCGAGCACGTGATGAAAGCCATCGATGCCTTTTCGGAGCGCGTGCAGGAGATCAAGCACTGTCTGGAAGCCAACGATTTCGAGAAGTTGGAGAAGCTGATCCGTGAGGCCAACCAGATCCGCGATCTGCTCTGAAAAAGGGCGTCACGTTTTTGTCCGTGCGGCCTTCTTGCGGCTGTGGGCGAAACGTGTTATCCTCGCGCCGTTTTGTGGTTTCCTCCGTGAGTCAGGCAGAACTCCGCCAAGTGAAAAGCACGCTTATGAACAGAATCATCAATAAAACAAAACTTTCGGAGGAAGTCTTCCGTCTGGAAGTCGAAGCCCCTCTCATCGCCCGCGAACGTAAGCCCGGCCAGTTCATCATTCTCCAGATCGACGAGGCGATCGGTGAGCGCATTCCGCTGACCATCGCGGATGCCGACCCTGTCAAGGGCACGATCACGCTGATTTTCCAGGCTGTCGGCAAGACGACCCATCTGCTTGCCGAGAAGGAAGTGGGCGACTCCATTGTCGCGTTGCTAGGCCCGCTCGGCCAGCCCACGCATATCGAAAAGGTCGGGCACGTGGTCTGTGTCGGCGGCGGTATCGGTGTCGCTCCGCTCCATCCCATCGCCCAGGCCATGAAGGCCGCCGGCAACAAGGTCACCATCATCATGGGCGCTCGCAACAAGGCGCTGCTCATCATGGAAGAGGAGATGCGCAAGATCGCCGACGAGCTGATCGTGGTCACCGATGACGGCTCCTGCGGGCGTAAAGCACTGGTCACTCATCCGCTCAAAGAGCTCTGTGAGCAGGTTCCCAAGCCCGACATGGCGGTTGCCATCGGCCCGCCCATCATGATGAAGTTCTGCGCGGAGACCACCCGCCCCTATGGCGTGCCCACGGTTGTCTCGCTGAACACGATCATGATCGATGGGACCGGCATGTGCGGCGGATGCCGTGTCACGGTCGGCGGCAAAACCAAATTCGTCTGTGTGGACGGGCCCGAGTTCGACGGCCACCAAGTGGATTTCGACAACATGATGAAGCGTTTGCGCGCCTACAAGCCGCGCGAGGATGCCGATCACAGGGCACACCACTGCAAACTTGAAGAGGCCGCGAAAACCCTTGAAACAGCGTAGGGCCTCTTCCCAACCGTCTAACCTCTAACACCCTTTTCTACTCATGCACGCAACTCCCGAGTCTCTCCACCAGGCAGCCGCCATCAAGCTGGCGGAACTTTCCGGCAAGACGCTGTCGCCCAAAGACCGCATGGCCATTCCCGCCCAAGAGATGCCCTCGCAAGCGCCCGATGTCCGTCGGCACAACATGGACGAGGTGGCGCTCGGCTACTCGGCGGAACAGGCGCGGGTCGAGGCGATGCGCTGCCTCCAGTGCAAGAACGCGCCGTGTGTGAACGGATGCCCCGTGGGGATCCGCATTCCGGAGTTCCTTAAGGCGGCGGCGGACGGGCGTTTCGATGAGGCCGTCGCGATCATCCGCGAGAGCAGCCTGTTGCCAGCCGTATGCGGCCGGGTCTGCCCGCAGGAGGTTCAGTGCCAGCTGCCCTGCACGCTCGGCAAGGCGTTGAAAAATGTCGATCTTGCGGTCTCCATCGGCCGCGTCGAGCGGTATGTGTCCGATCTCCAGCGCGACAGCGGCAAGCAGTCCGTGCCCGAGGTGAAGCCCGAGACAGGCAAGAAAGTCGCGGTCATCGGCAGCGGCCCCGCCAGCATCACCGTGGCGGCCGATGTGCGCCGCGAGGGGCACGCGGTGACGATGTATGAGGCGTTCCACAAGCCCGGCGGTGTGCTGATCTACGGCATCCCGGAATTCCGTTTGCCGAAGACGATCGTGCAGAAAGAGATCGACATGCTTCAAGACATGGGCGTTAAGCTTGAGACCAACTATGTGGTGGGCCGCACGCGCAAGCTCAAAGACTTGATCGAACAGGACGGTTTCAACGCCGTGTTCGTCGGCACCGGCGCGGGGCTGCCCAAGTTCATGAACATCCCGGGCGAAAACCTCGTGGGTGTCTTCTCGGCGAACGAGTATCTGACGCGCGCGAACTTGATGAAGGCCTACGATACGGCTCGCGCCCACACGCCGCTCTACAACTCGAAGAAAGTCGCGGTGCTCGGCGGCGGCAATGTCGCCATGGACGCGGCCCGCATGGCTTTGCGCCTCGGTGCGGAAGAGGTCCACTTGGTCTACCGCCGCACGGAGAAGGAGATGCCCGCCCGCGTCGAAGAGGTCGCCCATGCGCGTGAGGAAGGCGTCACCTTCCACATGCTGCAGAACGCGGTCCGCATCCTCGGCGATGCCAACGACTGCGTGACGCACATGGAGTGTTTGCGGTACGAACTGGGCGAGCCGGACGCCTCTGGCCGGCGGAGCCCGGTCCCCATCCCCGGCAGCGAATTTCTGATGGAGGTCGACACCGTGATCGTGGCGATCGGCAATGGCTCGAACCCGCTGATCAGCCAGACGACCGAGGGCCTTGCCGTCAACAAGTGGGGCAACATCATCGTGGACGAGAAGGGCAAGAGCTCGATCGACGGCATCTATGCGGGCGGCGACATCGTGCTCGGTGCCGCCACCGTGATCCTTGCGATGGGCGAGGGCCGCCGCGCCGCGGCCTCCATCAACGCGTTTTTGAGCAACACCTGAGCCGCATCGCAGACTGAACGCGTGCGGACGACCCGGTGGGCGGTCCCTCAAGGGCGGTGATCGGAGAGAGGGCGCCGTCCTGGCCATGCAGGCCATGGCGGTTTCCAGAGGTAAACGGCATGCGCACGCTCAAACTCAGAGACTACACGGTTCCCGAGGAGATCTCCCATAGTGCGATTCACGCCGTGGGCAGTCATCTGGGAGCAGCCATGTTGGCGCTGCTGGTCGTTTTTGGCGCGCAGAGCGGAACGCAGGTGCCTTGGAAGGTGGTCAGCGGGGCGGTCTTCGGAGTCAGCATCATCCTGCTCTATACCGTCTCGTCGGTTTACCACGCCGTGACGCACCAGCGCGCCAAGCAGATCCTCGAGGTGTGCGACCACATGGCGATCTATTTTCTGATCGCCGGTTCCTACACGCCTTTCACGCTTGTGACCCTGCGCGAAGCGCATCCGGCCATTGCGTGGACGATCTTCGGGATCGTATGGGGGCTGGCCGTTGCGGGTGTGATCTTCAAGGTCTTCTTTACGGGCAAGTTGCGCATGGTCTCGACCCTCGCCTACATCGGCATGGGGTGGATCGTGGTATTCGCGATCAAGCCTCTCATGGAGGCTCTGCCGGTTGCGGGGCTTGTCTGGCTGCTGATCGGAGGCGGGCTCTACACGGTTGGCACGGTTTTCTATCTCTGGCGCATCATGCCGTTCCACCATGCGGTTTGGCACCTGTTCGTGCTGACCGGCACGATCTGTCACTTCATCTGTGTGCTCTTCTACGTGATGATGTGACCGTTCAGGGCATTTCCACCTTGACGCGGAAGAAACGACTGGCGGCATTGGTGGGCGAGTACCATTCCAAGTTTGTCAGTGCCGCTTTTCCCTCTACGGTATACCGGCGTTCCGCCCCCATATTCGGAACCCACGACACGTGTGGTACGCCATTGGATACCGCAATAATTGCCAAGAACAAAGAGGTGCCACTGGTTGGGCATGTTCCCGCGACATACTCTTCCCATGCCTTGCGACCGTCGCCATCCGTGTCAGCCAACGCGGCAGCTTCGTAATCGCAACCGGCTGTCAGTTGATAGGCGTCAAGCCATGCATACGGTACTGGGATGGGTGTGGTCTGTGTTGCCGTCTGAGAGGACGGAAGCAAGCCGTAGATGCGAATCTCGTTGAGTCCCACGCTTCGAAAACCACCATATCCCACCGGAGTGAAGGTGTTCACAGCTTTGAACATCAGATAACGATATGCTGTACCCGTAGCAAGACCAGATGCAGACGTGAAGGTTTCCGCTTCGATCGGGTCATTCGCAAATGGCTGGAATGCGAGTGATCCATTCAGTATCTGATTGGTCGAAGCCAAGGTATATCCGTTCGCCAGGCCTGTATAGACGACGTCATTTGCTGCATACACAACAAAATCACGTGTAGCGCGGTCGTTCCAAACCTGGTTGTGGGTATTAAACAGTTCGAGTCTGTTGATCAAATACTTAGCTCCTAGATCAAGTATAAAATACTCATTTAAATAAGGGACGTATTGATAAGTATTTTCGCGCCCGATCCAGAAGTTTCCGGGTGCCGATTCCGAGACCGGACCGGTCTGGTTGTCAACAACGTGGTGGGCTCCATAGAAGGTCGCTGTGTATGTTTGTACATCCCAAGCACCGCTGCCTCCGATTACCGAATTGGTCGTCAGAACGATCTGTGAAACGCCAGTGGTCATGATAACGCCACGCCCGGTAACGGAAAATCCTGTGTCGCCGCTTGTCGCATCCGATACTACGGTAACCCTTCCAGAATATGAACCTTCTGCAACAGGGGTAAAGATCACAGTAATTGTGTTTGATTGGCCTCTGCCGACTATAAACGTGATCGGAGACACAGAAATCTCGGACGGATATGAAACGCTCGTGACCGTCAGGTTCGTGTTGCCGTCGTTAATCGTCTGAACCGTATTTGTTGCGCACTGGCCCACTTCCACATTGCCGAAATCCAGTGATAATGGAACAATCCGAATAATGCGCGTCTGTCTTACATACGTTGCGCTCGCCACCGCGCTGCCCGTCATACCGCTCTTGAATGCGCGGGCCTTGACAGTCGTGGTCTGCGTCAGTTCCAGCGCCGTTGCGTAGAGTACGCTGTTCGTGGTCGGCTCGCTTCCGTCGAGCGTGTAGCGGATCTCCGCGCCCCCGGTTGTGCAAGAGAGCGCCACCTGTAGCGAGGTCTCGAAGGTCGCACCGTCCGCGGGGTCGAAGGTCGGCGTCGCGACGGGGGCCAGCTTCGTGTAGGTCGCGCTCGCCACCGCGCTGCC
>Ga0075012_10004253_pt1 | contig 13386 bp, 9 predicted proteins | sample All_14_2_FD_71474 | JGI IMG/M metagenome (GOLD analysis project Ga0075012, IMG submission 71474) | Freshwater microbial communities in response to fracking from Pennsylvania, USA - Allegheny Zone_MetaG_DW_15 | ecosystem: Environmental > Aquatic > Deep subsurface > Groundwater > Drilled... | reverse complement strand
CTTCTTCCGATGATGACGACGAAGACGACGACGATGGAAAACGTGCAAAGAGAGATGACGTAGGAAACGCAAGAGGAGCAGTCGTCATCGTCAATAAGGACGAGCTGCAACGGGTGCTTCTAGGCAAGCTGTTCCTCTGCGCGTTAACCGTGGAGAAACTGGCCGGAATGCACTTGACGACGAGGGATCTGGAAGACTTGCAAGGAACCATTCCATTCACCCATCCCGGTTTTTTTCCCTCCAACGACGCAAAGACATCTCATGATGATGGAGGTGACTCCGATTCCAAACGGACATTGAAAGCTACCAGTCCGTCTATTTCATCGGTGGCGACCGGAGCAAGCGAGTACTCGGCAAACTCGCCTTCAAGGACAAGCCAGGGTCCGTCCAATTGGCACTTGGACAAACGGCGATTGGAAACGGATTTGAAGGTTATCAAGAGTAGGAAGAATGGAGAGGATTCGCCGAGATCTACTCCGCCAAAGGCTAATGTATCAAATTCGCTTGGGGTCAAACGGGGATGGACTTCCGATAGTGCAGAGGATGACGTGCGCGATGCGGCAACTCAACAGCTGTCGGGAAAGAAGCTGTCTCCCGCTTCGACGGTCACATCTGTGGATAGTCCGCTGATGAACCAAAAGGTTGTGTCTCTATCTTTCGAGCGAAGCCACTCGCCAGGAAGCTTAACTTCCTCCTCGACTTCTCCAACTTCGATGATGTCCCACCATTCCTCGGGCGGTCTCCACATGGATCGGAAATCCTCAGTCACATTGTTGAAATTCGGAGTTCCCACCGCATCCCCGGTTCAGCATCAAGTCGGCACCACCGACAAGCCTTTTACTCTGAACGACGAGGAGGAGGACTCGTCCGAGCCCATTATCCATCAGTTGAAGAAGAGTCATTCCTCCCACAGAGAGGAGGATGCACCACCGATCTCAAAGGAGAAGACACCCAAGACCGAACAGTCACAGCCCATCCGAAGAAAGAAATCCATGAGTCTACTCGAACGTCATTCCGCAGAGTACCTTGCCAAGGAGGTCAAGCGAGAGGCCCTGTTGGAGCTGGTAGGGTTTATCAAGGACGACTGGCTGGACTACGTCGTGGACCGCGACCTATGTGTCAGAGCCTGTCTCGAGATGATCAAACGGAACCTGTTTCGATGTCCCGCGCCTCCTCCAACTGGGGGACGAGACACTTCCAGACTGGATCCGGACGACGACACGCCATTGTTGGACCCGCGATGGCCGCACATCAGCGTCGTGTACGAGATGCTGTTGAGGCTGCTTTCCACGCAGTCGCTTGCAAAGTCCCACCTCGATGTGGAGTTTTGCTCCAGAATAATCCACCTGTTTCGCACAGAAGATCCTCGAGAACGCGACTATCTGAAGAATGTCCTGCACAGGGTGTACGGTTTGTACCCCTCGCTCCGTCCCACGATTAGGCGAGAGCTGCAGGTTGCGTTCGAGGTGGTCGTGAACGAGCGGCAGAGACATGTGGGGGTTTTGGAACTGCTGGAAGTGGTCGGATCTATTGTCTCTGGGTTCTCCGTTCCCCTCAAGAAAGAACACGTGGAGTTCTTTCGCGCCGCGCTGATCCCGTTACATCGGGCCGACTCGATTACGCTGTTCCATAGCCAGCTGTGCTACTGTGTCTCGCAAATGATTGAGAAGCACAGTGCTTGCATGAAAGACGCCGTCGAGGCGCTGAGGCGTTATTTCCCCCGACACTCGGCAAGCAAACAGTTGCTGTTTCTTAACGAGCTCGACGAGTTGATGGAGGTTTTTCTCCATGGGGAGGCCGGCAAGCTGGTGGGGCGGAGACTGCATGGGCCTCGCAACTCGGCATCGTCCTCGGGAGGTGGTGACGATGGCAGCAGCGGTGGGGCGTCGCTGTCCAAACAAGACCTGAATGATGTCCTCGGCAGCGTGGCGGCGATTGTGGAGGAGTGTCTGCTTTCCGAGCACTTTCAGGTCGTGGAGCGCGCCTTATTTTTGTGGAACAGCGACCATCTCGCCGACCGATTTTTCAAGTCCTCGATGCCGTACATGAGAGGCATCTTTTCCGCCGTCGAGCGCGACCGGACAAACCACTGGAATCCTACGGTTCGGGCGTTGGCCGACGAGGTCGCTAGCCTGTACAGAGAAGATGAGTACTACGAGGAGGCGACGAGTCCGGTGGCACATGACGCGATGGGGGACTGGAGGAAGCGCAAGACGTATACGGACCGTCAGCGGATGTGGGCAACGATCACGGCCCTGGCGGAGAGTCGTGGCGATGACCACAAGGCCTAGCCAACCCCTGTGACTGTGGCTATGAGAATGAAGATTGTGTGTAACCTAATATGTACTTGTACTATCTCAAACTGACTCGCAGCGTTGGATTCCGATCTTGATTCTCCGCCTCGTCCTCTTGCAGTCAATCACTTGCGGACCTCTCAATATCCCATTGCTGGTTGGAGGGGGAATTAAAAAATGACCTCCAGTTACCTTCGTTATCTAGACTACACGATCAATCGCAGTCGTCTCCTTACTACAAACATCCAAGGAGTCTCCTTCTACGCACCGTTTAGTCACCGCAACATGTACTCCAAGTTTAGCGACAAAACGATGGCACCTTCACAGCTAATCTGAGTCTTCAAGGACTCGCTTGGCGAGCATTCTAAACTGCATCTGGCTATCCCTGACTCGCTTCTCGACCGCGTCAAACGTCACATTCCTCAGCAGAATCACCTGGGCATAGTGGACCCTCACCTGCGACAAAAAGTTTGTCTTGGGAACCTCCGGACACGTTTTTGGGAGCAGATCTCGCCCTAACCATCCACACAGGCCTTCGCTCACGGCCAACTCTACCGTCCCGACGTAGTCTCTCCCGTGGGCCATCTCGTACGACACATGGATCGCGTAGCGAAGAAACACATCGGGTCGAGTATCCACGTCGTGGAGGTCGTAAAGCGCCTTAGTGGCCGTTGGGGCACCGTGATCCAAGGATAGATACGTGGCTAGTTGACACATCCAGCAAAAGAAGTAAATGTCTTCCTTTGCTTTGGGTAGGTCGATGAGAAGTTGTTCGTAGCATATTCCTCGGGTGCGCTCAATCCACTCCAGGTAAGGTCGAAAGGTCGACTTTACATGGAAGTTGACCGGCTGAGTAATCACTATAGTAGGTGTTCAGATTATTGACTGTGTTAGTGCCTATAGAGGGTCTATTGTAGCCTATTAAGGACATACTCGAGTGACCCGACAGGTTGCGGTAGGAATGCCCAGTAAAGAACTCCTGCATCTCGTCCCAAGCATAGTCGCTCTGGAACTCCTTGGAGACGGGTAGAATCAGCTGTCCCCGTGCGTTAAACAGCACATCCGGCGTGATCGGCATGTAAAAAGCACAGTCACTGTCGATGGTGACGACGTAATCAGCCTTGTCAGAGTACCTAAACAAATTCAGATAGCTGTATTGATTGAACAGCCGGCCGTCCATGCAGGGCACGCGCTCATACACGACCTCTACGACATGGGACATGCGAAGACTATCGGGAATCATCGCTTCGATCCCTTCAGCGTCGTTCGCATCCAAGACGACGAGAACCTTCCCGAGGATCCTTGGCCAGAATAAATGAACCGTCTCCAGGAGGTGGTACAGCTTGGTCGAGGCCCCACATCCCGCTCGGACGTACAGGTCGATGATTGGTGCATCAGACGCTGTAGAAGAGGTCCAGGACGCTTCCAAGGCTCGTTGAATTAGGTCAGCCGTGGGGATGAGTTTGTTGTTGAAAGCAACAACTTTAGGATAGCCCAGAGTCCTTGGACGGTCGTGGATGGTTTTTGTGCACTTGGGGGGGTCGCAGAATCTCCACTCTGGTGCGTCCTTGGCCCTGCACGTGCTTCTGTTTTTTCCAAAGTCGAAATTCCATCCTTGACGTTGGATGAAGGATCCGGACACCAGGCGAGATTTGCGAGTTAAGGAAGATGCTGAGGAGTCGAGCGGATGAGCAGGAGGTATGTGGGGGGCATAGAAGGAGCCGAGTTGTGAAGAGGACGACGATGACGTTGATGTCAATACTGTCACAGTTTCATTATTTCCTCCGTGGAACCAGAACACCGATTCGAGTCTCGACCGCTCGACAACGACGACGGCGAGGCCCAGCAAGCAGAGAAGGGCCAGAGCCACGAGACTTGCGGCTATGAGTGAGCGCGAGCGGGAAAGGCTCGTATGAGCAGCCATTCGCGTCGTCGTTGCTCGAGGATGAGAAAGTGCCGAGAGCATCCATCCGACTACTGCATACGACAGCCTTCTTGTGTGGAAGAGAGAAGGCTCAGTTCACACAGGCGTCAACAAGAGCAAGGGATGCAGTGCTTAAAACGCGTTTCCATTTCATTATTGTGGCCTGCTTCTACTTCTCTTACTCTCTCAAGATCAGAACCTCATCCACTGTTGAAACATAAATGAATAGAGGATCCAATCAACTTCCCTCACGGCTACTCCTCGCTGGCCACATTGCAACTGTTCTCTATGTGCGGAGGAGCTTGGCTCATAACTCGTACCTCTTCCTTTACAGACTGATCACTACATATAAGAACAAGACTTTTGGTCTCAGATCATCGCTCCGGCCCTTGAACACTTGTTGCTCAAGGAAAACCTTCGGCAACACATCCGGCCCATGAACAGGACGGCTTCGAGGATGAGCGAATCCACCGTCCTCACGGGGAGCGCCTCGCACGAAACTGCTGTCTTGGAGGAAATGGTTGAGCGAGACGTTGCAAACCGGTTCCCCACCATTTCCCATATTGACGTCTCCGAAGCGTTGCGAACGGGAGTAGTGTTTGTGGACGTGCGGTCCGCTCAAGAGTTTGCTGTATCGGCCATACCAAACGCCATTCATCGAGATCAGTTTGAAGCCTGGCTTCCAACCAAAGGCAAGAACACAAACCGACTGCTAGAGGAGGCCTCGACCATTTGCTTTTACTGCACCATTGGCGTGCGAAGCGCCAAATACATCCAGTACCTGAACAGCGAAAGGTACCCGAAACTGGCAGGGAAGCACTTGTGCAATCTAAAGGGATCCATTCTCGCTTGGTGCTTCAAATCCGTCAACGACAGCAGCCTTGGCCTCATCGTCCCCTCAACTCAATCCCCTACTCACGCGGTTCACTGCTATGGAGACAAGTGGTGTGTTGCGCCAGACGGCTTTGAGTGTTGTGTGTTCCCCCAAGATGATGATGAGAAAGAGCGAGAGGATGATCGATGGACCCGTGAATGTCTTATCCAACCGGAGACGACAAATCTTGACGACAGGACATGACTTAGCACCTTGCGAAGCAATAGAATTACAATATCATCAGCAGCAACGGGGGCATTGATAGCATCAAGAAGTCTCCAGGCGCAGCAGCTGTGGATCATATATACACTGCCCAAGAAACATGCTACAGCTCGGCAATGACTCGACGATCGTGCGGGAAGGTAGGCAAAGCTCTGAGGGCCCGAAGCGCCTCGGTTGCGGACATTCGATCTGCTGGATGTCCCATCGTCATGCGAGACAGAAAATGCTGTGTAGCGGGAGAACAGATCCCATCTGGGATCGGCAGCGGCTTTGGCGGGCGGCTTCGCGTTCCTCCGTGCCACTTGATTTGACGGGCAACTGATTTTTCCGCCTCGAGCGAGTTCGACCGCATGCTTTCGAAAGGACGACGACCGGTCAGAAGAACAAACATAGACACGCCTACACTCCACACGTCGGAGCGCGAGCTAAACAGCCCGTTGAGGACCTCAGGAGAGTTGTAAGGAATAGTTCCAGCCGGTCTCGTCGGAGTCAACTCTCTTGTTTCATCATCTAACCCTTCAATGTAATACTCACTTTTATCAGCGTATGGGGCTCTCACGAATCTTTGCGCAGCGCCGAAATCAACAAGAACAAGTGGCGAGTGCAAAGACCTCTCCCGGAAGACGAGGTTTTCAATTTTCACGTCTAGATGCGCAAAATCCTTCTTGTGGCACGCTTCGATTGCCAAGAGCATCTGTTCCACAAACACAAGAGTATCGGGTTCCTCGAACGGTCGATCGCGGTTGACAAGCACGTCAAACAGTTCAGGGCCCTCCAACGCCTCAGTCACTAGGTACACGTGAGAGTCGGTTTCAAAGTAATCGACAAATTTCAACACGTTGGGATGATCCACCGACTTGAGCAGTTCGCACTCGAGAACCGCGTACTTGCATCTTTCCTTGTCCATGGCCTTGATGGCGTACGACTCGTTCGTGCCCCGCAGCCTAGCCATGTACACGTTCCCAAACGACCCAACGCCGAGAACGTCCCCAACTTCATACTTGTCGGTAACGACACTCTCAAAGGTTGTCGGGACGTACGAGTCGTCGACCCCAGAAAAAAGCCGACGTTGAGCGAACTGGTTGCAGGCCACCGCATCTCCCCAGCCTCCACCGCCCCGCAGCGTCCTCGGGTACTGAAGAAGACCAGTCCTTAAGGAAGCTGAACCTCCTTTCTGTTGTTGGTGAAACAACCGGAAGGCATGCTTGTAGGGAAAGCGTCCCGTCGACCGTGTCCGGGCAAAGCAGCCTGCCGGAGCAAGCTGACTGAGGGCAGCGATGCGTGCCTTCATCCTCCCTCCTTGCAGGCTTTCTTCCTTCCTTCCTTTGAAGAGTAATACTCTTTTGTTAGAATGATTGTTTTCTGGGATTGTTCCTTCCTCCTTCTGCTTGCAGACAGATTGTGCGGATGTGTTGTCGCATGACGATGCGTTCGATTCAGATACCTACCCAGAGTCCTGTTTGTACCGCGGTATGTACCTCGTTCCTGCGACCCTGCGAGCTCGGACTCAACATTATATTACACTTTATAATGGAATATTTTGGTTGAGCACCCACGTGTGTTTTGTTGTTATCTGGGTTGCCCGAGTAGTGCCTTGTTTCTCTCTCTTTTTTGAAAAAGAAGCGAGTCAGAAAGTGATTTTGGTTTGATTTGAAGTATGTAACGGAGTCGACGTCTACTCGTATTGTTTCACAGAGCCGAGAGTGAAGCTCTGTGTCGGACGTACGAAACAGACCATGCTACCCCCAAATTATCGAAATAGTTTAAGCGATTGCTTCGCTTTGTTCATGCACGGAGAGAGCATGCTTGAGTCGAGCTGCGTTAAGAGTATAGATTGACTGATTTTCTTTATATCAAGGTTTAGACTTGTGTACGAAGCATCACCGTTCGGTAACTCCGCCATGTTTGGCGCTGACATGCACGAGAGTAAATCCCTCAGAAATGATCGAAGCCTTGATAACTGATCACGTGAACTTCCCCACGGTTGGGGCAGTGCTATTTGCTGCACTCACTGTGGACCGGTCATCACAGCAGCGAGTCAAGTTTGACCGTTTCGAGCTTCTAGGAGATGCCGTTCTAAACCTAATAACAACGGACCTACTGCTAAAACAGCACCCCCTATTTGACCAAGGTCAGATCACCGTCTGCAGGTCGATGCTAGTGAGCTACCGGGACTTGGCTACCTGGGCTCAGGGATGCACTGCGCTCACAAATCTGGTCTCTGCGAGCGCTACCTCCACCGTCAAGTCCTTGGCTGATCTCGTGAAAGCCTTGATTGGGGCTGTGTACAACGACAAAGGCTTGAGCGTAGCGTCCGAGCTAGTCGATGAAATTATTGGAGACCGTGTTCGCTCCCTAGATGGTGCATCGTCGCTCGATCAGTTCGATACCAAAGGGGCTCTGCAGACCTATGTGTGGGGAATTTGGAAAGGGGAACCCATTCGATACGAGTGTGAGTCCACTCAGGGAGCTGATCACAGCCCCACTTTCACCATGGCCGTCTTCATTCGGGGAGAGAGACTCGGCTGCGGCACAGGTCCTTCGAAGAAGGATGCTGAAAAAATTGCTGCCAAGCAAGCTTTGGAGCTTCTGCAACAGCGGATGGGTGGTAATTCATCCTTACCGGTTGAATCGGACGGTCCGGATCAGCGAGGTAATAATGCAAACATGCTACAGTCAGTCGGTGTAACCTTGGGGCATGTAAAGAGGAGGAAAGCGACTGGGGAGGAGGGGGCTGGGAGCAGCTCAGGGTCTGAGCAGCGCACTGCAGTCGATGAGGCCTCGGTGCAAATGCAAATCGCAAGTAGGTCAGAGCCTCCAGCGGGCTCGAAGCCATCCTCCGCAGGTCCAGAACCTGTTGTCATTGCACGACGGAGCGTTCCCGCACCGAATGCAGGGTTTGGGAGCACTCGAGCGACAGCTGATAGTTCATCTTCACCAGCTGTAGAGATTTCTCTGACTGGCTCGGATGGTGCAGTCGCAGAGAGGACAACTATCGGAGGACAGTTGGTAACGGCAAGTGCCGATCTTCAAGCTGCTGCTCCGCCTAGGGAGCCCTCGTCAGTGCGTGCAACGAGCTCTTTCTCGTCTGCCATGGCAACGGTTTCGATTGATACCGACTCTTCGGTAACAAGCGAGACCAATGAAGCTGCGCAGATGGTTGTCGCACCTCTCCCAGTATCGTCGACTCTTCCATCTCTCGTGATTCCGAGTGGAGACCCCACCCCTGTAGCTGTTCTGGATACAGACAGCAAAGCGATGGCAGATGGTTCGACATCAACGGCCTCTGGGCAGGAGGCTAACCCTCGGCAGTCGGTTAGCCCGTCCACAGCTCCGAGTCTGCCCTGGGGAAGGAGCGCAGCTGGAGCCAGCGCTCACCTGGGCGTGGCAGCTACGGTTCCGATTTCAAGCTTGTGTCCTGATCCTGACACGAACAGCTCAATGAGATACGCTGAGACCGTAGCCGAGAGCCGACCCGGGGGCGAGACAATGAGCCAGTTCCATCCGCTTATCTCGGCTCATCTGGCTGGTCCAGGATCGTTTGCTTGGTCAAACAACCTGCCATGGTCGTTTTGGCAAGGGGTGCCGTCCTTTGCAGCCGTTGGTGTTCCCTCCAACCAGCTCTTGCACATGCCTACACATGCACCATTTGGACAGGCAAGTATTAAATCTAGCTACAAGTGCTGCGTGACAAACTGACGTGCGATCACTACTCAATTTAGCCACAGATACCCTCAATCCCCATGCGGAATTCGTTGGAAGGCGGAGGCGAGACTGTTACTGACGACGGAGTGTATGAATCAGATGCAACCACCGAAGATGGGTCGAAACCCCCAGCGAATCACAAGAGAAAGAACAAGTCGAATGGCTCTGGCCAACACGCTGCTCACGGGTCCCATCACCCGCAGCAACCCAAGAAGCAGCGACTTGCCCACGATGGGGGCAAGGGCCAGCCCAACAGGTCTGGTCCCCAACCTCACCACCCATCTGCATCGGCATCTAGGAGCACGCAAGGAAATCAGAATCCTCCCCAAGTGAAGCAGAAGCCCCCGCAACCCCAACTGCCGTCATCAACCCCAGCTGGAGGACCGAGTGCAGCGAAGCAGCAGAAGAAACAGCTGATAAAGCAGCAGCAGCATCAACAGAAGCGACAGGAGACGCGGCAAAAACAGAAGAAGAACAAACAAAAAAAAGGGGACAAGGTTAACCAAGCAGCGCGAGGCCAGCCTATCGAAAAAGATCAGACGGAAGGGACGAAAATAACCACCAACTACAGGGAAGCAGGTTCGAGGCGGTCAGGGGAGGAACAGCCGCGACCGAAACAGACTGGGCATGCTGCGCCGCATGGTTCAAGCGACTCGGTCTCCAACGAAAGAGATCATGGTTCCCAGCCGGTTGCCTCGCGCTCTGGAGCTACTGAAGTCCAAAGCAGCCAATCGAGGACCACACCCGGCGGCGATATACCTAGTGCGAGTTAGCGCAGGGTTTTTGAGGTAGTCGAGGTACCGTTACAACCTGTGAGCGCCCACGCATCGCACATCCTCATACCTATACGAACATGAAACTTGGATAATACAATCCACGTATTCTTTTCATAGATCCTAGACATCTTTCGCTCAGTACCGGTAGTGTTGTCGCTCTGCTTTTTCTGCGAAGAACGACCAGAAACGAAAGAGATATGAAGATGCAATGGGATCGGGACGGTATTGTAGGAGCGCTTACAATCTTTTAACTCAGGACCAACCACCTAGATTCAAAGAGCCCAGGGCCCGATAATTAGCCAGAGGCCTAGTTTAATGCATAAAGGACCCACTCACCCAAATGACACCGCCTCCTCAAACACTTTCCCAAACAATCACCACGTCCCAAATATTACTACTCTTCCTCCACTTCTACTTTAGAGGTATCCACTACTTGCGACCTCTGTTCTTCCCCGTTCCATGAGAGATCAAGTACTAGTTGATGACTTTGCACTGACCTCGATGGTATTGCATCTTTGCATCGTTGCCTGGTTCACGGGTAGATACCCGTTGGATTGGGGCGAGAGGATGATGTCACATAGAGTCATCAAAAATCCAGGGAAGCTTTTCTTCTTTTCACGTGATTCCATGAAGCAACTGGTTACGTCACTGTGGTTCACTGCCATGTAATTTCTTACTCAACAAGTAGTGGAACTGCAGTAACCGCATGATGTGATCCGAACAAGCGAAAACACCGCACGAGCAGTCGTGAAGCGAGTGACGTATTTATTGTACGGTAATAAACAGCTCGTCACACCACACCCAATCACAGTCCTCAAGGTTCACTTACACACAACTCCAACTGCCTATCAACTCTTTTTTTCTGCCCTCCGCAGCACAAGCAGCAGCAGGAGCCTTCATACTCGATACTTTTAGATATACTGGCTGCTCCTCCCGTCTCTGAGGACATTCCGCATTAATACGTTATATTCAGTAGACTTTCTGACCAATATCCTTCACTACGAAGATGGCTTCCGAACAGCGCTCGATCGCCGTGGTCGGGTCGGGCTGCGCGGGCCTCACCGCCGCGCTCCTCCTCGCCCGCCGCGGCAACCGCGTCACCCTGGTGGAATCCGAACCCAGACTCGGAGGTCACGCGCTCACCGTCAAGGTGGACGACAAGCTCCCGCCGGTGGACCTCGGGTTCCAGGTGTACAACTTGACCACTTACCCGCTACTCACCAAGCTCTTTGACGAGCTCGAGGTGGAGACTGAACCTAGCGAAATGTCCTTCAGTTGCACCTCGGAAACGAGCGAATGGGCTTCCCACGACCTGAACTCGGTCTTTGCCACCCGGAGCAACCTGGTCTCCCCGCGCTTCTGGAGTATGATCAGACAGATGTTCAGGTTCGGAAACGAGGCCAAAGAGCATCTGCCCTCACTGGATGAGACGATGACTCTAGGAGAGTACCTCAAGAAGAACAACTACGACGAGACTTTCGCTCAGGAATACCTCCTCCCCATGACCGCGGCCGTCTGGAGCGTGCCGGTACGTTGCGTGTGTGATTTTAATCGATGATGGTACGACCAGAACTAACGATGAACACGAATAAACAGTACAACAAGATGCTGGCGTTCCCAGCCAAGGCTTTGATTCGCTTCTGGCACAACCACCACCTGCTCAACCCGCTCGGCCAGCGACCAAGGTGGAGAGTCGTGAGCGGAAGGAGCAACACGTACGTCCTTGCAGTGGAGAAGGAGCTGAAGAGGCTCGGAGCAACGATTCGGACGTCTTGCAAGGTCGTTTCATCGTCGAACCGAGACGCGTCGGGGATGACGATCAAGTACGAGTCGGGGCAGGAGGAACGATTCGATCGCGTCGTCTTCTGCACGCACTCGGATATTACCCTCTCGATTCTGGGCGATCAGGCGACCAAGGAAGAACACGAGGCTCTGGCCGCGGTGGCCTACGAGCCTAATCGCATCGTCCTCCACTCCGACGAGACTGTCATGCCCCGTGCAAAGGCCGCCTGGGCGTCGTGGAACGTCATGCAGCGCACTAAGCACAACAACGACGCTGGAGTGTGTGTCACCTACTGGTTGAACCGTCTCCAGAACCTCCCGGAGGGCACGCGGACGATGCTCTGCACGCTCAATCCCATCACCGACATTGACCCCAGCACCATCATGATGGATTTCACTCTCCATCACCCCGTTTACAATCTCCCAGCGCTCGAGGCGCAGCGCTTTATCAACGAAACTCAGAACAATGCGGAGCTCGGCAAGACCCGCGTTGTTTGGTTCGGGGGGGCCTGGCTCGGGAACGGATTCCACGAGGACGGGGTCCGCTCGGGTCTCCTCCTTGCCGACGCACTCTGCCCTCCCGTGCCCTTCAAAGAGTCCCCCGGGTGGTCTCTGGCGAGCACCGGCATCGCTCCCGAGGCCGGAGGCAGTTTGGAGAGGTTCGGGCTGCAGGTGTTTGAGTACGTCGCGGACAAGTCGATCAAGCAGGGTCACCTCAAGGTCGTCCTGCCCACTGGAGACGAGATCGGTCCGTTTGGAAGAAAGACCCGAGCGGAGGCCGTGGCGCTGAACGAGCCTGTTTGCGAGCTGCGGGTTCGCGACCTGTCCATGTTCCTCCGCGTGGTGCGCGACAGCGATATCGGTCTGGGCGAGGCGTACATGGAGAAGCTGTTTGAGCTGCCCAAGGGGCACGAGGACCTTGACGGGCTGTTCAAGATCCTGCTGGACAACCGCGACAGGTTCGCGGAGACGATGGGGATGAACACCTTCCTGGCCTCCCCGGTCGCCCTCATCGCTTCGGGGCTCTACAAGGCCGGGAACGTCGTCCAGTCCATCCGACACTACTGGAGACGCAACACGATTGAAGGGTCGAGACAGAACATCCACGAGCACTATGACCTCGGGAACGACTTCTACAAGTTGTTCTTGGATGAGACCATGTCCTACTCGAGTGGAATCCACGCTTCCCCAAGCGTGTCCCTCAAGGATGCTCAGCTCGCCAAGTACGACCGGATCATCGCCAAGGCCAAGTTGACTCCCAACTCTCACGTGTTGGAGATTGGATGCGGATGGGGAGGATTTGCAGCGAGGGCGGTGGAGACGACTGGGTGCAGGGTGACCGGAGTGACCATCTCCACCGAACAGCTCGCGTACGGGGTGCAGCGGATGAAGGATATCAAGTACGATGACAGGGTCAACCTCGTCTTCTGCGACTACCGCAACATCCCCACCACCTTCACCCCCGCCAGCTTTGATGCCGTCGTCTCGATTGAGATGCTCGAGGCTGTGGGACACGAGAACCTTCCCCATTACTTTGAGGTTGTGAACGCGATGCTCAAGCCGAACGCCCCAGCGGTGATCCAGGTGATCGGCATGCCCAATGAGAGGTACGACGAGTACATGCACAGCTCGGACTTCATCCGCCGGCATATCTTCCCTGGAGGCCACCTCCCCTGCATGGACGCCCTCAAGGCCGCCATCGAAAAGACCAACCTGTCCATCGGCGACGTCTTTGACATCGGTCCGGACTACGCTGAGAGCCTTCTCGCCTGGCGATTACGCTTCTACGACCAGCGCGCTAAGCTGCTC
>Ga0075012_10004250_pt1 | contig 13395 bp, 11 predicted proteins | sample All_14_2_FD_71474 | JGI IMG/M metagenome (GOLD analysis project Ga0075012, IMG submission 71474) | Freshwater microbial communities in response to fracking from Pennsylvania, USA - Allegheny Zone_MetaG_DW_15 | ecosystem: Environmental > Aquatic > Deep subsurface > Groundwater > Drilled... | reverse complement strand
GCTCGAGCCCTTCTGCACCGCCTTGGGTGGCGCCAGCTCGACTGGAGTCGGGGCCGGCACGGCGATGGCGTCGCCCTCACCTTGGGCATTGACGCTGCGCAGGGTTGCTGCGTCAGTATGCGGATAGCTGCAATAGAGCTGCACTGACGCGCACACGATGGTGCCGGCGGCATCGCGGACCTCATAGCCGACAGCCGACTCTGGTGAAGTGCTTGGCGCGGTCCACCAGGCCGTGTCGACACCGTTCATGGAGGTCGCCGTCACTGAAGCAGGTGCGCTGGGGATGGTCGGATAGCCGGCTGCTGCAAGGGCTGGATTGAGCAGGCCCAGGTAGGACATCGCGACGAAGCCCTGAGCCGTCCTGGAGGTGCCCGAGCAGTTGCCGCCGGCAATCTCGCCGAGCAGGAGCGTGCTGGTCGGTGTGGTGATGAACTGCGGAGCGCCGCTGTCGCCGGGGCAGGTGTCCGATGAATCCACGGGGGTGGACCAGATGACGAGGCCATCGGTGGACCGGCGATTGGCCTCCACCTCACTCAGCGTGAACAGCCCTGACCGTGGGGAGGGGCGGCCCTGATCGCTGAAGCTGGTCTTGCCGTACCCGACGATGGTCGTCTGGGTCTTGGCGTCCGCGAGCCGCTGCACCTCCGTGCGGTCAGCCAGGCGGGTGAAGGGGGTGGCAGCGATCTCGGAGTCGAGCACGAGCACTGCGATGTCGTTGCCCGCGACGAACTGCGAGGAGTGGGCATAGCCGGATCCGATGGCAATGCTGCTGACGCGCACCCGCGACCCACCGTCAGGCCCGCTCAAGGACACTGCCGGGCCGGCTGCACCGGGGTTGAGCACGAACACCCGATTGAGCGCCACCGCCTGACTGGCACCCTGATCGGTGACGCAGTGCGCTGCGGTGATCAGCACCTTCGGCTTCCAGACTGCTGCGCTGCACGAGTCGTATGAGCGGCCATCGGCGCCCATGACGACCAGTTGCAGCGAGTGTCCGTCGCCGAGCGCTGGCGTTCCGCGCATGATCGAGGGAACCGCCTGTGCCGTGCTGGACAGCAGCATGGATGCCAGCGTCAGGGCCAGGACTCCGCGGATGCGCACCCAATGAGGATAAGTCGAGGGTGCGACCCCGTCGGCCAGCGGCCAGCCGAGTCATCCGCACAGCGGATTCGAATCTGGAATTGGATGCCAAAAACCCTGCGGGGCCTTGCTATACACCGTAGATTCCATTCCAGCACACCTAGGCACACGCACAGCCAGGTGGTGCCCACCGGTTGATGACTTGGAGGCCGCAATGGCAAAACTTTGGGCAAACTCAGGAGATTCACATCTGGTCGAGCCAGATGACCTGTTCCAGACTCGGCTCCCCGCCGACCTCGCCGAGCGCATGCCGCGCAGCGTGAAGGATCCGGACGGCATGTGGGAGACCGTCTACGTGGACGGACAGGAGTTCCGTCGTCGGATGCCGCGCGGAGACGATGGCCAGCGCATGGAGCTGAACAGCGATCATGACCTGGCCGAGCGTCGCGCTGCTGGCGGCCGCGATGTCAAGAGTCGGCTCGCCGATCTCGATGAGGAAGGCCTCTGGGCCGAGCTCACCTTCCCCTCGCTTGGCATCTGGTCGTTCAACATCCGTGACCCGAAGCTGGCGCTGGCCGGCAACATGGCCCTGAATGACTGGGCGATGGAAATGCAGCAGCAGTCCCCGCGCTTTGTCTGCACCGCGGCCATCCCGCTGCTGGACATCGATGATGCGGTCAAGGAGGCCAAGCGCACGCGTGCGATGGGCTTTGCTGCCGTCTCCCTTCCGGTACGTCCCGGACTCGTGGGCAAGATCCAGCATCACTACGTGGATCCCTACTTCGATCCACTGTGGGACGTGCTCAATGACATGGAGATGCGTCTGTGCTTCCACATCGGCACCGAGCCGCACAATGCCGATGAGCGCACGGGTGTGTACCACCGTGGTCGCGGTGGTGCGGTCATGAACTACACCGAGACCACCTTCGGCGGTCAGCGCGCTGCTGCGCAGATGGTGGCCTCGGGCGTGCTCGACGTGCGTCCGAACCTGAAGGTGGTCATCTCCGAGGGCGGCTCCGCCTGGGTGCCGTTCATGGCCGACCGTCTCGACGAGGCATTCCGCCAGCATTCCAATGCCGTGAACCCCAAGCTGTCACGGCCGCCGGGCGAGATCCTCTATGACCAGGTGTACGCCTCTTTCCAGCATGACTTCCGCTCCTCGGTCATCGCACTCACAGGTGCCGGCTACCAGAACTCGATGTTCGGCAGCGACTACCCGCACTATGAGGGCACCTTCGGGCACACGCAGAAGACTCTGCATGAGCTCTTCGACGATGTGGATCCGGTGGCCAGCCGCCGCATCCGCATCGGTGCGTTCCAGGAGCTCTTCCCGCACGTGCCGGAGCCGCCGGCCGACGAGGCCTGATCGGACTCGAGCCATCGCATGAGGACCCCCGGATGACTCCGGGGGTCCCCATCATGTGAGGACATCGGACGAGTCGCTCTTTGCACGGACCCGGCGCGCAGTCACGCGCGTTAGGGTGCAGATATGGCTAGAGGGGGCTCAGGCCTGCATGATCTTGACGACCGCTCGGTCGCCAGGACCAGCCTTCCGCTGGGCCGATACCCGGGCCGCGTGTGGATGATGATGCTCGTCCTGCTTGGCAGTTCGGTGCGGATCGCTGTGCCGATGCTCAATGGCACCGTCGATGCATCGCGCGAGTATGTCCGTATCGCGCTCCTGGTGTTCGCGCTCGCATCTCTTGTGGCGCTGCTGATCCTTGCCGCTCGAACGCCCGGGTGGCTGCTGCAGATCCAGGTGCTCGTGGGCGTCCTGGGACTGTGCCTGCTCACCTACAACGCTCCGAGCCTGCTTGGCCTGGCCCTCATCGCATGGGGCTTCATGGCATTCGCGTGCTACAGCGCCTGCTGGTTCAGCTGGCGCTTCACCCTCTTCGAGGTGGCATTCACCAGCCTCGCCTACCTCGTCACGCTCATCCTGCTTGACATGTTCGCAGAGCTGCTGCCGCTGTACGCCGTCGTCGTGGCGTCAACCTCCACCTTCGGCCTGGTGCTGTGCCTGCTCATGCGACGCATGACTGAACTCATCATGGTCGATCCCCTCACGGGCCTGATCAACCGCAAGGGCCTGCAAGTGATCCTCGATGCGCAGCAGGGCGGTGCACAGTCGATGACACCCCGGAGCCTGGTCGTCATCGACCTCGATGCGTTCAAGTCGATCAATGACCAGCGCGGGCACCAGGCAGGTGATGCAGTGCTGCGCGACTTCAGCGATGGCCTGCGCAACATGATGCGGCCCGATGACATCGCGGTGCGCAGCGGCGGTGATGAGTTCCTCCTGATCCTTCCGCGCACGGATATCCCCGGTGCGGAAGGCCTGATGCGCCGGCTGAAGTCACGGATACCAATCGCGCATTCCTTCGGCGTGGCCGAATGGAATGTCGGGTCCGCTTTCGACGCTGCGGTGGCTGAAGCTGACCGACTGATGTACTCGCAGAAGACGCGTCGGCGTGAGCAGCTGATGTGATGGCTCCCTGCCAATCACATCCCATGCGCACATGTGTCGCAGTTATGTCGCAGACGCTCGTCGGGCAGCGACTTCCTGAGCAAGTCCGGAGATAGTTGACGCCGGACCGCTTGGGAGGTGCTCGATGACCGCTGAACCTCGCACTGCCGGGATGGACCGAGTCGGAACCGCCTACCAGATGCTGGTCTTCGTCGACAGCGATGCCTGCGCCTCGGACTCCAGTGAGATGGCCGCCCTGCGCATGCTGCATGAACAGGGGCTGATCCGCCTGGTGGAGTCCGGTGAGCACGCTTCGAGCGCCCCCACCAATGGCACCGACGACTATGAGGTCGATGCCAGCCTCTACTCGTTCATCTACGGGCTCCTGCACCCCGAGCACGATGGTGGCATCGTGAACGTGTCATGCACGAGTTCGGCCATGCGGGTCGCCAAGGCGGTGCGTCACGGGGCGGACATCTTCGTCACCAATGACTCGCGGGTCTCACATCGCGATCGCCCGTTCGAACGCCAGACTGACATGCATCTCCCGTTCGAACGCCAGACTGACATGCATCTACTGGAGCCTGCTGATGCGCTCGAACTGGTGATGCAGGAGATCCTCAACGCCGATTAGCTGTTGCCGATGCCCTGCTTTGCAACGGGCGTGTGATCGTCCTTCGCCTCATCGGCCGTCGGCGCGATCAAGCGGGGAGACATTGGAAGCGGCTCTGCGAGCACGTCCTCCGGCGGCAGTTCTGCCTCGACATCGTCAGCGTGGATGGTGTGCAGCATGGCCCAGATGGCCCAGGTGCCGAATGCGATGAGGATGATGCCGACGACGATCCAGGCCAGCACGATCGGCAGCTGGGTCAGGTGGAACATCGAGAAGCCGATGAGTGATGCCGCTGGGATGGTGATCAGCCAGGTCAGCAGCATGCGCCCGACCACATGCCAGTTCACGCCCTTGCCTGAGCCGACACCCGCACCGACGATCGAGCTGGCGGCGGCGTGCGTAGTCGAGATGGGCATGCCGACTGCCGTGGCACCGAACATGGCCGTCGTGGCACCGATGTTCGCTGCCGTTCCTGAAGTCGCATGCAGGGAGGTGATCTTCAGGCCCATGGTCTCGATGATCTTCCATCCCCCCCACAGTGTGCCCAGGGCGATGGCTGAATAGGCGCTCAGGGCCACCCATTCCGGAACGATCACGGTCTTGCCGTCGGCATCAAGTGAGGTGTATCCGGCGCCGAGCAGCAGCGCCGCGATGACACCCATGGTCTTCTGGGCATCGTTGGCGCCATGCCCGAAGGAGACACCGGCTGCCGAGACGAGCTGCAGGCCCTTGAAGACCGGATGGTTGTCATGCATCGTGAACATCCGCTGCAGGGCAAACACCAGATACATGGCTGCGAAGGCGATGGCGAAGGCGACCGCGGGTGACAGCACGATGCCGAGTCCGGCCTTCTGCACGCTCGCCCAGTCGATGGCATCGAGGCCGCCGGCGGCCAGGCCGGCGCCGACAAGGCCGCCGATGATGGCATGGCTTGAGGATGAAGGCATGCCGAAGCGCCAGGTGATGAAGTTCCATGCGATGGCGGCAAACAGTGCGGCGAAGGTGACTGCGACTCCATCGGCATCGGTCTTGACCGTCTTGGCGATGGTGTTCGCCACAGCGGTGCCGACGACGAAGTAGGCGAGGAAGTTGAAGACGGCGGAGAAGGGCGGTGCCCACTTCACGGGCAGTGCTCGCGTGGCCACGACCGTGGCAACGGAGTTGGCAGCGTCGTGGAAGCCATTGGTGAAGTCGAAGACAAGTGCCAGAGCACACAGGGCAATGACCGCAATCAGCAGCATGTCCATGAAGTTGATGTCTCCTAGGTGAAGCCTCGGTGAATGAATGGCGGGGAAGTGGCAGTCAACTCACGTGTCCCCGGGTTCAACGCCCGTTAGTGAACTGGAGATGAACGAGCCCGAGGTGTTCAGTAGGTGAACGGAAGGTGAACGCAATCCCAACAGATCAAATCGAACTGTGCGTGCTGTTGCCGATTAGGCGGGGACGCCGGGTGTGCGGCTGCCGAACAGCGCTCCGCGAGCCTGGTCGATGGCCTCGATCGTCCAGGTCTGGGCGGAGTCGACAGCGGATGGCTGGGTCCAGCTCTCCCAGAGGCCCCATTGCCCTCCGGAGATGGCGAAGACCTGACCGCTCACATCGGCCGCCTTGGGCGAGGCGATCCAGCCGACCAGCGCCGCCACGTTCTCCGGATCCAGGCGGACCCGATCGGTGTCGGTGAAGGCTCCGGATTCGAACAGCTCCTGTGTCATGCGGGTGTCGGCCACCGGGGCGATGGCGTTGACCCGCACCCCGTAGGGCTGCAGCTCGCGCGCCAAGAGGATCGTCATGGTGGCGATGCCGGATTTCGCGACTGCATAGTTGACGTGGCCCGGCGTCCCGCCATTGAGGCCGTTGGGGGAGGAGGTGTTGACGATGACGCCGTCCACCGGAACTCCGGTTGCCTTGAACCTGCTGCGCCAGTACTCGGCGGCGAATCGGCTTGGCGCGAAGGTCCCCTTGAGATGCACGCGAATCACGGAGTCCCAGTCGGACTCGTCGAGATTGAAGCTCATGCCGGTTCGGATGATGCCGGCGTTGTTCACCAGGATGTCCAGCCGGCCGAAGGTCTCGATGGCCTGATGGATCAGCCGCTGGGCTCCGGCCCAGTCGGAGACATCGTCGGCGTTGGCCACGGCCTGTCCACCTCGGGCGCGAATCTCCGCGGCCACCTCCTCCGCTGGGCTGGTGGAGCTGCCACCGCCAATGAGTGCCCCGCCCAGATCATTGATCACCAGGCTCGCCCCCTCGGCTGAGAGCCGCAGTGCCTCTGAGCGACCGATGCCTCGCCCCGAGCCGGTGACGATTGCGACCTTGGTGTCCAGCAGACCCATGCTTGCTCCTCGCCTTGATGATGCGCCCGAACCTAGCGACTCGCGAGCGATGTGGTGGTTGAATGCTCCCGTCCGCTGTGCGCCTACCTCCGAGGCTGCAGCACACATCTGGAGGCTTCGTGACCACCGTCCTGCGCCGCAATGACTACACGCTCAGCGATGAGCAGGACCAGCTCGTAGCGATGCTGCGCAGCCTGTTCACTGAGCAGTCGCCGATTGGGGTCGTGCGCGAAGCCGAGCCGCTGGGCTTCGACCCTGAGCTCTGGACGACGGTCCGCGACAACGGCCTGCTGACCATCTCGCTTCCGACCACTGTCGGTGGTGACGGTGGCGGGCTGATCGAACTGGTGCTGACCGGCATCGAGATCGGCCGGACGGCGGCACCGGTGCCACTGCTTGATCACGTGGTTGCCATGCGAGCCCTGGGACGACTCGTCGCTGACGGGATCAGCGTTGGTGCGCTCGACTGGGAGGCTGTGCTGAGCGGCGAGACGATCGTCAGCATGGCACCGATCTCCACCTGGGAGCTCGGGGCTGAACTGGTGCCAAGTGGTGCAGTGGCGGACGCGGTTGTGGCGTTCAAGGATGGCGCGCTCGTGCTGCTGACGCGCACTGAGCACGCCCCTCAGGCTCCGAATGAGGGCTGCTCCCCTCTTGCCTGGTGGGATCCCCAGGACTCGGCAGTGACGGTGACGACGTTGCTCGACGGCGATGCGGCAGCCCTGCAATGGGATCTCGCGCACCGCGAATGGCGGATCGCCACAGCCGCATCCCTCGTCGGAATCCTGGCGATCTCCGGTGAGATCGCGCGGGCCTATGCAGTGGAGCGTCAGGCCTTCGGCGTGCGGATCGCGTCCTTCCAGGCCATCTCGCATGACCTGGTCGACATGCACATGGACGAGCTCACTTCGCGCAACATGACCTTGAAGGCCGCCTGGCTCACCGAGAACGAGCCGGACTTCCGGCCGGAGCTCGCCGCGATGGCAATGGCCCAGGCAACGCGCGCGGCCCTTCGCAGCACGGCGAAGGCGGTGCACGTCCATGGCGGCATGGGCATCACCTTGGAGGCTGACGTCAGCCTCTTCTATCGCAAGGCCTCGTCCTGGTCGCTGGTCGGCGGTGGCATCCGCCGCGACCTGCAGGACATCGGACGCGCGATCGATCGGCGTGCAGGTGAACGGGCGCGTTGGCACGAGAACTCCGCAGCAGTGAAGGGATAGGTCAAGGACATGGACTTCAGCCAGGTAGAGCTCACCGCGGAGCAGCAGGCCTTCGAGAAGGAGGTCCGCGACCTCCTGTCCACGAGTTGGACTCCCAACTACGCCCACATCGCCCTTGACCATGATCGATCGCCGGACAGCGTGCGACTGGCCATGGCCAAGCGCGGCTGGGTGCATCCCGAGCTCCCGGAGGGCCAGGGCGGCGCTGGTCTCGGCGAGATCGAGCAGGAGATCATCACTGCGCTGTTCGAGGAGTTCTACATCGCGAACAATGCGAGCAACTCGCTGCTCATCCCCACCCTCGAGCAGCACGGGTCAGCCTGGCTGAAGGAGCATGTGCTTCCGGGAATCCGCAGCGGCGAGCTGACGACCTGTCTTGGCTACTCCGAGCCCGACAACGGCTCGGACATCGCCGCAGCCAAGACCCGCGCCGTGCAGGACGGCGATGTGTGGGTGATCAACGGTCAGAAGATGTGGACGACCTGGGGCAATGAGTCCGACTACTGCTTCCTGCTTGCTCGCACCGGACCCATCGAGGAGAAGCACCGCACCCTCACCATGTTCCTGGTGCCGATGGATGCTCCCGGCGTCGAGGCCACTCCGGTGTGGATCCTCGGTGGCGGTCGCACCAACGTCACCTTCTACTCCGATGTCACGATCTCGGACAACTACCGCATCGGCCCCGTCAATGAGGGCTGGAGTGTGATGTCCACGCCGCTGGCCACCGAGCATGGTGCTGGGGTCAAGACCGAGGGGGTGGTGCCGATCAACGGTTCGATGGGTGCCGGGTTCTCGCGGACCTTCGAGAAGCTGATCGATGGAGCCATCGACTGGGCAGCCTCGCGCACGGGCGCCGATGGCCGCTCGCGACTGGAAGACCCGCTGGTGCGCATCGCGCTCGCTGAGGCGATGCTCGATCTCGAAGTCTGCTGGAACGCCGAGGGCGAGCTCGGCAAGCCGATGGCCGCAGAGGCACTGGCAGTCAATGCCGATCGCCTGGCCGACATGGCCGCGCCCGAAGGCATCCTGGACTTCGGTGTTGATGGCAGCATCGCCGCCGGAATCATCGCCAGTGAGCGTCAGCACGCCCCTGGCTCTGCCATCTACGGCGGCACCACGGAGATCTACCGCAACAACCTGGCTCGGCGACTGGGCCTGCCGCGTCCGTACTGATCGCCAGCAGCGCAGTCTGCAGAATCCACTGCACGTCCCCGCTCTGGCGGATAGCGTGCAAGGAGACCTATTCAAGGAGCGGGCATGAGTCGAGCGTTGATCTGCGGTGGTGGTGGTTCGGTCGGAACTGCATGGGAGTCGGGCTGGTTCGCCGGATTGCAGCAGCAGGGCGTGTGGCTGAACGACGCTGACTTCATCCTTGGTACCTCGGCAGGCGCCGGTGTGGGCGTGCAGGTCGCCTGCGGTCACGACATGATGGCGCAGGTCGAGCGCTATAGGGCTGCCGGCAAGCGGGCAGCAGCCGGCGGCAGCACCGCAGTGCTGAACATCGACTCCGACGATCAGTCGGCCTTCCGTGGACTCTTCGAGCGCGGGCAGGCCTCCGGCCGCAACGGTGATATGGCAGTGCGTAAGGAGATATCCGAGGCTGCGCGAGCGGCTGTCCCCATGATCGAGCTCGACGCATTCCTGCGGACGTTCAAGTACCTGGCAACTGAGGCCTGGCCGGCGTCGTACCACGCCGCCTGCCTCAACATCGACACCTACGAGTTCGAGGCCATCGGCGCCGACCTCGGTGGCTCCCTCCAGAACGGTGTTGCAGCCGGCTGTGCCGTGCCCGGGGTGTACCCGCCGATCCAGGTGGGCAAGCACTTCTACGTCGATGGTGGATGCCTGTCTCCCACCAGCGTGGATCTGGGCATCGGCTACGACAAGACATTGGTGCTGCTTGTTGTGGATGGCCCTCAGCAGGAGGTGGTGGACCTTCAAGCGAGCGGTACTCCGCATCTGATCATCAAGCTCGATTCGGATGTGGCTGCGAAGCTGGGCCCGAACCTGATGGATGCCTCGATGGCCTTCCAAGCAGCTGAGTTCGGCTTGGAGCAGGGTCTTCGCGACGCTGCCAAGGTGAAGGAATTCTGGAACAACTGAGCGAACCCGTGTGTCGAGACACATCAGTCTCTTGACGCTGAGTGAGGCTGCGGGCATCCTGAAAACTCGCAATGAGGATGAGGAGCGATGACAGTCACGATCTGCGCATTGCTCTGGAGCCATCCCGGTTCTGACGATCAGCTGCATTCCAAGCTCTCGGAATCGCTCAGCAGCGTGGTCGGTCAGTTCGGTGGCGTTCCGGTCTCGCTCTATCGACGCAAGGAAGGCTCGCTTGGGCCACTCGAGGTGCTGACTATCCGCTGGCCTTCGCAGGAGGCGCTGGAGCACTACCGAGCGTGCACCGACGCCCAGACGGTGATCTCCGTAGGCAATCAGGAGATCTCGAACATGGTGATCTGCTACGAGGAGACGGTGCGCAACTCGGCTGGCCTGGATTCGCGCTCCTGGCATGCGCACGATCCTGACGCGGAGCCTGTCACCGTCTGCGCGCTGGCCTGGAGTCACGCGGGTCAGGATCTGCTGCTGTCCGCCTACGCCGATCGGGCTCTGGCGAATGCTGAGGCATATGGAGCCCGGATCGTGCAGAGGATGAGGCGCCTGCCCGGTTCCTCTGGCCCGCTTGAGACGCAGATCATCGAATTCCCAAGTCATGCCCTGCTCGAGGAGTATCGCCAGGCTCAGCGAGTTGATGAGTTCGCGCACATCCGAAACACCGCGATCGCCAACTCCCTGGTCTTCACGGTGGAGTCAATGCTGGAACCTGCCGTTCCACGCCTGTGATGAAGGCTCGGCTCACACTTCGGGCTGTTGCGCCCATATGGGCGACCTACTAGCGTGCGCGTCGGCCCCGCTCGAAATAAGGAGCAGGAATGCGTCAACCCATGGAAGGCGTGCGGGTTCTCGAGGTAGCCCAGTTCACCTACGTCCCATCCTCCGGAGCAGTGCTCGCAGACTGGGGAGCCGATGTCATCAAGATCGAGCACGCCGAGACTGGTGATGCGCAGCGCGGACTGGTGCGAGTCCTCGGTCTGGATGCCGCAACCCCAGGGGTGAACTTCTTCCCGATCATGGAAGGGCCCAATCGAGGCAAGCGCAGCCTTGGCATCACGCTGGGCTCGCCGGAGGCGACGGAGATCCTGCACGAGCTCGTCCGCAACAGCGATGTCTTCGTGACCAACTTCCTGCCTGGTGCTCGCCAGCGTGCTGGCATCGACCTGGACCAGATCCGTGCGGTTAACCCGGACATCATCTATGTGCGTGGCTCGGGGTTCGGCAACAAGGGCCCGGAGCGCGATGCAGGTGGATACGACGGCTCGGCCTTCTGGGCCCGCAGTGGCGTTGCGGAGGTCATGACCGCACCCGATGCCGAAATGCTGACCAATCAGCCGACTGGGGCCTTCGGCGACAACATCGGCGGCATGACCATCGCTGGCGGGATCGCAGCCGCGCTGTTCAAGCGCGCGACCACTGGTGAGACCTCGGTGATCGACGTGTCCTTGCTGGGCGTCGGCGCCTGGGCCACCCAGATGTCATCGAACCTTGCAATGATCCTGGGCGAGAACCTGCCCAGGGTGACCTTGGGCGTGGGCAACACGCCACGCAACCCACTCTCCGTGGCCTACCGGACCAAGGATGGTCGCTGGATCCAACTGATGATGCTGCAGGCAGGCAAGTACTGGCCTGAGGTCTGTCGAGTCCTCGAGCGCCCTGATCTCGTCACCGATGAGCGTTTCGCCGACCCGACATCGGTGGTGATGAACGGCGCTGCGGCCGCCGAGATCATCGCCGAGATCATGCTCACCAAGACGCAGGCCGAGTGGATCGCGATCTTGCGGCACATGGATGGTCAGTGGAGCCCGGTGCAGAACTTCTGGGAGATCGCCAACGACGAGTCCCTCCGTGCCAACGGGCAGGTGGCCCAGGTCACCGATGCCGACGGTAACCCCCGTGAGCTGATCTTGAACCCGGTGCTCTTCGACGAGACCCCACCGGTGATCGATCGGGCACCGCAGTTCGCCGAGCACACCGACGAGATCCTCGCCGAGATCGGCATCGGCGAGGAGCGCCTGCTGGAGCTCAAGATCGCGGGCATCGTCACCTGACCGGCGCTGCATGCCGGCGAGTGCCCGGCTGGCCGGTTCACCCTGCCTGAAAGTCGAGCCGTCGAGCCACTATGGTGAGCCGCCTATTGCTGATCGGACTGAAATGCCTCAACGACCCTGAGGAATATTGAGCGGCCTCTCAGCGTTTGCATGACCACGATTCACCGAAACTTGGGAGCAGATTCCTCGCATGGCTACTGACTACGACGCACCGCGCAAGAACGACACGGATGAAGAGGAAAGCCTCGAAGGCCTGAAGGAGATCGCGGCCAAGGAGAACCAGACGCCCATCGAGGTGGATGAGAACGACCTGGGCGCTGAGTCAATCGAGCTGCCGGGCGCCGACCTCTCAAATGAGACCCTGGAGATCCGAGTCGTCCCGATCCAGAAGGACGAGTTCACCTGCTCACGCTGTTTCATCGTGCATCACAAGAGCCAGCGGGCCGGCGGCACCGACGAGGCGCCGATCTGCTCTGACTGCGACTGACGCGCACGAATCGACCCCTGACACACAGTGGGCGCTGATGCAATCGATGATTGCGCCAGCGCCCACTGTGCTGCAGGCCAGTCCGCGTTGCCCCTGCCTGGGAACGGACTAGCCATCGACGGTGAGCAGGAGCGCACCGGCTGGAGTCAGGCCACCACTGCTGACCACAGCCGTCTCCGCGTGCGCTACCTGCCTTGGGCCACCGTCGCCCCGTAGTTGCACGATTGCCTCATGGAACAGGCCCATGCCATGGGTCCGTCCATGTGAGAGCTGCCCGCCGTGCGGATTCAGCGGGAGGATGCCGTCCAGGGCGATGTTCTGACCGCCCTCCAGGAAGTCCTTGGCCCCGCCGATCTCGCAGAAGCCAAGGCCCTCGAGCCAGGACAGGCAGTTGAAGGTGAAGCCGTCATAGAGCATCGCCACGTCCACGTCGGACGGCTTGAGTGATGAGCGCGACCACAGATGCGCTGCGGGGCCGAGCACCTGCGGCTCGTGGGTGAGGGTCGACTGGTCCCATTCCATCCGCTCGATGAGCTGGGTGCCGACGGCCTCGAATCGGATCGGCTGGTGCTTCAGGTCACGGGCAGCATCGACTGCCGAGATGATGATGGCCACTGACGCATCGCATGGGACATCGCAGTCCAGCAGGCCGAAGGGCGAGGTGATAGGCCGGGCATTGAGGTAGTCGTCCATCGTGATCGGCTCGCGATAGATGGCCGTGGGGTTGAGCCCTGCATTGCGGCGCTGGTTGATGGCGATGTAGCCGAGCGACTCCTTGGTCGTGCCGTACTTGTGCATGTGACGCTGGGCCATCATGCCCAGGGTGTGGGCAGCGGAAGTGGCACCGAACGGCATGATGTAGTCCATCGGCGCACCGATGCGCCCACCACCACCGCTCCATCGACCGCTGGCCATCTCAGCGTCGTAGGTGGACTGCCAGACGGTTCGGAAGCAGAGCACGTGCCGGGCAAGTCCGGCGGACACGGCCATCATTGCCGCGATGATCGATCCGCTGGGTCCGAAGGTCTCCCC
>Ga0075012_10004247_pt1 | contig 13399 bp, 12 predicted proteins | sample All_14_2_FD_71474 | JGI IMG/M metagenome (GOLD analysis project Ga0075012, IMG submission 71474) | Freshwater microbial communities in response to fracking from Pennsylvania, USA - Allegheny Zone_MetaG_DW_15 | ecosystem: Environmental > Aquatic > Deep subsurface > Groundwater > Drilled... | reverse complement strand
CCGCGCAGCCTGTGTCGGACGTGGCGGGCGTCGTCGACCTCACACCTAGACTGCCGCCCCTGTCCCAACCCTTCATGGACGCGATCGCCGTCGCCGCGGAGCGCCACGGCATCGACCCCAAGATGCTTCATGCCCTGGTGATCGTGGAATCCGCATACCGGGTCGATGCTGTGTCTCCGGTCGGGGCCGGCGGCCTGACGCAGTTGATGCCGGGGACGGCGGCGGATCTCGCGGTCAGAGACCGGTTCGATCCGATCGAGAACCTGAATGGTGGGGCGGATTATCTGGCCCGGCAGTTGCTCCGCTTCGGGGACGTCAGGCTTGCGTTCGCCGCATATAATTCTGGGCCGGATCGTGTCGCCAGGCTCGGCCGCATTCCGAATATTGCAGAGACCCAAGCCTACGTCGCCGCAGCCGTTGACTGCTACCTCGCGCTCTCGGCCGGGAGGGGCGCCCGCAATTCCCGAGACTGTCGGGTGCGGGAGCCGAGCCGATGACCCCGGCGACGGAACCGGTCATCTCGCCGACAGGGGCGACCGATGAGGATCTGCTGACCCGCAAGGAAGCGTCCGCCTTCCTGATACAGTTCGGTATCCGCATGAAGCCCGAGACCCTCGCACGGCTGTGGTCCACTGGGGGAAATGGCCCTCCCTGTCTCCACGTTCGGCATAGGCCCTACTATCCGCGTGGCGTGCTTCGCGCCTGGGCCCTGGACCAGGTCAGTGACTTGCGAGCGTCTGCGCCGCCGGCGGCACGGGGGCGGCGGCATGGCTGAGATGTGTTTCGAAGGGTTCAGGACCGAGTGGGCGCCCACGGTGGCGGATCTGCTGATCGACCCCGCAGTCAGCTTCGCCCTCAAGGACGTTCTTAAAACCTGGGAGGTTCGAGATCCGGTCGATGCGGCGCGAGACGCCCGCTTGCTGGCCGAGGTTCTGGAGCGCCGGGCGGACGAGGCGGTGTCATGGACCCTGTGAGCGAGCCGCCTCCGTTCGACGCGTTGGAAGACCGGATCCTGCCCTGGTCGCAGGTCAGGGTGATCTGTGGTCTGAGCCGGACGACGGTTTGGCGCATGCAGAAGAGCGGAGACTTCCCGGCCAGCGTCCAGGTGTCGCAGAACCGTGTGGGCTGGTGGCAGAGCGAGTTGCTGGCATGGAGACGAGCAAGGACGCCCCGGCGTCTGCCGGAGCCGCGGGCCATAGTAGCGGCGCAGGAACCGGTCGAACCGCCACAGATCAGGCGAATCCAGGAACAGGCAAAGGGAGCCGGTCGACCAGAGGCCGTGATTGACCCGGATCCAGGCGCCAAGACCCGTCGAAAACGGAAAGCCGCCGTTGCGGAAAACCAGACGGCGTTCGATTTTGGCGGTTAATGCGCGGGATGTGGGGCTTTGACCCGCTTGAAACGCACACGGTCAGCCCCAGCGATCAAAAGGGCGTCGAAGCCGGCGTCGCCCCAGGCCCGTCGCTGAATGTGGGTCGTGGCCGGATCGGCCGTGCTGGCCCACCACTGCGGCAGGCTCGCGCTCTTGGGCAGCATATAGCCGATCTTGCGTTCCATCTCGACGAAGGAGAGTTCGAGCTCATCCGTCTTCTGTCTGCGGAGATAGTCTCGAAGCGGATCGTATTTGCCCATCGCTTCAGATGACCGGACACGGGGGTTCAGCGCAAGTCGAGCCGTCCTCAAAACAGCGCGGGCGCACCCGCCGCACATCCGGCCGGGGGTGGGAAATCGCTGGTGCGGCTCTAAGCGACGGGATAGCCCGGCTCGGATCTCAACGACCTCATCGAACCGATCATCATTGAGGCGGTGGCGCTCGCGCGGTCTTGATCGACGTCATGGGACAAGGACAGGAAGCTGGCTTCAGCTGTATGTCGAGACCGCGCTCATACCGGTCGGGAGGCTCTCTGGCTCAAGGCGAACCGCTACCTGGGCAAAGTTGCTACCGCACCGCATCCCGATGGCTTTGATCTCGATCAATGACGCTCGCGCCGAAAGAGGCGCTTTGAGCACAACCTCATGGAGCGGAAGTCTTGCGTCTAATCGCGATCACCGGATTGTTCTTGTTGACGGGATGTACGGCCGATCCTGTCTATCGTGAAGCATCACGCACTGCGGAAGCAGCGCGATACTATCCGGTGGAAACGCTGGATTTCGCCTCCATCGCTCGGGGGAAGGCGCTTGTAGAAACCCGCTGTGCAGCCTGCCACTCCGTCGGACCCACGGGGGAGAGTCCGAGCGCCGCCGCTCCGCCGCTGCGGCACTTGGGGACCCGTTATCCGGTGGCGGACCTTCAGGAAGCTTTTGCCGAAGGCATCACGAACGGCCATCCGGAGATGCCCCAAATCACTCTGGAAAGCGACGAAATCGCGGATCTGATTGTCTATCTTCAGGACGTACAGAACCATTCGAAGCCGTGACCGGGGTGCCGGGGCGGGCCGGCCCCTCTGGGTCGCCCGGCCTGATCCGGCCCGGGCTCACAAACCATTAGGGTGAGTGCGGGCGACTGTCAGAAGCTGGCGAGTATTCAGGCCGATCCCCGTGTTTCCCGGGCAATCAGAAGCGGCAGCGGTCAAGGCCGAAGCCGATCAGAATTTTTTCGGTCGGCGAGGCTGGCCGGGGAGGCGGCGCGGTGCGGGCGGCTCCAGTCGCGCCGATAAAAAGGAAGACCCTATGATCGAACACGAACGAATTGTGATCGTTGGCGCAGGCCACGTCGGGGCGACGGCCGCATATGCCCTGATGCTTCGAGCCCTGTTCGAGGAGATCGTGCTGATCGACAGCGATTTGGCGCTCGCCGAGGCCGAGGCGGCCGACCTCTCCGATGCGAACGCGCTCGCCAGGCCCGCGCGCATCTGGGCCGGAAGCTACGCCGACGCGGCAACAGCCCGGATTGCTGTCATTACCGCAGGGGCGGCGACGCACGGCTCGGAAAGTCGCCTGTCCGTAGCGTCCCAAAGCGCCATGATCGTCACGACCTGCGTCGGAGAGCTGGTCCAGGCCGGGTTCGCGGGGATCATCCTTGTCGCCGCCAACCCGGTGGACGTGATGACGCTAGTGGCGCTGCGTCGCTCGGGCTTTGCGTCGGCAAAGGTCATCGGCACGGGAACACTGCTCGACACGAGCCGTCTCAAACAGACGCTCGCCGAGAGCCTGCAGGTCACGCCCGGGTCCATCGACGGGTTTGTTCTGGGCGAGCATGGCGACAGCGAGGTAGCGGCATTCTCGACCGTTCGTGTCGGAGGGTTGCCGCTGAGCGAATTCTGTCCCCCGGGGCAGGAACTCGACCAGGGCCAGATCGCCACGGAGGTGCGCGATGCCGGCTACCGAATTGTCCAGGGCAAGGGCTACACATCCTTCGGGGTGGCGACCGCGATCGTGCGGATATGTGAGGCGATCTTGCGCAATGAGAGGGCGGTGCTGCCAGTCTCGACGCTGCTGACCGGACAATACGGTATCGCCGATGTCTGTCTCAGCCTGCCGTGCATTCTTGGCGCAGGCGGGGTCGAACGCATTCTGTCGCCGGCACTCACCCCCTCGGAGACGGCGGCATTGAACGCGTCGGCGAGGGCGTTACAGCAGGTGCTTGCGCATATGGATCTGGCCATCTGATCGCGAGACGTCGTGGCGGGCAAGGTTCCGTCGACGCCACACAGCCTCTGTGCCGCCGACGGCGGCTCGATGCCGGCGGTTCGTTCCGTGGCGTGGAGACCGAAGGAGAAATCAGTCGTTGACCTCGGCGAGGCTGATGCCGCCCGGCCCCCTTCCGACCGGGATGGTGCGGACAAGCCGGCGGGTCCGGGGATCGAGCACGGACACCGTGTCGGCGAAACTATTGGCGATATAGACCCGGTCGCCATTGCCGCCGACCACGACGCCGTGAGCGCCCGCGCCGGCGACGATCGTGGCGACGACAGTTTGACGGGCGGTGTCGATCACAGAGACGGTGTTGCCTGGACGCGCTTCTGTCCCCTGGTTGGCGACATAGACCTCCCGGCCGTCAGGTGAGGCGAAGACCTGAATAGGTCCGGGTCCGACCGGGATACTGGCGACCACCCGTCGGCTTGCGGTGTCGATCACGGCCGTGCCGTTCTCATCTCGCAAGGTCACATAGCCGAAGCGTCCATCCGGCGTGAATGCGACCTGGACCGGGCCACGGCCGACTGGAATGCGCTCGACTTCGTCCAGATCGACGGCGTCGACGACGGAAACCGTCCCATCGCCAGTATTGGCCACATAGAGGGTACGACCATCCGGGCTCATACGCAGGCCGTGGGGCGATCGCCCGACAGTGATGTTGCGGTCTACTAAGCCCGACTTGAGATCGACGACCGTGAGCATGTTGTCTCCCGCGCTGGTGACAAACGCCCGCTCGCTCCGCGCATCGACGACGACATGCGCCGGCATCCTGCCGACGGGGATAGTCGTGCTGGGGCCTTTTGAAACGGCGCTCGCGTCGAAGATGAGGAGGCGCCCCGGTCCATCCATTTCAGCCTCTCCGTCCGGGCCCTGAGGTGCTAAGGTGCCGACTGCAAAGAGGAATCGACCGTCGCTGGAGACCTGAACGTTGTGAGGGGAAACTGCAATACGGGTCGTCTCGACCTGGCCTGTCTCGGGATTGATGACGGAAATCGATCGGCCCTGTTCGTCGGCTGTGAACAGAACTTGGCGAGTATTCCGATCCTGGTTTTCACACCCGGCCACCAAAAGGGCTGCGGTCGCGCTTGCCGCCACCAGGACGACTCTCTTGACGTAGGTTTTGAGAAACATCTGCGGTTCCGGTTTACGGGACGGGCCGATAGCGACCCCCAGGCTCCATGACGCTATCCGGCCAATTCGCGCATTGATCCATGTCAGAACTGGGCGGTGGGCAACCTCATCCATCACCGGGTTGAACCGGTTGCTTGATGTCGGCGACAAGGGCCTGGTCGAGGCTGACGCTGTGGGGTTCTCCGTAAACCGCGATGATCATCGGCAGTCCGGATTCCAGCGAGACCTCGAGTGTCCTGTTGGTCTGGTCGATCCTGATCGCGAGGCTCCGGTTGCGCCATTGCAGGCTGAAACTCAGGCTGGTCCAACTCGCCGGCAGCTGCGGCGCGAGGGCGAGTCCGTCGCTCCGTAGCGCCAGTCCGGCGAACCCAAAGACCGACATCATCCAGAGGCCGCCTTGAGCCGCGATGTGGACCCCCCCTCCGATCGCGGACTTGGTGTCGATCAGATCGATCGCCGCAGTCCTGTGGAAATAGTCGAGCGCCCTTTCGACATCTCCGAGCCGCGCGGCCACGAGGCCATGCATGGCCGTGCTCAAAGAACTGCCGTGACCGCAGCGAGGCTCGTAGTATCGGAAGTTTTCCAGGTCCGCGCCGGCATCGAATTCGCCAGGCAGCAAAGCCAGCAGGGCAACGACATCGGCCTGTTTCACCACCTGCGACTGCTGGGTGCGTTCACGCCCGAGGATGACGTCCATCGGGACGGTGCGGCCCGCATAGGCCGATAGATCCACGTCCTCGAGCTCGAAATAGCCCGCGAACTGCTCGTACAGGCCGGTGGCCGGATCCAGACCCGTCGCCAACGTCTCCGCGACGTCGGACCAACGTTTCAGCTCGGCCTCGTTCAGGTCGAGGTGGCTCGACAGGGCTGACCATCGATCGGGCCATCTTTGGCGCAGCAGGCCGGCGACGTCGAGCGCGCGGCGAATGTTCCAACGAGCCATGACGTTGGTGAACGCGTTGTCGTCGATATTCTCGTGATACTCGTCGGGGCCGATGACGTTGCGGATGTGGTGAAGGCCATCGGCTTCGGGTTGGGCCCGACTGGCCCAGAAGCGTGCGGTCTCGAGCAGTATTTCGGCCCCGGCCTCGATCAGGAATTCGTCGTCGCCTGTCGCCTGCCAATATTGCCAGACGGCATAGGCGACGTCGGCGCTGATGTGTTGCTCCTGCACGCCGGTAAGGATGTCGACGATTTGTCGATCCGGACCGACCGCCTGCTCAGGCGTGGTCTCCAGACCGGTATCCGTCGACTCCCAGGCGTAGAACGCGCCGCGCCATCCTCGATCTGCAGCCTTTGCCCGCGCGCCGTTCAGGGTGTGGAACCGGTACATCAGCAGGGACCGGGCCGCCTCCGGCCAGGTCACGATATAGAAGGGCAGGAGGAAGATCTCGGTGTCCCAGAAGACGTGCCCCCGATAGTCGGCCCCTGTCAGCGCCCTGGCGCCGATAGAGACACGCGGGTCGTCCGGGTTGGCGGCGCTGTTCAAATGGTAGATGGCGAATCGAAGCGCCTTCTGCGCCGCGGCGTCGCCTTTGACGTCGATGTCGCTGGACGACCAACGATGTGCCCAGGCCGTCTCATGCCGTGTGAGCAGGCCCCGCCACCCTAAATCTCGACCGGCCTTGAGTTCATTCAGAGCCTCGAAGCCTGCGTCCGGACCGGGAACCTCGCTTCGCGCCACCCCCATAATGCGTTCAAGGCAGATGATCTGTCCGGGACGGCTTTTCCAGGTCCACGACCATTTGAACGGGGCGAGCACGACCGGCGCCATCTCCAGGCCGTCGATCCGCAACGCCACCGCTGCCGCGATTTCCAGGCGCTTGCCGGAACGGCGGGTGCGCCATACGCCCAATTCGTTGTCGAGCCGCTCCGCCATGAGGTCGCGATCGACGCCTTCGAAGGACGCTTCGAGCGTCATCTCGGACTCGCCGCGCTCAACCTCCAAATGATGCATTTGCAATCCCAGGGATCTGCGGTCCTGTGACACCAGGTTCAACCGGACAAGGCGGACGCTCACGGCGGATCCGTCGACCAGGCGGCATTCCGAAAGCAAAAGGCCTCGCCGCATATCGAGCGTGAGCGCATGCGATGGACCAGGGCCGAAATGTTGGACAAGCGGCCCCCCAGGCAGGCTGATATGGACCTGCAATCCGTTCGGGACAGGGATCAACTCAGGCACCGCCCGGTCGCCATCGGGCGTATCGAACAGTCCGGCGACATAGGTGTTCGGTGAACCGACGCCCTGCGGTGATCGATTGACCGTCTGGGACGCCCGTACGCCGAGAAACCCGTTGCTGATCGCGAACCGGATGGCGCGATCGCTCTCGCGGAGCGGATCACAGCCATCGTCACGCAGGACCCATGAGGCGTCTGCCGTCGGTTCCAGCGCCTGTTTCATGGTCTTCGGATCCTTCACGGTGTCGGGCCGACCAGCCGGCCAAGCGCAAGCTCGGTGATCACGACGTCGTCCAGGCTTGTGACCACCAGGTCCGCGCGCGCCGCACGCAGCATCTCGGCGTCGCCGAGGCGTGCAACGCCGATAGCCGCCATGCCCCCGGCGCGGGCCGCTTCAATCCCCGCTGGAGCGTCTTCCGCCACGAAACACTGCGCGGGCGCCACGCCCATCTCGCGGGCCGCGATCAGAAAAAGCTCCGGATCCGGCTTGCCGTGCGTGAGGTCTCGACCCGAGACATTGACGCGGAAGATGTCGAGCAGGCTCCGGCCGGCCCGCAGCGGGATCGCGCGCATCATGGCGGTGGCGTTCCTGGAGGAGGAAGCGGCCGCCATGGGCCAGCCGAGGGCGGCGACCGCCTCAACGAAACGCAGCGCGTCCGGAAGGGCCGCCACGGCGCCTGTCCGGATCAGCTCCTCCAGCCGCGCCTGCTTGCGTTCGGCATAGGCGACCGCGTGGCGGTCGGCGTTGCTCACACCCAAGGCCTCGAGTGCGGACCGGGCGCCGTCGAGCCGTAGCTTTCCCGCGACATGGGCTTGATAAATAGCCGTCGTGAAGCGGTCCGGCTCGGCAAGCCCCACGAGCGCCTCGCGCCACGCCCTCTCGTGGGGCGAAGCCAGCAGGACCCCATCGACGTCGAAGATTGCAGCGGCCAGCATCACCGCCGCTCGACCCTGCGGTTCGTCTCTTCTGGCATCTGCGCCTCGGCTCCGCTGTCCTTCGACATCGACCGAGGATGACATGCACCGGCGCGGCGAGCTTTGATCCGGATCAATGCGCGGATCCCGCATCGTCTGCTTTCTAGGCCGGAGGAGACGTATGTATGACCAGGTCGATACGGGTTGCCGTGAATGGTTATGGCGTGATCGGCAAACGCGTCGCCGATGCCGTTAGGGCCCAGAGCGATATGACGCTCATTGGCGTGTCCGACGTCGCGACGGACTGGCGAACCCGTGTGCTTCAGACCAAGGGTGTGCCGCTTTTTGCCGCCACGGCCCCGGCAGAGGATGCGTTCCGGGCCGCAGGCGTTCAGACGGCTGGCCGCCTGGATGATTTGCTTGGCGAGGCGGATGTCGTTGTCGATTGCACCCCCAAGCGCGTGGCGGCGGACAATGTCCCCCAATACCGCAAGCGTCAGCTCAAGTTCATTCTTCAAGGGGGCGAGAAGCACGGCATAACCGGGCATTCCTTCGTCGCCGAGGCCAATTTCGAGACGGCGATCGGGCGTGAATCGACCCGAGTGGTTTCTTGCAACACAACCGCGACTGTGCGGACCTTGAGCGCACTCAAGCGCGCCGGTCTGCTTGGACGCGCCCGGGGAACCCTGCTTCGCCGCGCGACCGATCCGTGGGAGAGCCATCAGGGCGGCATCATGAACACCCTGGTTCCTGAGCCCGAAATCCCCAGCCACCAGGGTCCGGACGCCCGGACTGTCGATCCCGACCTCGACGTGGTGACCATGGCGGTCAAGGTCCCCGAGACGATCGCCCATCTGCACTACTGGTCAGTCCAGTTGACCCGTCCCGTGGACAAGGAGGAGGTGCTCAATGCCTTCCGCTCGTCGTCACGCATCCTGTTGATGAAGACTGAGCACGGTCTGGATGCGCTTAACGCCGTCAAGGAACTGATGGCGGATCGGGGCCGCTCCCGCAGCGACCTTTATGAAGTGGCGCTTTGGGCCGACATGCTCACGGTGCAGGGCGATGAGCTCTTCTACGCCTACATGGTCGACAATCAGGCGATCGTCGTGCCCGAAACGATCGACGCCATCAGAGCGCTCGATGGACGCGAGACATCCGGGCGGCGCTCAATCGCCGCGACCGACTCGGCCATGGGCATCGAAGGCCGACTCTTCGCCGAGGCCGGCGCCCGGACACCCTAGACGCCCGCGCTTAGAGACGTGACCGCTCCAGGACCATTGCCGACCGGGAGGGGCGCAGACAATCCAACGGAGCGTCACTTGGGCTCTCCCTCACCAGTCGGAGAGTATCAATGACCACCCGGACGCTTGAAGTCGGTAATCTCTTCTCCATCCTTGGGGCGTCCGGGATTGAACGACAGCTGCGTCGCATCGACGGCGTCGGCCGCGTTTCCGTCAATCCGGTGTCGGGGTCCACCACGGTCGCCTACGACGCGGCCAAGACCAGCCTGTCTGAAATCAGGGCGGCGATCGAGGCCTGCGGCTTCCACTGCGCCGGCGAGGCCCTCCCCAACCATGTCTGCCAGAATCACGAAGCGCCGGCCAAAGGCGCCCCGGAGCCGGTCGGGCCCGCCGACGCGCATCGAGGACATTCCCGCGAGACATCCAAGGCGAAGTCGGGCCTCATGAACGGGAAAGACCCGGCCCGGGGCAAGGCGCAGAAGGACGCCATGGCCCACGAAATGGGCCATGGCTCCGGAAAAGACATGCAGTCGATGGTGCGCGATATGCGCAACCGCTTCTGGGTCGCGCTGGGATTCAGTCTGCCGATCTTCGCCTTCTCGCCGATGGGCATGGACTTCATCCGGATTCCGCCTCCGTTCGGCATGAGGCTGGACCTCGTCCTGTTCATCCTTGCGAGCGGCGCCATCCTCTATCCGGTCTGGCCCTTCGTCGTTGCCGCCTGGCGGTCATTGCGAAGCGGCGTCGCCAACATGGCGGTGCTCATAGTTTTGAGCGTTGGCACCGGTTATCTCTTCAGCGTCGGCTCCACCTTTATCTACGGCGGACAGCAGTTCTACGAAGCGTCGGCGATTCTGCTGGTCTTCATCCTTCTCGGTCACTGGCTTGAGATGCGCGCCAGGGCCGGCGCATCCGAAGCCATTCGGGCCTTGATGGATCTGACCCCGCCCAAGGCGACCGTTTTGCGTGACGGCAAGGAAGTGGAGGTGCCCACCGCGGAGGTGGTGTCCGGCGATACGGTCGTGATCCGGCCCGGCAACAAGATACCGGTCGATGGCACCGTGCTGGAGGGGGCGTCGCTCGTCGATGAATCCATGCTGACCGGCGAGTCGATGCCGGTCGAGAAAAAGGTGGGCGACACCGTGATCGGCGCGACGATCAACAAGAGCGGCACGTTCCAGTACAGCGCCACCAAAGTCGGTGCGGACACAGCACTCGCCCAGATCGTCAAACTGGTTCAGGAGGCCCAGAACTCCAAGGCTCCCTCGCAGCTGCTGGCCGACCGCGCGGCCCAGTGGCTTGTCTGGGCCGCGATCCTCGTAGGCCTGCTGACCTTCGTGGTCTGGTTCTGGGTCATCGGCCAGCCCCTCCTGTTCGCCGTCAGCCTGACCATCACCGTCTTTGTCATCGCCTGTCCAGACGCGCTGGGCCTGGCGACTCCTATGGCCATCATGGTCGGGACCGGACTGGGCGCCATGAATGGCATCCTGTTCAAGAATGCGTCGGCGCTCGAGGACGCCACCAAGCTGGACGTCATCATCTTCGACAAGACCGGCACCCTGACGATGGGCCAACCCGAAGTCGTCGATCTGGTGACGGCGGACGGCGCCACGGAGCATCAGGTGTTGGCCGCAGCCGCGGCCGTGGAGGCCGGATCTGACCACCCTCTGGCCCAGGCCATCCTGCGCAGGGCCGAAAAGGTGAAGGCGCCCAAGGCGAGCGGGTTCACCAATCTCGAGGGCAAGGGCGCTCAGGCAAAGATCGGCGGCAAGACGGTGTTGCTCGGCAACAAGCGGCTGATGACCGAGAACAAGATCGACCTCGGGGAACTCGGCGCAAAATCCGAGGCGTTGCAGGGCGCCGGCCGGACCGTGGTCCACCTGGCCGTGGCCGGCAAACTGGTCGGTCTGATCGCCATCGCCGACGCGGTGCGGCCCACTGCGATCGAGGCGGTCAAGGCCCTGCGCGCTCGGGGCGTCGAGGTCATCATGCTGACCGGGGACAACCAGGGTACGGCCGAACGGATCGCCAAGGGTCTCGGCATCGATCGCGTGTTCGCCGACGTTCTGCCCGGCGACAAGGCGAGCAAGGTCAAGGAGCTGCAGGCTCAGGGCAAGAAGGTCGGCATGGTCGGCGACGGCGTCAATGACGCCCCGGCCCTGACCCAGGCCGATGTCGGCTTCGCCATCGGCGCCGGCACGGATGTCGCCATGGAGAGCGCAGACATCGTCTTGATGAAGAGCGACCCGTTCGACGTCGTCGGCGCCATCGAACTGTCCCGGGCGACGCTTCGAAAGATGCACCAGAACCTGTGGTGGGCCGTCGGGTACAACGTCATCGCCTTCCCGCTGGCCGCCGGCGTGCTCTATCCCTTCCTGCTTGGACCGAGCATCGCCGCCATCGCCATGTCCGGGAGCTCAGCGCTCGTGGCGATCAACGCCCTGATGTTGAAACGAACCCGCCTGACCGGCATCCGCCGGCCCGGCGAGGCGGTCGTAGCGGAGCCGACGCTTACCGCGACGGCGGCGGTGTGAAGCGTAACGCCAGATTGACCCTGCCACCGGTTGCGATGGCTGTCCTGATGGCCTCGGTGTTCACGGTGTCGATGGGCTTCGGCGTCGTCCTCCCATTGCTGCCGTTCCTGATTGAACGGCTGGTTGGCGAAAGCGCCTCGGCGGGAGAGGTCTCCCGGTCGACAGGTCTGCTGACCGGCCTCTATATGCTGTCGTTGTTTCTCTTCGCACCGATGTGGGGCCGCCTTTCGGACAGGCATGGACGCCGCGTCATCCTGCTGATCGGCCTGACGGGTTTTGGCGCCACCATGCTGGTCTTCGCCTTCGTCGAGAGCCTCGTCGCGGTCTACGCGGAGCGGATCCTGAGCGGTCTGTTCGCCGCTGCGGTCACGCCGGTGGCGCTTGCCGCCGTAGGGGATCTGGCGGCGACCGACGAGGTGCGCGCGCGCCGATTGACCTTCGTCAGCCTGGCGGGGGTCTCGGGATTTCTCCTGGGACCCATGTTAGGCGTGTTCATCGCGCGCGCTGCCGCAGACGTGCTGTCGATCACCAATCCCATGGGGTCGTTGGCGTTTCCGCTGGGCGCGACGGCGGTTCTCGCATTTTCCGTGGCCGGCGCAGCCGTCTTGGCGATACCACGAAGCCGGCGCAGGGGGCGGATGGGCGCGCCCGACCCGACCGCTTCGTCGACAGGCCGCTGGCTGATCCCAAATCTGCTGATCCTGGGATTCATCGTCGCGGCCGGTGTCGGTGTTTTCGAGGTCGGTCTGGCGCTTCGCGGCAAGCAGGAACTGGGCATGACCCCGACTCAGATCGCCCTGATGTTTACGGAGTGCAGCCTGGTCATGCTCGTGGTTCAGGCCATTGTCTTCTCGCCCTGGATCAAGCCCTCGGCGACCCGCTGGCTCATAGCACCGGCCCTGGTCGTCCTGGCGACGGGATTGTTCCTGCTTCCGCGCGCGACGGATTTCACCCTGATGCTCGCGGTGATCGGCGCCGTGGCGGCAAGCGCCGGCATTCTCGCGCCGATCCTGACCTACTGGACCTCCAGCATGGCCGGTCAGGCGCAGGGCGCTCAACTCGGCCGGCAAACGGCTGCCGCAAGCTTGGGTGCGGCCGTCGGTTCGGCCGGGGGAGGCCTTTTATACGATGTCGCCTGGTTGCCCGATGCCTCGTTCATCATCATGGCCGTATTGACCGGGTTCGGCGTCGTTCTCGGCATGGCCATGCCTCGCATGCTGACCCATGCCCTCCCGATTGACCGTCAAAGGCGCGCTTCAGCTGAAAACTAAACCACGGCGCCGCTGCGTGTTGAAAGGTCAGCGGCTTCGGTCCGGACGTCACGTTTGGTTGGCGGGCGACAGGATCCGAAGCACCCTGGCCGGCCAGGGGCGCAAGCATCGCCACGCCTGACCTCGGCATTCGGGGGCCTAGACGACAAAAACGGGAGCGAAGCCGCCGCCCGGGGTTCTGAAATTTGTCGTCTGGCCCTGATAGACGCGGGCGGCCATCTGGAGAGGCTGGCCTTGATAGGTGTAGAGGCGGACATCGAGCTTCAGAGACTGGATCTCTCCGTCGATCTTGATGCGACGTTCACTCGGCTTTGCCAGTTCCTGGGCGATATAGCCGCCTCGCTGGATCTCGGCCCAAACGCGCCGGGTGAGCTTGTCGCCGCGATAGACGGCCTTTCCACCATGACCGCCAGCGGGCTTGAAGAAATGCCGGCTGCGCTCCGCCCACAGCCTCTCCGCGTTTTCGGCCGTCACGAGGGCGGTGTGGGGG
>Ga0075012_10004244_pt1 | contig 13403 bp, 8 predicted proteins | sample All_14_2_FD_71474 | JGI IMG/M metagenome (GOLD analysis project Ga0075012, IMG submission 71474) | Freshwater microbial communities in response to fracking from Pennsylvania, USA - Allegheny Zone_MetaG_DW_15 | ecosystem: Environmental > Aquatic > Deep subsurface > Groundwater > Drilled... | reverse complement strand
CCGTCTGAGCGCGCCGACAAGATCGCCGCCGCCCTCAAGGCGAACCATACGGGGCTGACTCAAAAGGGGCAGCTCCGCCACACCCCGCCCGGCGTGTATTGGGAGACGGGCTGCGCGCGGGACACCTATCAGAATGGCGCGTTTTGGGGAACACCGGTCGGCTGGTATGCCTTCGCGCTGAACCGGCTCGATCCCGCATTGGCCGATCAGGTCATCATCGACCTCGTGAACGACTTTGCGGCCCGGGGTGTTGGCGAATGGGTGTTCGGCGACCGCGTCGCCCTGCCGCAAGGCTACCTGTCCAGCGCAACCATGCCGCTGGCTGGAATCAGGCGATTGGTCGCTGAACGGAATTAGTAACGGGAACCGTAACGGAGCCAAACTCAGACACGATCAGGCCGGGGACACAATCAAGCCGGGGAAAGAGGAACATGATGATGCATCATAAGGCGGGAATCACGCGACGCGACGCGATGAAATTGGGGGCAGGGGCTGCGGCAGCGCTCGCGGCGGGACCCTTAGGCGCCGAGACGGCAGCCGCAACGGCGGCAACGGCGCGAATGCCGGATTCGGAGTGGTCGCGCATTCGGGGGTTCAACTATCAGCCGAGCTACGGGTCCAGCGGCATCGAGCTGTGGCAACGGTTCGACGCCAAGGTCATCGCGGAGGAGTTGGCGCAAGGCAAACGCCTCTTCCCGAAGATGAACGCGCTGCGCTGGTGGCAGTCGTGGGACTCGTTCCTGCGGGATCCGAAGCGGTATGCACGTGACTTCGAGACGACGCTGCAACTGGCGGACCAAGTCGGCTGCAAGGTGATGCCGTGCCTGTTCAACCGTTGGCACGACGCGACGCTCGACTACGGCGGCATCTACATCGACCACTTCCTGCCGAAAGCGAGCTGGGTGCAGAAGGATAAGATGTTCGACGCCTATTTGTCAGAGCTGGTGGGCGGGCATAAGGATGATCCGCGCGTTCTGGCGTGGGACCTCTGCAACGAACCCTATGCGTACTCCTGCCCGCGCGAATCGATTCCCGAGATTGTAAAAGCCGAAACCGCATGGCTGAAAAGCCTCCACGACTTCTGCAAGGAAAGCGGAGCGAAAGCCCCGATTACGGTCGGCATCCCCGGCACGTCGCCAGAGACGGTTGAGCCGATCAGCGATGTGCTGAGCATTCACCCCTATTGGTGCCATAACAACCCGGGGGCCAAGAAAGAGAATTTCGAAAAAAGTCTGGATCACGCCGTCGCGGTTGCCCTGAAAACGGGAAAACCGCTGGTGGCATCGGAGTGCTGCTGGGGCGCGCTCGACGACGCCGTGCGCGTCGAGTCGATCCGTTACACGCTGACGCAGCTCCGCGCGCGCAACATCGGCTGGACAGTCTACCTTCTTCATCACAGCCTGATCGCCGATGCGCACCGTCCCGAATTCGGGCCGCTGAGCGGTCCCGGCAATCTCGCGTTCATCGAGGCGGATGGGACGTTGCGTCCCGGCCACGGCGTTTTCAACGACTTCGCGGAATGAGCAAGCTGTAAACATGGCGCCTGTACTAAAAGTGTTTGTTGCCTCCCTGTGGGCCTCCGTGGCGACCGCCAACCTCACCGTTGATTCGTTGCGCTGCGACTATTCAGAGGACCCCATCAGCACCGATTCGGCCTGTCCCCGGCTTTCGTGGGTTCTGACATCATCCGGATCGCGAGGCGTGAGGCAGACGGCGTATCAGGTGCTCGTGGCCTCTTCTGATGCGGCGCTCGCAGCGGACACGGGCGACGTGTGGGACAGCGGGAAAATCGTCTCCGATGCGACAGTCGGCATCGAATATGCCGGCCGGCCGCTCAAGAGTCGCATGCCGTGCTATTGGAAAGTGAAGGTTTGGGATCAAGACGGCAAGGCTTCGGCATGGAGCCCTGCCGCGCGTTGGCGCATGGGGTTCTTGGAGCGGTCGGATTGGAAAGCCCGGTGGATCGGACCGCCGCCCGCAGATCCTTCGGTCACACCGCATTTCGGATACCGCAGCCTGGACGCGAAGAACGGGAACGACACACGGTGGCTCCAGATTGATCTCGGTAACACTCAAACCATCGACGGGATCCGGCTCTGGGGTGCGTGGCCTTATGGCTCGGTCCCAAAAGGTGATGGGTTCCCTTTGCGCTATAAGATCGAGGTCTTCGGCGATCCGCTGAGTTCGAATGGGTGTACCGTTGTCGACCGGACACAGTCGGACGTGATCAACCCCGGGCTAGAACCGGTCCTTCATGCGTTCGCGCCGGTACGCGCCCGCACGGTCCGGTTCACGGCGACGAAACTGTCCGGCAACTGGCGACCGGTTTGGGATGTGACCCGTGACCGGTGGACAGCCCGGCATGAAGGGCAGGCCGGTTGGAAACTGGCCCTAGCCGAGCTGGAGGTGTTCAATCAGGGGACGAACGTGGCACGCGGCACGGCGGTCACTGCAACGGATTCTGTAGAAAGCAACGCATCCGGATGGTCGGCACGTTATCTGACAGACGGGCGGACAGGGGCCGATCCCGGTGTCGCCTATCATTTGAATCCGGTCACTCTTTTTCGTCGTGATTTTGCTGCCTCCAAGCGTGTCCTATCCGCTACGCTTTACGCAACGGCGCTGGGATGTTACGAGGTCTATCTGAACGGCGTCCGCGTGGGGGCCGACGAATTGACGCCCGGCCTGTCCGTTCCCAATCGGCGCACGCTCTATCAGGCGTATGACGTAAGCGGTCTGATTAAGCGCGACGGGAATGTGCTCGCTGCGCTCTTGGCGGACGGCTGGCACCGCAGCCGGTTCAAGTTTGACATCTTTGACAGCTACAAGCGGTTCGCCGGTCCGGAAAAGACGGCCCTGCTGGCTCAACTGGAAGTGACGTATGAGGACGGGCAAAGCGAGGTGATCGCTACGGACCGCGCCTGGCTATGCAACACCAATGGTCCGCTGCGACGGGCCTCGATGTACGACGGCGTGCTCTATGATGCGCGCAAAGAAATCCCCGGATGGAATACGCCAGAGCTGCCGGATACCGCTGGATGGGTGAGCGCGGTTGAACAGCCGGTCACGCCGGAACCGGCGCTCTCCGCACAGCCGATGCCCCCAATCCGCGTATTGGATACCTTCGCGCCGGTTTCGCGGAACGAACTGCGGCCCGGCCACATCGTTTTCGATTTCGGCACCTGCCTGGCCGGCGTGTGCCGGATCACGCTGGACGGCCCTGCGGGGACAACGGTCAGACTCCGCCACGCCGAAGCGCTCCAGCCGGACGGGAAACTGTTCGTAAGCAACCTGTCCGGGCTTTATGACAACGGCGACACCTTTGTGCTTGCGGGACGGGGCCCGCAGACGTTTCAGCCAAAGTTTACTTATCACGGGTTCCGCTACGTCGAGGTGAGCGGCGCTCCCTCGGCCGACTCGGTCCGCGAGATCCGCGCGTTGGCGCTGGGCAGCGGGCTCAAAAGGAGCGCGACGTTCGAGTGCTCGGATGACCGGCTGAACCGGCTGTGCGGAATCATCGAGCGGGCCTACCGATCGAATCTGCTCGGCCTGGTTGTCGATGTGGCCGGCCGCGACGAGCGGTTGGCGTTTCTTGGGGACTGCCTCACCGATGAGATCCAGTCGCTGGCTTACCTTTACGATTTCGCCGCCTTCGGCATGAATGAGAACCGGGCAATCATCGATTGCCTGACACCCGAAGGCATCGCGCCGGCGCGGCTCAACACGCCCGGGGAGTGGCGCGGAAAAGGTCTGGAGGCCGTCGGAGAGCCCGGGTGGAGCGACGGCAGCATCTCCGTTCCGCTGGGGCTTTGGGTCAACTATGCCGATCGGCGGAGTCTGGAACAGAGTTACAGTGGGGCCAAATCGTTCATGGATGCCATTGAGCGCGAAAACCCGGACGATGTGCCGCGTAAGAAATATATCGCCACTTGGGTGGGAGACTGGCTGGCCACTCCGACGAAGCGGTCAAGGGCGGCAAAGGCGCGTCCTGGGGCCCCCTACGACCTGTTCTCCCATGCGTGGTGGGCCTATTCCGCGCAGAACGTCTCCCACATGGCCCACGCGCTCAATCGGCCGGAAGAAGCCAAACGGTACGCCGACATGGCCGCGCGCATCCGCTCGGCTTTCGTGAAGACGCACCTGCGGCCTGATGGCTCGCTAACCGGCGATGAGCAATCCTGTTATGCGTTTGCGCTCGGGATGGATCTGCTCCCGGAGCCGATGCGTTCCTCGGCGTTGGAGAAGTTGGTGACGGCGGTCCAAGAGAACGAGAACCATTTCTCGACAGGCTCCATTTCAACGATCTTCCTTTTAAAAGCATTGGAAGAAAACGGGCTGCATGATCTGGCGTACCGCCTTGTGATGCAGCCGACCGCGCCGTCTTACGGGGCCATGCTTGAGGGCGGTGCCACCGCGATGTGGGAACACTTCGGCGACTGGGACCTTCGAAAAGGGCTTGATTCGAAAAGCACGGGGATCAACGGGCTGAACCACTTGGGGATGAATTCCGTCTTCGAGTGGATCATTGGACACGTCGCAGGGATTCGGCCCGATCCGCTCCGTCCCGGCTACACGCATTTCTTCATTGCCCCCAAGTTAGGCGGCGGCGTCACTTGGGTCAACTCGAGTTACGATTCGGTACGCGGGAAAATCGTCTGCGACTGGAAAATGGAAAAGGGGACCTTTTCGCTGAGCGTCACAGTCCCGCCGAACACAACGGCTACGGTCGTAATCCCCGCAAAGGGAAATTCGCCCGTCCTCGAGGGCGGGACGGAAGCCGCAAAGGCGCTTGGCGTAAAAGCGCTCGGCAAGGACGAAGAGTCTGCGACCTTTAGGGTGGCTTCAGGGGAGTATCGTTTTGTCAGTCAGCTTTAAGACGTTTCGCAAACAGGCAAACTTATTTGCGCATTTGTGCCTTTCCGGCGGTCATTCTGTTCACGTATACTGACTAAAGTAGGAATTGGAATTGGGGGAAGAGGAAAAATTATCAAAAAGAAGGGTCCACGATGAAAACGATTCTCCGTCTGTCCGCATGGCTGCCTTCGGCGGCCCTGATACTTGCGTTAGGTGCCGTGTCGGATGCGGGAGCCGCCGGCCCGGCCCCGAAAATCTCGGCGGCGTCAAAAGCGGTTCGGGACGCTATCGATCTCAAGGCCGCCGATGGCTGCAAGAACATCTACGGGTTCAACTATCAGCCGAGCTGGGGAAACAACGGGCTGACGGTCTGGGGCGAGGCGTTCGACGCCAAAAAATACCGCGAGGAATTGGAGGCGGGTAAAAAGTATTTCCCGAAGTTCAACACCGTTCGGATTTGGCTCTCATGGAGCGCATACCGGAAAGATCCCGAACGGTTCATCCGAAATTTCCAAGCGGCGGTCGACATCTGCGGTGAACTGGATCTGTTGGTGATGCCCGTGCTGTTCAACCGCTGGCCCGGCGGCTGGGACGAGATCACCAATCCGGAGTTGCTTGCGCCGGATTTCGACGCGCTCTTCGGACCGTATGTCCGGGCACTGGTCACGCCGCTGAGGGGTGATTTACGGATTCTCGCGTGGGATCTCTGCAACGAGCCCTACGCACAGAACCCGATGCCCGATGAAGTCTGTATTCCTTGGCTGTTTAAACTCCGCGAGGCGGTCAAACAGAGCGACCGGAGCGCGCTGGTGTGCATCGGCAACCACGACAACCGCACGACGGAGCGCACCGCCCCGTTTCAGGACATCATCACGCCCCACATCTATCTGCCAAGCTACGGTTCGGAATACAAAGATCCCGCCAAGACGCCTGCCCCCTTGCCAAAATCCGCACAGGGCATCGACGTGTTGGTTGAACTCGCAAAGCGGATAAACAAACCACTCTTGTGCTCGGAGTGCTGCTGGGGCGCGTGGAACACAGGCGACGCGGAGCGCGTCCGGTACATCCGTTACAACCTGCAAGCGTTGAAAGAGCGCGGCATCGGCTTCATGCCCCATGCGCTGTGGACCAGCAAGGTGATGGATCTGCATAAGGGCGGCCTGAACATGCCGTTCATCCTGGAGGACGGCTCGCTGCGTCCCGGACACGATGTGTACAACGAATTCACTAAATAGGCGAGCCGGTATGGACAAATCGATGCCAAACAAAAAACTCACGCGACGCGACGCATTGAAAATGGGCGGGGCCGCACTCGTCTCCGCCGCGACGGGATCGGTGTCCGCTGCTGCGGAGAATGCCGCACCTGACACGGATGCCGATTGGGGCAATCCTTACCGCGACATCCGCGGGTTCAATTACCAGCCGAGCTACGAAGCGACCGGCTATAGTATTTGGCGCCAGTTTCAACCCGATAAATTCGACGTCGAATTGGGAAACGGCAAAAAATATTTCCCGAAGTTCAACACCGTCCGTTACTGGCTGTCGTTCGATGCCTTTGCCGTAGACCCCGCCGGTTTCGCGGAACATTTCGAAATGGCGTTGGCGATTGCGCACCGGCATGGGTTGCGGGTCATCCCCACGCTGTTCAACAACTGGCACAGCGTTCCCGAATTCGGAGGTATCGCGGACGAGAAACTGCGCTACTGGTTCGTCGGCTACGGCAAAAAGGGAACGGCCGCAAATTATGTCTTTCGCCCTTACCTTGAGAAAGTTGTGGGGGAACACGCAAAAGACAACCGCGTTCTGGCCTGGGATCTCTGCAACGAGCCCCACAATAATTGTCAGTGGCCGCTGGTGTTCGAATGGCTCACGCATACGTACGGATTGTGCAAGACGCTGGGTGCGGCGCAGCCGGTCAGCGTGAGCGTCCAAGCGCAGGTGGAGGCGGTCGAGACGATCAGCGATCTTTTCCTGATCCATCCCTATTTTGCGAAGGCCGAGAATTTGAAAAAGATCGTGGCTTTTGCTCGGGAGAAAAAGAAGGGCGTCTTGGCGACCGAATGTTGTTGGGGTTCGCTCGACGACGCCAAGCGGGCGCAACTGGTGGCATCCGACTGCGGCACGCTTGCGCGGGCCGGTATCGGGTTCATGCCGCACGCGCTACAGGAAAGCCTCGTGGGGGATCTTCACCGTCCGCAGTACGGTGTGATCAGCTCCGCCAGCTCGATGCACTTCGTGGCCATGGACGGCTCATTGCGTCCGGGGCACGACATTTATAATCAGTTCTAACCGTATGGGGCGCTTGTCGTGATCGATGGAAAGAAAAGTGGCTTGACTATGATTGTCGCGGTCGGACTGACCATCGCGGCCGTAGGTGAACCGGTCAACGTCCGCGACTTCGGGGCAGTCGGGGATGGTGTCCACGACGATAGCGCTGCGATTCAGAAAGCGTTGGATGTGCAAGCGCGCCCTCTGACGGTTCTGATTCCCGACGGGGTTTATGTGGTCGGTGCCACGCTGCAGGTCGGTTCGGCCACGACGGTGCGGGCGTCGTCGAATACGGTCATCCGGCTGGCAAACGGGGCCGGCAAAGATTGCCATTCGTTCGTCATCGCGAACCGCAACTGGTCCAACGGAAACACCCATATCTGCATTGAAGGCGGCATTTGGGACGGCAACAACGCTCACAACCGGCGCGGCGGCGACGGCAACCGCTCTTCGTACACGGGGGCGATCGCGAATTTCACCTGCGTGAGGAATCTGACGCTGAGAGACATGACGATGCGCAATCCCGACGCGTATTCGATCCGTTTGGGCGAAGTGGAAGACTTTCTCGTGGAGGACATCGCGCTGGACCACACGGTGATACGCCCCAATCAAGACGGCGTACACTTGGGAGGATTCTCGAAACGGGGCGTCATCCGCCGTATCAAGGCGCTCCATCCCGGCACACCGAACGACGATATGATTGCCATCAACGCCGACGACGACACCGAACGGTGCATCAACCTTGGCATGCGGTGCGGCCCGATTTCGGATGTGACTGTGGAGGACATCGAGGCGGAAGGCGCATACTCGTTCGTCCGGATCCTCAGCAAAGATTCGCGTATCGAGAACATCGCCGTCCGCCGCGTGAAGGGCACGTGCCGCTTCTACGCCGTCAATTTAAGCCGTTGGCGGTTCCCCGGCGGTTCGGGAAACATTCATCATGTTCTTTTGGAAGACTTCAACGTCGGCAAAACCTGTTACGAGAACTGGTGTCGTGCGGCGGTCGATATCGCGCTACGTGTCAACGACGTGCGCATTCGAAACTATGTGAACACCGGAGCGTCCGGACCCGTGTTGATTTTGAACACCGGGGCCGACAATGTTGTGCAGTCGGCCAGCGGCGGCACCCGGACAGTGCCATCGCTAACGCTGACCGAGAAAACGATCGACGATATGCGAATCAACGGAACGCCAGGTGCGAAGTAAGGGGGACATCATGCTGAGGCGATGGATGTTGGGCGGGGTGGCCGCGTTTCTGGCGGGGTCTCTCACCGCAGAGGAGATCAAAACCGTTGCGGACGCATCCGCATGGTTAGAAGCGCGGACGCGGCAAATGATTCGTGATTGCCGTCGGCCGATGAAAGACGGCACGGCCGCGTATCCGCCCCAGGTCGGCGGGGGTTACGAGGCGTTCTGGCTGCGCGATTATGCCTACATTCTGGAAGGCGGGGCAGCGTGCATTCCGCGCGACGAGTTGTTAGCCGCGGCACGGCTGTTCGTCAAGAGTTTAGCTCCCGACGGCGCGGGCGTCGACTGCGTGAAGTTCGACGGCACTCCGATCTATAAGCCCGGTTACGGGAGCATGGGGGAAAACACCGTCGCGGACGGCTCGCCCTTCACCGTTGCGGTCGTGTATTTGTCGTGGAAGCAGACGGGCGCCGCCGAATTTCTGGCTCCGGAAATGTTGAACGGCCTGATCAAGGCAATGGGGGCCATACCACGAGACGCCGCCACGGGACTGGTCTTCATCGATCCGGCCAAGGCGTGGGACCGCTGTCCCTACGGGTTCACAGACACCATCCGCAAAACGGGACTTTGTTTTTTCGAGTCGCTGTTGGACGTCGAGGCGTCGCGCCGGCTCGCGGAACTGCTGACGGCCGCAGGACGCTCGCAGGAGGCCCAAACGTTTGCGAGCCGGGCGGAAACGGGAACGGGGCAGATCAACGCGGTGTTTTGGGATCCCAACGTGCGGCTCTATTGGGCCACGACGAAAGGGTGCCGTTTGCCGGATATCTGGGGTTCCGCCCTTGCGGTGTGGCTGGGCGTGGCGTCGGAAGAACAGTCTCGCGAGATCGCGGAATATTTTAAGGTTAACCACGCGGGCCTGACGCAGAAGGGGCAGGTGCGGCAGGTTCCGCCCGGAATGTACTGGGGCAAGGGAGGGCGCGACCGGTATCAGAACGGTGCGTTCTGGGGTACGCCATCGGGGTGGTACGCCTACACGTTGAGCAAGATTGATCCGGCGTTGGCGGATCAGACACTGATCGATCTCGTGAACGACTATGCGGCGCGGGGCGTGGGCGAATGGGTATTCGGCGATCACGTCTCACTGCCGGGGGGCTACATGTCCAGCGCGACGCTGCCGCTGGCCGGCGTCCGGCGGATCACCGCCGAGCGCGCGACGGCCGGCGCATCGCTCGACCTTCGCGTTTGGCGCGACCAAGTCCGGACGGGATGTTTGCGGCCGTTCTCGTTCGACATCGGCGGCCGTCCGGCGCAGCTTGACCGCCTCGAAGCCCGCGAGGTGTCCGGAGAAAACGGTGCGCAGAAGACGGTGGTCTCCTATCGCGAGACGTCGGCTCCACTCGAAGTTGCGCTGACCTGCGAGTTCCCTCCGGCCATGGACGCGGTCCGTGTCACCGTCGCGCTCAAAGCGACGGCCGCGCTGACGAACGCCGTGCGGAACGTGGCGATTCTGGATCTCCCGCTGTTGGGTCGGCTTGCGTCGGTTCACGGTCAGACAGGCGGGTTCGCCGACAAGCGCGATTGTTTTCCGCCGACCGGTTCCGCAACGTGGGTCAAGCCGGTCAGCGCACGTGCTGAGGTGGTTGTGGAGTCGGGGCTCGACGGCCGTTCTTCCAACAAGGAACTGCCGCTTTGGCTGTACGCCGAAAACGACGGCGGAATCTGGTATGGGCCCGAATGGTCGGGATGCTGGCACATGTCGGTCCGCCCCGCACCCGGCGGGCGACGCCTTCAGGTGGGGCTGCCCACGTTCGATTTCGCCATGCGAGCGGGCGAGACGATTGTGTTGCCGACGGCGGCCTTCGGTGTGTATCGCGGCACTCCGGACGACGGCTTCAACCGGCTCCGCCACGTCATCCGTCGGGATTACCTGCCGCCGGTCGATGGCAAGAAGCCCCAGCCACGGGTGTATTGGGAAGGCTACGGCGGCCATCCGCGATATGCGACTGAAGACGAGTTGTACCGCGAAGTCGACCGTGCGGCCCAGGTCGGATGCGAGGTGTTCTGTCTCGACGGCGGCTGGAGTATGGCGGTCACAGGAAACTGGTACACAACCGTTGGTGCGTGGGATAACCAAAGCCGCTTTCCGGCTAAGGGTGTGAAAGCGTTCGGTGAATACGTCAAGGCGAAGGGCATGAAGTTCGGCGTCTGGATTGAGCCGCGCGCCGCACCGGGGTGCCCGTTGTACGATCTGAATAAGAACCTTTTCTATCCGGGAAACCAAGGGCTGATGAGGCTCGACCTACCGGAAGGATCGGCCTTGTTTCAAAGTGTCTTCGAGCAGCTGATCCGCGACTACGCGGTGGACTGGGTCTGGCTGGACTTCAATGTTGCGCCGCAGGGGTTCTGGAAAAAGGTGGAGGATTCAGGTCGGGCCGGGCTGATCGAATTGGGTTTTTATCAGGGCTGGTATCGGGCCATCGAGGAGACCTATAGTCGCCATCCGGGACTGTGGGTTGAGTCCTGTGCATCGGGCGGGCGCATCATCGACCTTGGACAGCTACGGCACAGCCAGTCGATCTGGGTGGCGGACGAAGCGGTCACGGACGATGCAAACCGGAACCGTCGTCATGCGTTGAACCGGGTTCTGCCGGCGGTTTATATCCAAAGTTCGCTGTTTATCGACCCCGCGTTTGTCGGGAACGTCAAGCCGGATGTGCGGCTCGGTGGCGAGCATCGTTTCCTGACCTACTTCAGCGGCGACTTCGGTTTCGGGCAAGGGTTGCCATTCTGGAAAGACGAGGATATCCAGGCGGCGGCGAAAGCCGTGGCTCTCTATAAAAACGTCCGTCCGTATCTTGAGGGCGACTACTATCACCTGTTGCCTATGCCCGCGTCGCGCGACGCGTGGGACGGCTGTCAGTATCACGATCCGCAGGGCCGGAGCGGGATCGTGCTGATGTACCGCTTGGGTGAAAGCAGGACCAACGAAGTTGTGGTGGTGCCGAGAGCAGTCGCTTTACCACAAGCCTACGACTGGTCGGTGGCCGCGGGGGACGCGTCCGTGCGCTGCGCGGGCGGAAAGCTGACCGTGCGAATGGATAAACCGTCCGCCGCGTTGATTCAGTACCGGCCCAAAGCGGCCAAACCTGTTAAAAGGTGAACATCCGGCGCTCAATGTTGAAATGAAGGGAGAAACGAGATGAAGGAACAAAGAACAACGATGACGCGCCGGGAGGCGCTTAGAATGGGAACCGGAGCGGTTTTGGGGACTGCGGCGACTTATGCGGGGGTCGGTATGGCGCAGACCGAACCCAAGCGGTCCCGCATCCGCGAGTACGCCCACATCCGCGGCTTCAATTACCAGCCGAGTTGGGGCAGTCACGGCATCACGGTCTGGAACAATTTCCAAGAAAAGATTTTCGCCCAAGAGGTCGATCAGGGCCTAAAGCATTTCCCGAAACTGAACACGTTGCGGATCTGGTTCTCCTACGACGCCCACATGGCCGACTCCAAAAAGTTCTTGGCGGCCGCCCAACGCGCGTCCGAGCTTCTCGCCGAACGCAAGATCAAGATGATCCCCGTGATTTTCAACGGCTGGCATTCGCTGGTGGACTTCGGCGGATTTTCGCTTGAGCAGCTCCGTTGCTCGCGCAACAACAACTCCTTCGGGCCACACCGACAATACCTGCGCGAACTCATCGAGGCGATCCGTCCGGCGGACAGCCTGCTGATGTACGATCTCTCAAACGAGCCGTTCAACAACGGCGGCAAAGAGAAGGGCAGCGTGGTGGTCGAGTTTCTGAAAGCCATGTCCGATGAGGCGCACCGGTTGGACGCCAAGACGCCCGTGTCGGTCGGCACGCAGGGGTGCCCGGGCGTCGGCGGTCTGGCCGACCTCGACCTGATTGACCCGTTCGTCGATGTCCACGCCGTGCACCCGTACTGGATTCCGCCGTTGCCGGAGGAGACGCACACGGAGAACTTCGCGAAAATGGTGGTCCATCTCGAGCGACTCGGCAAACCGGCCATCGCCACCGAGTGCTGCTGGGGCTCGAACGACGACGCCACACGCGTGAAGTACGTCCGCCACGATCTCGGCTTGTTGAAGGCGGCGGGCATCGGCTTCCTGCCGCACGCGCTGCACCACTCGCCGGTGGCCGACCTGCACCGCCCGGTGCCCGGCCGCCAGTGGGAAACCATGTACATGGGGTTCATCGAACCTGACGGCTCCGTCCGGCCCGGCCACGAAGTTTACAACGACTTCGCCGGGTGACGTCTTTCGCAAAATTCTTTTCGATCCCCACCGTCGTCGTGAGGCGTCAGCAGCACCTCCGCCCGATTCCCAAGAGCTTTTTCTCTTTGTATTCACGGGGGTTCTGCTAGACGCCTATTTGTTAATAGTACTGGCCATCTTTATGAATTTTTGGTTCACTGGCGGTTTACAGTATCGATTTGTTTGATCAATAATTTATCAGGAGTTGTTATGTGTCATTTTCAACTGATACTGGCCGTTGTGTGCTTGGCATTTGTGGTTCAGGCGACTGATTACACGTGGGTTGTTCCTGGCGGTGGCACGGGGTCATTCCAGAACGTGTCGAACTGGTCTCCCGCACCGGCAAGCGTGCCGGGCGTAGAGGACCACACGAAGTTTCTGTCCAACGGCTCTTACGCGATCAACTTCGAGGGTGACGCCACAAACAGGAACGCCACCGTCGGCGCGTCCGGTGGCAATGTGGCCTTTAACCTGAACAATTACACGTGGTGGTTGACGAACAACTTCACTTTCGCAAACACCGGCGTCGCGCGCTTCGGCGGCGGAACGTTGGAGGTCGGGCTCGCATCCAAGACCAACGTGACCCTGACGGTGCCCGCTAACCAGAAACTGATCTTAGACAGCGGTACGGCCCGCTTGAGAGGGGCGGTCACCGTTTCCCCAAGCGGAGCCATCGAGGTGAACGGTGGAGACCACTTCCTGGGCAGCGCAAGGGATTTGTCTGTAAATTCATGAAGGCGGGTCATACCGGCATACCCTCCGTGCTGAGATAGATCTTTCCGGTCTCCCACTCTTCGCTGATCTCGGAGAGGACGGCGGA
>Ga0075012_10004243_pt1 | contig 13404 bp, 10 predicted proteins | sample All_14_2_FD_71474 | JGI IMG/M metagenome (GOLD analysis project Ga0075012, IMG submission 71474) | Freshwater microbial communities in response to fracking from Pennsylvania, USA - Allegheny Zone_MetaG_DW_15 | ecosystem: Environmental > Aquatic > Deep subsurface > Groundwater > Drilled... | reverse complement strand
TGATGTTCAGATAGACCTTGCCGCCGACGGTGATCGAGCAGTCGCCATAGACGGTCTTCGCGACCGCGGGTTGGGCGAACATTGCCAGTGCCAGACCGGCGGCGGTGGCGGCCAAAATGTGCATCTTCATCGACAGACTCCTTTCAGAAAAACGTTCGGGCCGTGGTCAGGATGGGTCGGCGACGCGCTTCCACACGCCGGAGTCATCCCTGGTGATGATGGTGAAAGAGCCGGGGTCGACGTCCCAGACGTCGGTTCCCATCTGAAAGAACCAGGCATAGCCTTGATGCGCGCGCCAAAAATCGATCGAACCGCCCGCCGGATTGTAACCGAAGGGGCCACATACCGGCGTCGCGTCATCGCGTGCCAGATCGGCGGCCGATCGCGCCACGTCGACGATCAGGGCGTCCGTGGGCAGGCCGTCGGACTGATAGGGCGGCTTGAGTTGGCAACGCTTTGCGGCCTTGGCATCGCCCACGCTGTCACGCGCTTCCCAAAGGATCCGTGACCGCCCGTCCGGGTTGCCGGCAAAGACTCGGCCCAATATGATTGGACTGCCATCGGCGTCGTCCGCCGATCCGCCATCGCTGCGGCTGGAATAAACAAGGTTGGACATATGGTTGCCCACCTCAAGCGCGACCGAGCTTTGCGTATGTCCGCACCGAAGGGCGCGGTAGAGCAGCAGATCGGTCGCGAAGGGCGTTTCGCTGATTACCCAGCTGCATCCCTCCATCGCCGCCACTGGGGCGGCGCTGGCGTCGATCAGCAGAGCGGCAGCCTCGGCCGGACATAGGTCGCTTTGAGGCAAGGTGACCGCGCCCGCCGCGCAACGTGACGAAGCTGCGGCGGTGCGAGGCTCCTGGACCGCAGCGTCGTCAGCGGCCCGGGCATCACATGCTGAAGCCGCCAGCAGCATCGCCAGAGCTGGAAGGTGGATATGCATACCGCTATGCCTCAGTAGCCATCAGGACCGGGCGAATTGGCTGATAGAGAGCAACGAACCGCCGGAAAGAGTTCAGCCCGCTTGCCCCAGCCAGATTGAAAAGGGGGCGCGACACGGCCACGCCCCCTCCCCCCCGGCCTCGCTTAGTTGCAGGCCTTTTTCAGGCCGTTCAGCTTGTTGGTTTCGGCAATGATCTCAGCCTTGAGCTGCTGCTTCTTCCCGGCGTCCTTGTTGGCGGTATAGGTGTTGTACAGCTTGTGCATGTCCGCCACCTTAGCTTCCAGGGGCGTGACGCGCGCCGTGCACTGGTTGCAGCTCGCCTTGGCCTTGTTCAGCTCGTTGGTCTTCGCGATGATCTGACCCTTGAGCTCCTGCTTGCGCCCGGCATCCTTATTCGCCGTCAGCGTGTTGTAGGTCTTATGCATCATCGCGACCTCCGCATCGAGACGCTTGGCGTAGCCGCACGGCGTCTCGCCGCGCTGCGCCAGCGCGACGGTGCCGATGCAAAGCGCGGCGGCGATCGAAAGGGTCGGTGCAAACTTGCGGATCATGGTGGTATCTCCCCAATAAAGTGCCCCGCTTGATTGCGCCCAGCGAGACGGAGGCGGATCCAAGGCGGCAGGCGCCGCTTGCTTGAATTATTCGGCCTGGCTCCAGGCACCGTTCTTGCCCTTGCGCATCAGCGTGAAGGAGCCGGGATCGATCTGGGCGGCGTCCTGGCCGAGCTGGAAGAACCAGCTATGCCCTTGGAAGACCCGCCAATAGCTGGTTGAATCCTCATCGAGTCCGAAGGGACCACAGGCGGTACGCGGGCCATCCGCGCCGACCTTTTCGGCTTCGGCCTTGCTGACGTCGACGACCAGCGCGTCTTCGGGCCAGCCATCGATCCCGGCATTGCGGACGGAACAGCCGGCCTTTTCGGCGGGGTCGTCGATTGCATCGCGCGCGACGCGCAACAGGTCTGCGGTCCGGTCCGCCGGATCGCTGCCCGTGACGCGGACCAGCACCTGGCCCTTCAGCGCATTTTCGACATCGCCATAGGCGGCGGTTTCATAGGCCAGCTCAGCCAGCCCCGCCCCGCTGGAAAAGGTCAGGCGGGTCGCCTTTGCACCGCACTTCAGCGCGCGATAGAGCAGCACGTCCTGCGCGAAGCGCGTCTCCTGAACGATCCAGTTGCAGCCCTCGGGCGCCTCGAGCGGATCGCCGCCGGCCGTGTTCAGGTAATTGACGGCCCGACCTGAGCACAGCCCGGTGATGGGGAGGCGCCCGCCGTCGTCGGGACAGCTACCGCCGTGCTCGGCGGCGACGGACGCCGCTTCCGATCCCGAATTGGTCGTCGCGTTGCCAACCGCTCCGTTGCCACACGCCGTCAGCATCAAGGTTGCCATTCCGACCAACCCGAACATATTCCGCATGTGCAGCGCTCCCGATCCCGCGTTGCACATCGGGATAGCGGGTGGTCGTCAGAACGGTACTGGTAGGTCTACCAGTGGTCAGGTCCGAACTTGGGTCGAGCCCCTCAACCAGCGGTACCGTCGATCCTAGAGATCATACTCATCAACCAACTGCTCGCGGATCGCCATGGCGGCCGCTTCGGCGCGGTTGGAAACGCCGAGCTTCGCCAGGATCGCGCCGAGATGGTAATTCGCGGTCGATACCGAGATGCCGAGATAGTCGGCAATTTCGGGATTGGTGAACCCTTTGACCAGCAGTGCCGTGACCCGCCGTTGCTGGGTGGTCAGGGCGGCCGTCATGCCAGACGGGGCGATCGCTGGCGTGGCGGGAGCCGCGTCAAGTACTTCTCCTGCCCGGACCCGGCGGATGGCACCGATCAGTTCATCGGGCGTCACCGATTTGGCGAGATGGGCCTGAGCACCGCTGGCGATCATCGTCGTCACGACATGCCCCTCGGTAAAGGTGCTCAGCCCGATGATCCGGACGTCGGGATGGGCGCGCCGGATCGCTGCAGTCGCGGCGAGCCCGCCCATACCCGGCATGCGCAGGTCCATGAGGACGATATCCGGCGACAGGGTTTGGCACAGCGCCAGCGCAGCCTCGCCACTGTCGGCCTCTCCGACGATCTCGAGGTCGCTTGCCATCGCCAACAACTGTGCAATCCCGTGGCGGACCATCAGATGATCGTCGACGATCAGGATCCTAGTTGGCTGACTCATTACGCGCGCGAATCCAGATCATCGTTACGCGGCAGCCTTGATCAGGCGCGCTGTCGATTTCAAGCGTTGCGCCGATCATTTGCGCCCGGTCCCGCATAATCGACAGGCCCAGCCGCTCGCGCCGGTCAACGCTGCTCACGTCAAAGCCACGCCCAGCGTCTCGCACCGTCAGCATCGCGCGATCGGCCAGCGCGTCGAACTCAAGATCGACCGTGCGGGTGCCGCTATGCTTGACCACATTGTTGAGGCATTCCTGCGCCACCCGAAAGAACATCGCAAAAATCTCAGGCGGCAGCGGTGCCGCTTCGGAAAGGTCGCAGCGGATATCCAGACCGTGCAGGCGCGAGAAGCTGTCGACCAGCTCCGTCAGCCGATTGCTGAGCGACCATTGCCCGCCTTCTTCGCGCAAATCGGTGAGCAACATCCGCATCTCGTCAAGCGCATGGCGGTTGAGACGGGCGACCTGCTCGGCGGCCTCCAGTTGCGCTGTATCGGCCCCTTGGAGCCGCGCCGGAAGTGCGCTTGCGTGCAGCGAGGCGGAGGCAAGCGATTGCGCCACCGCGTCGTGCAAGTCGGCCGACAGGCGCGCGCGTTCCTCCAGCTTGCTGGTGCGAACGGTCATGTCCGCGATCTCGGCGACACGATCGGCGACACGCTCCTCAAGTCCGCGCATCATTGCCGTCTGCTCGCGCGCGAGGCGGTTGAACGATTCGACCAGATAGCCGATCTCGTCATTGAACGCGATCGGCACCTGGGTATCGAGCTCGCCGCTTCGAAACCGGCGGATCCCGCTCAGGAGTTTTCCGAGCGGCGCGACAAGGAAGCTGCGGAACAACAGCGGCAGGCCGATGGCAGCGATCAATGCGGTGGCAATGGTGAAGGGAACCAGCGCTGCATAAAGCCGGTCGAGATACGCGAGGAACGCGCGGTAATGGTCTTTCAGCTGTGCCGTTCCCGCGCTGTGATCAGACCCGGGGGTGATCCCCATCAGCCATGGTGCACGCAATGGACTGAACAGGTCGAACGCCGGGGCAGCAGGGATGTCGAGATATTGTACGTCGATCCGACCATCGGCGTGCAGGATGGTCTGGACTTGGTAACAATGGGTGCTGACCTCCGGCGCGCAGCGGTCCCGGCGGGTCACCACCAGTCGTTCGGTATCGACGAACGCCGTAAGCCGGGTGCCGGTTTCTGGTGGGTCGACCAGTAGCGGATAGATGGCCGGCTGAACCCCGCTCCGAAATGCGGCGTCGGCGGCTTGCGGCATCGCTGCGAAGCCGATCGTGCCGCGAGCATCGATAAACAGCCGGTCATAGGTGCGACCATAAAAGGGAAATTCGAACAACAGATCGATCCGCGCACCGGCCGCATCGATCGTGGGCCCCTGCACACGTTCGGGAAGAAAGACCGTCGGTTGCGCTGCATAGCCAAGGCTGCCGCCGCGCGGCACGTACAGCAGCGCGCTCCCCGAGGCAGGCATTTCCGGCGATCTGAACTGCGCGGCATAGGGCGGCATCACCATCCAGGCGACACCGTTCACCGTCGCCAGCAGCACGGCGAGGCCGATCACGGTCAGCTTGAACAGGAAGCTGGTCCGTTCGGGAAGGTAGCCGACCAGCACCATGGTCAGTCCGACCAGCTGCAGCAATGCCGACCAGCAGATCAAAATGTCGATCGGATAGCGACCAAACTGTCCCTCATTCGGCAGGAACAGCGCGGCGGTATGGATAATCGGGAGCATGGTCAGCAGCAGAAAGGCGCGCGCCACCCGCGCTTCGCGCACAAGCCCGCGGCGCCACGGCGCCGACAGTGCCATGGCCAATCCGCCACCGCCCCGCGCGGGCGCGGCAGCGCGGTCGGCGGACGCCAGTTGGCGCCAGAACACCAATGCTGCCCAGAGCATGCCAATGTTCATCCACCCCGCCAGCCATTGCGGGCGCCACCATGCCTCGCTGCGCATGATAGCGATGTCGGACCGTATGGCGATCGCGACCTCTATCAGAATCAGCGCGAACAACCCGACCGCAACAATGCGCATCTCAATGCGGGCGCCGGGCAACAGCCGCGGGGTCTGATAGGCAAGTAGGATCATCGCCGCCGAAGCGATCCCGCCGAATGGCCGCGACCAGGGCATCGCGAGCGTGGTCCAGCCATCGAGCTGCGACCACGGCATTGCATAGCTCACCCAACCACCGGCCGCGATCACGCGGAGCATGGAGGCCAGGAACGTTGGAATGAGTGCGAGCATCACGATAGCGAGGATGATCGTAGGACCACGCAGCCGCGACAGCGACCAGTCACGGACCGAGCGCCAGAAGAGATATCCGGCAAGAAAAGCTGCAAGGATCAGTTCTGCAAGGTAACTGATCGCGCCGGGATTCCAGTAGAGCGCCGCCTCCGGCATGCTGGCCGTGCTCACATTCATGTCCGGCCTGCGTGCCCGTGTGGTTGGCTAGTGCGCAACTATGTTCAGTTCGATCAACTGGGACAATAGCCAAGACAGTAAGGCAGCTTTTGAGAGGCGCCCGCCACCGGCGCGATGTCAGGAATTAGGGCGCTTTCCCGCCTGGCAGTTTACGCCGGAACCAGTCCGGCAGCCTGTGGGCCGGTGCGGTTTGTCCGCTTCCAGACTAACGGGCATGCCTGCGTTGGATCACAGCACCGCCGATTCGTAGTTGATCGAGATAGTCCGACCACCATTGCGCCATTCGTACGCGCCCGTCCCAGTGTGCGCCTGGATGATAGGCAGCCCGGATACGGTTAGTGTCGCCATGGGCTAGCGCGCACTCGATCGCGTCAGGATGCCAAAGGCCGCATTCGTTCAACAGGGTGCTCGCCATTGATCTGAAGCCATGAGATGTCACCTCCTGCTGATCGTATCCCATCCGGCGCAAGGCGGTATTTAGCGTATTCTCGCTCATGCACCGCAGCGTTGTGTGAAGCGCGGGAAATGGAAACGAGCCGGTATTTCCAAGCGCCCTCAACTCCTTGAAGATACCCAGCGACTGCCGAGACAATGGAACAGCGTGGGGCTGCCGCATCATCATCTTCTCAGCGGGAATCCTCCAGACAGCAGCGTCAAAATCGAACTCACTCCATTCCGCAGTCCGCAGCTCGCCTGGGCGCACGAAAACACGGGGCGCCAGTTTGAGAGCGAGCTTGGTCTCTATCCGAACGTCATATCCCTCGATCGCGCGCATCAATTCGCCAACGCCTTTCGGATCGACAATTGCGGAATGATGCCGGACTTGTGGAACAGTCAGCGCGCCGCGAAGGACGTCCGCCGGGTTGCGCTCTGCGCGCACTGTGGCAGCCGCGTACCTAAACACGCGTCCAGCAAATGCGCGAAGCCGCTGCGCCGTCTCATGATGGCCGCGCCGCTCGACCTTCTTCAACGCGGCAAGGAGCTGCTGAGGGGTGACGTCAGCGATCGGCAGGTGACCCAGGTCAGGATCGAGCAGATCCATGAACCATCGCGCCTTCTTGATGGTGGCTGGCGCTTTGTGTTCGCGATCCATCTTCTCGATGAACTCGTCGGCGAGAGCGCGAAAGGTTGCCGCGGCGTTCAGTGACGCCCCCAGCGCCGCTTGCTTTTTGCTCGCGCTTGGGTCGACGCCATTGTCTAGCTGCTGGCGCGCTTCATCGCGCTTGCGGCGCGCTTCCTTCAAGGACACCTCGGGGTACGAACCGAAGGCCAGCTTTCTTTCGACACCGTGAAACCGATACTTCAGACGCCAGAGCATCGCGCCAGATGGCTTTACGAGGAGGTACAGCCCCTTCTCGTCAGCGACCTTGTAAGCTTTTTCCCGCGGCTGAATCGCGCGAATTTTCAACACAGTCAGCGCCATGTGGGGGCCTCAAACTTCCGCTTGCCCAAAGGCCCCCACAAAGGGCCCCCAAATTGACCGGATGCGGGCAAACTTGGGCAACCATCGGCGCATGACAGAGGCCCAAGAATACCAGCTTTTCTGCGGTTTTTCGAGGATTTTAGGGCCGTTTCAGACCTAAAACTGGTGCCGCTTACAGGACTCGAACCTGTGACCCCCGCATTACGAATGCGCGCACCTCTGCATAAAATGGCGGAAAAGCTATGACTTCGGAGAGGTCTCTGGACTAAACTTGGTCGGTTTGAAGCCATTTGCGATACCAGTGCGATACCAATGATTGCCCATGATGCCCAATCCCAAGGCTGCACGTGGAGCAGCCGTCCCGGCTCCGCCTCGGCATAGCCCCCCGATGCGTCGAAGATCACCCGTGATTACTGACCGAACTGCAGGCACAAGCCTCCCCACCCCGCCCCGGCCGAACGGTTAGCCGCGCCGGTCGTAAGCCAGTCGGAAGCCCACGTTCGATGCGCCGAGCCCCGGGTCCCGACCCTGGCGGGCCTCCGGACGATAACGCTGGCAGTAGTTGGGAGCGCACAAATAGCTGCCGCCCTTCATCACGCGATTGATCATTCCGGGATTGAGCGGGTCATAGGCGGCGTTCTCACTCGGCCCCCGCGGATTATCTCGCTGCGCGGGGTCGTGGCCGGGGCGGTAGACATCGGCGGTCACCTCCCAGACATTCCCGACCATATCGTAAAGGCCAAACGCATTTGGCTCAAAACAGCCGACCGGCGCGATATCCTTGAACCCGTCCTTACTCTCATTGACCACCGGGAACACGCCCTGCCAGGTGTTGGCGCGCGCAGGATCGGGTTGTTCGATATATTTCGGTGCGCCGGCACTGGCGGCATACTCCCACTCGGCCTCGGTTGGCAGACGTCCGCCGCGCCATGATGCATAAGCCTGCATATCGGCCCATGCGAGATGCACAACGGGCTCATCCGGCACCTGGCCAGGGCCTATCGGTCCGTAGGGCTTCTTCCAGCTCGCGCCGGGAACATAGGTCCACCAATCGGCATAATCGCGCGATGGTCGCGCGGGCGGAGTGAACACGGCCGAGCCAGGCTTGAGCATATAGGCCGGGATCTGTTCGACGGGCACGCCGAACTGCGCTGGATCGACCGGCTTCTCTGCCACCGTGATATGGCCGGTGGCAGCTACAAATTCCGCGAACTGGCGATTGGTCACTTCGTGCGGATCGATCCAAAACCCGTTGACGCGGGTTTTGCGCGCCGGGCCTTCTTCGGCGTAGACCGCATCGCTTCCCATGACGAACGTGCCGGCTTCAATCTGCACGGGGCGTGAGGACGGCACCTTGCACGACGTCCGAGTCGAGCCGGTTTCCTTGGGTGGGAGAGCTTTCTGCGATGCGTCGCCGCACGCAACGACCACCAGGCCAAGCACGATCGGTCCGCACATGGTCCACGCTCGGTGCTGCATCTCGCTATGTTCCCCCCATGGTCGCCCAAGCAGCGACTTTTACGCCAGATGTTTTAGTTATTCACACATGTGCGGCCACCGTGAGTGAACGGCAATACGCACCAGTCTCGCCGCATATTACCTAAATTAATTTTCTTTACACGAGCCTTCGTTGCGGTATCCTCTCCCACATCGATACAGACACGCTGGTCACCGGATGCCGCGCACGGTGCTTGATCGCCGCAACGCCATTCGGATGGTCGGGGGACCAGGAGGGAAAAGCGGATGGGCGAGACAGGGGCATCGGGCACGGCTCCGGCAGCGGGCAGAGATGGCCGCGCACCGACTTCGGCCAGCACGCAATTCGCCTTCGCCTCGGTCACCACGCTGTTTTTCGCCTGGGGCTTCATCACCTCGCTGATCGACCCGCTGGTGGCAGCGGTCAAAGGGATTTTCAGCCTCTCGGACTTCGAGGCGCAGTTGAGCGCGTCGGCCTTCTTCATTGCCTATGGCGTGATGAGCCTCCCAGCAGCGGCACTGCTCGCCCGCCGCAAGTCGGTGGCGACTGTGCTTATCGCACTGGTGACGATGATCGCCGGGTGCATGCTGATGCTGCTGGCGGCGAACCTGGCCATCTATGGGCTGGTACTGCTGGGCCTGTTCATCCTCGCGAGCGGGATCACCATTTTGCAGGTCGCCGCCAACCCGCTCGCCGCGGCGCTGGGCCGGCCCGACCGCAGCCACTTCAGGCTTACGCTCAGCCAGGCGTTCAACAGCCTTGGCACCTTCATCGGCCCTTATCTGGGGGCGCTGCTGTTCCTGAAGGGCGTGGAGATCAGGGAAGGCGAGCAGCTTGATGGCGCGGTGCGCGCGGCGGCGCTGATCGGGATCGACGCGGCGTTTATGTGGATCGCGGTGCTGATCGGGCTACTCGTGCTGTTCATCTGGTTCGCGCGCAGCCTCATCAACCGGGCCATGCCCATCGCTCCGCACGAGTCCGGCCAGCGCTCGGTTCTGGCCCTGCTGGCCGAAGCTACCGCGTCACGCTGGGCATTGCTCGGCGGTGGCGCGATCTTCCTGTATGTCGGCGCGGAAGTGGCGATCGGCACGCAGATGGCGCTGTTTCTCAACAGCGACGGGGTACTCGGCATCCCGCTCGAGCAGGCTGGCAAGATGGTCAGTCTCTACTGGGGCGGAGCGATGGTCGGGCGGCTGATCGGCTCGGGATTGCTCACCCGTGTTCCAGCAACCGTTCTGCTTGCCGTGTTCGCCGGAGCTGCCTGCCTCATCTGCCTGTTCGTCGCGGTCATCGGCGGATCGGCCGCGGGCTATGCGGCACTGTGCATCGGCCTGTTCAATTCGATCATGTTTCCCGTGATCTTCACGCTCACGCTCGAACGCTCGAGCGCCAGCAAGGAGGCAACCTCCGGGTTCCTGTGCTTCGCGATCGTTGGCGGAGCGGCGGTCCCGCTGCTGGTCGGGCTGGTGTCGGGGGCGACCAGCTATGCCACTGCCTTCATCGTTCCGGCCGCCTGTTATGTCCTGCTCGTGGGCTTTGGCCTGGCGGCCCGTCGCGCTTCACCGCTGCGCAGTGCCGACGCTATTTCTGCAACGGGCCATTGAGGGGGCCAACGATGGCGATGCGTCAGCTTCACGGACACGCGGTCGAAAAGGTGTGGGGACAACGGGCAATCCCCGCTATCTACGCCAATGCGGCGAACGGCGACCAACCGATCGGCGAGATCTGGTTCGCCGACGCCGCTTCGCCGGGTGTGCTGGTGAAACGCCTGTTCACCTCGGAAAAGCTCTCCATCCAGGTTCACCCGAATGATGCTCAGGCGCGCGCCAGCGGCCATGTCTGCGGCAAGGAAGAGGCGTGGTTCATTCTCACCGCCGAACCAGACGCCACCATCGGCGCCGGCTTCGCACGTGAGCTTTCCGACACGGAGCTGCGGACAGCCGCGCTGGATGGCAGCATCGAAGACTTGATGGTCTGGCATCCGGTGAAGCCGGGCGATTTTTTCTACGTGCCCGCCGGCACCGTCCACGCGATCGGCGCGGGTCTTTCGCTGCTCGAGATCCAGCAGAACGTGGATCTCACCTACCGGCTTTACGATTATGGCCGCCCGCGCCCGCTGCAGCTCGACGAAGGTATGGCCGCCTCGGTCGCTGCGCCCTTCGCGCGCAGCCCCGCGCGCGCGATCGGCCCGGCGCGCGAGCTGCTCGTCGCGGCGCCCAGCTTTACGATCGAGCGACTTGGCGGTCCGTGCGATCATCATGTCTCGGCCACCACGGCCGATCCCGTATGGCTGATGCCGATCGCGGCTGGCTGCATTTCCTCAGGTATCGATCTGGCACCGGGAAGCGTATGGATAGCGGACGGCCCCGTTGACATCGCGATTGAGCAGGGCGGCGGGTTGCTTACCGCGCGCGCCGCCTCTGCTCAGGCGCGCCAGGATCGCGCCGAAAATAGCTTTGCAGAATAAAAGGTAAGGATTGTCATGACGAACTCGCGTTCGCTTTATGAGGCGGCCATGGCCGGTGTCTTGGCCCCCGTTGTAGCCATTGCCGCTGCCATCTTTCCCCAGCCGGCCGGCGCACAGGCTGAAAAGCCGCGCCAGCGGCCAAACATCATTTTCATCCTCAACGATGACCAGCGTTACGATGCGATGGGCTTCCTCGATCCCGCGCTCAACACGCCGAACATGGACCGCATCGCGCGCGAAGGCGTCCACTTCCCCAACGCCTTCGTCACAACTGCGCTGTGCAGTCCGAGCCGCGCCTCGATCCTCACTGGCCAGTACATGCACAACCACGGGATCGCGGACAACAACATCAAGTTCCGCCCCGGAACCTTCTTTTTCCCGATGGCGCTGCAGGCCGCAGGGTATCGCACCGCCTTTGTCGGCAAGTGGCACATGGGCGGGCACGGCGATGATCCGCAGCCCGGCTTCGACCGCTGGATCAGCTTCAAGGGGCAAGGAGACTATCTGCCCGATGCTGCCAAGGGACGTCCGCGCCATACGCTCAACGTCGACGGCAAGCGGGTCGAACGAAAGGGCTACATTACCGACGAGCTGAATGGCTATGCGCTCGACTGGCTCCGCCACCAGCGCGCGGACCGGCCCTTCTTCCTGTATCTTAGCCACAAGGCGGTTCACGCGGACTTCATCCCCGCCAAGCGCCACGAAGGCACGGTGAGCCGAGACGCGATCAAGCTGCCGAGCAGCATGGCCGACACGCCCGAGAACTACCAAGGCAAGCCGCGCTGGACCAAGGACCAGCGCAATTCCTGGCACGGGGTCGAATTTCCCTATCACTCGACTCTCGACGTGGTCGATTTCAAGCAACGCTATAACGAGACGCTCAGCGCGGTGGACGAAGGTATCGGCGAGATCATCGCCACGTTGCAGAAGAAGGGTATGCTCAAGAACACCATCGTGGTGATGATGGGCGACAATGGTTTCCTGTTCGGCGAACACGGCATGATCGACAAGCGCAGCGCATACGAAGAATCGATGCGCGTGCCGCTGATCGCCTTCGGCGGCGGCATGCCGAAGGGCCGGGTAGTGAACGAGATAGTCGCCAATATCGACATTGCGCCGACCTTTCTCTCGCTCGCCGGCGCGCCGGTACCTGATGGGGTGCGCTTCGACGGGATGAGCTACGCCGATCTGCTGATGGGTCGGCCGCTCAAGGGGCCATGGCGGACGACACTCAACTACGAATATTATTGGGAATATAACTACCCGCAGACCCCGACCACCTTCGCGCTGCGCGGCGACCGATACAAATACATCCAATATCATGGCATCTGGGACACCGAGGAGCTCTACGATCTGAAGACGGATCCCAAGGAGATGCGCAACCTCATTGCCGATCCCAAGCTTCGCTCCGTGGTCAGAAAGATGCGCGCCGCGCTGTTCGCGGGGCTCGGTCCTCAGCAAGGGCGCTCGAGCGTGACCTTCACCGAGCGGCTTGACGAAGGGTCGGTACTGCGCAACCGCAACGGATCGGGGCCCGGCGCGTTTCCAGATCGCTGGATGCGCGATGGTACCGAGAGCAATCTGAAGAATGGCGTGAAAGCCGAAGGCGGCAAACCCGACCCGCACTGAGGCGGGGACCGCAAAACGTGCAATAAATTGCACTGACGCACACAGAGAATTAAACGCATCGTGTCGGAGGCCGACCGAGACTGGAGAAAGCGCGTAGATGTCGACAACCGAACGCAGGCCATCAGGCGTCGGTGTATCTACGCGCGATCGGGTCAATCTTCTCAGCAACGGACTATCCGGCACCAATCTGGAGCGCGGCAGCTCCCACAATCTGCGCGTGACGCTGCAGGCGATCCGCCTCAACGCCCCGGTGACCAAGGTCGAGTTGGCCGAGATCACCGGCCTGACTCCGCCTTCAATCACGAACATCACGCGCAAGCTGTTGGCCGATGGGCTGATCGTCGAGGCCGGAAAACGCCGCGGGGAGCGTGGCCAGCCGGCACTCAAGCTCGTGATCAACCCGGACGGCGCCTTCTCGATCGGGGTCAATATCGACCGCGATCATATCACGATGGTGATCCTCGATTTTCTGGGCGAGCTGCGACTGCGGATCGTCGAGAACATCCAGTTCCCGATGCCGGATCAGGTACGCGATTTTGTGAGCCGCAACCTCGACGCGGTGCGCGCGGCAGGCGACATCGACATGAGCCGGATCGCCGGGATCGGTGTGGCGATGCCGGATGATTTCGGCGGGGTCGACCTGCCCAACCGCCCAACAGAATTCGGTATCTGGGAAACGGTGGATCTCAAGCACCTGCTGGGCGAGCATGGGTTTGAGGTCATGATTGAAAATGATGCGACCGCGGCCGCCGTTGGCGAGCTCCAGTTCGGCCACGGGCGGGTCGCGCAGACCTTTTTTTACCTCCTGGTCAGCGCCGGCCTTGGCGGTGGCCTGGTGATCGACGGGCATTCAGTCAGCGGTGCAT
>Ga0075012_10004241_pt1 | contig 13407 bp, 5 predicted proteins | sample All_14_2_FD_71474 | JGI IMG/M metagenome (GOLD analysis project Ga0075012, IMG submission 71474) | Freshwater microbial communities in response to fracking from Pennsylvania, USA - Allegheny Zone_MetaG_DW_15 | ecosystem: Environmental > Aquatic > Deep subsurface > Groundwater > Drilled... | reverse complement strand
CAGTTGCATTTTTATGAAATTGAGCAAATAGTTCAATCTTTGATTCATCAATTTCTGTAAAATCGATTACTAAAAATGGAATTTGAAATAGTTTAGATTCTTTTTCTATCTCATTAATTGTATAGAATCGCCACTCTGTGCCATTTGTTAAAATCCCAATTTTTGAGTTCTTAGTATTAATAAAGTAGCTATTTAGTTGCGATGCCTCCTTATCAGTAAGCCTTTTACCGAATTTTTTACATTCAATGATTATTTCAGGATCCTTTCCTTTAACTATTAATCCTAAGTCTGCTTTATCATTTTTTTGTCCCCAACCAGCATTAATTTCAGTCAACATGTCTCTTTCATCAATTCTGCTATATCCAAGAATTTCGAGCAGAGGTTCAATTAAATACATGCGAGTTTGAGCCTCGTTAGTACATTTTTCTTCTAATCTGGAAAAGTCGAATTTTGAAAATGATTTTTTAACTACGGCAAGTATTTTTTTGTCGACATTCATATTTCTTTCAGTTCAATTAATAATAGGTGGCTTAATAACCAAATGTAACGTTTAAATATTAATATAAAAATCCCCTAATAAAAAAGGCCGTCCAAAGGACAGCCTTTCTTTACTCTAAGAATCGAATATTAGTTTTTCGAAATTCGTTCAATGCTTGTTCCATTTTCAGTTGTAACTCTCAAGATGTACATTCCTGTTTCGTAAGAAGCAAGACTCAAAGTTCCGCCGTTGTCAACTGTTGATGTTTGTAAGATCTTACCTTGTGCATCAACTACTTCGATAGTAGCATTAGCAGCAGTCATGTTAAGCGTTACAAAATCTTCCGTTGGATTCGGATAAACTGAAATAACATCTTCACTCGCTATTTCTGGATTTGCCAAATAAGAACAATAATCTTCAGTGTTGATAATATACGGAGTTGGATAGGAGAGAGTGAAGTCATTTAACAGTTGTGGATAGAGTGTATTTATGTTAATTCCTGTGTTTACGATTGCATTTAAAAAGTCATCGTCATTCGTTGAAGTTACGTCAGGAAGTGTAAATGAGGTACAAAGACTATTTAAATCACCATCAAAGTCAATAAAAGCAAGTGGATTGCTAACATTGTCATTTACATAGGCGTCAAACCCAAGTGAATTAACTTGATTTATAAATCGCGTATGTATCGACTCTTTAATGTTGTTTTGAATTCTACTGTCTAGAACATTAGCGAACTCATCTAGTTTTATCATAATAATGTTTTCAACGTTATCGCTGCTCCCAGCAAGGATGAAAATTTCGCTAGTTAAGGTTTGTTGAACATCCCATAATTCGTTTGTAAATAAATTGAGTTTTTTGGCGTACTGCACCGTCCCGTTTGATGTGTATTTGGTAATGTAAGGATTTTGTTGATTGTTCATATAATCATAGAATGTTCCTGCAACTAAAAATCCTCCATCATTCGTTTGCAGAATTCTTTTTGGCCAACGGTATTGCATATCTACATGTGATTTACTCCAAATTTCATTGCCGTTGTTGTCTAAACTAAAAACACATTGATAGGATTCATCCTTAAGTGTTCCGTTGACTCCTCCAGATGCGTTTTTACAGATTGAAAAACCTGGGGATTTGCCATTGGAATTTTGTCCAACAATCGATTGAGCCCATTGAATTTGCCCGTTAGAATTAATATTTATTATTCCAGCATATTCGCTTTCTGAAACCATTAAAAATGCTCCGCCTTGACCATTATCTAAAATCTCATTATAATAATAGGGTTGTGTAAAATTTGGAATAAAAATGCGTTCTTTCCACTGCAAGGTATTATTTGCAGAAAATTTCAGTAAGATTTGACTTACATTGCTTCCTTGATGCTGTAGGGCTATAAGATAACTATTGTCATTATACGTAACAATGCCATAAATTGTAGAACCAATAAACTCTTCTAATATCACATCTGTTTGCGTAATGAGCCCATTCGTTGCGTCTTTTTTTAAAATGCTTATTAGATCAGATCCTGCCGTTGTGGATCCAAAAACTGAAATTCTATCACCATTAGGAAAGTAATTGTGCCTAGAAGGTATATTGTTTAAATTAATATCTGTGTAGAAAACCTCACTTTGGCTGAACAAAAATAAAGGAATGAAAGAAAGTAGTAGTAGAAGCGATTTCATAATAAATAGTTTAAACCAATGACGAAAAGATAAGGTAAATAGTTGGATGACAGTACAAAAACAAATGGACGAATTAAGAATAAAGCAGGAATTCTTTTTTTAAAAGCAATAAAAACAAAAAAGGCTGCCCAATGGACAGCCTTTCTTTATTTAAAGAATCGAATATTAGTTTTTCGAAATTCGGTGGATGCTTGTTCCATTTTCAGTTGTAATTCTGAAGATGTACATTCCTGTTTCATAAGAAGCAAGACTTATTGTTCCACCGTTCTCAACGATTGATGTTTGTAAGATCTTACCTTGTGCATCAACTACTTCGATAGTAGCATTAGCAGCAGTCATATTAACCGTTACAAAATCTCTTGTTGGATTCGGGAATACACTGATCACGTCTTTTGAAACTTCCTTAATTCCGATGTAATCAATCACAACACATGAAGATGTGTCATCACATGCTCCGTTGTTTACAACTACAGCGTATGAACCATTAGCAGTAACTGTGTAAGTTTGAGCCGTTGCACCTGCAATTGCTAAACCAGTTCCACAATCAATCCATTGGTAAGATGTACCAGCAGAAGCTGTAATGGTAGCATCTCCGTTGTCTGTCGCAACAGCAGTTGGTGAAGTTGTAATTGTTAAGTTTAATGTTACCAATGAATCACAACCAGCTGCATTCGTTAATAAGAATGTTGCAGTACTGTTATTCGCTGTGTATGTAACACCATCAATCCAAGTATATGAATCACATGCTGTTTGAACATCAGTTCCTGTTGTTGAGTTGTTGATTGTCAATACTAATGTAGCAGTTGAATCACAACCAGCAGCATTCGTTGACACTTGCGTATAAGTACCACCAACAGTGTAAGTAGTATTATTCGTCCAAGTATATGAATCGCACTCAGTAATTGTCGTTGTTGACGAAGTTGAGTTGTTGATTGTCAATACCAAAGTAGCAGTTGAATCACAACCAGCAGCATTCGTTAACACTTGAGTATATGTACCACCCACTGTGTAAGTAGTTCCATTTGTCCAAGTGTATGAATCACACTCAGTGATAGTTGTTGTTGATGCAGTTGAGTTGTTGATTGTCAACACCAAAGTAGCAGTTGAATCACAACCAGCAGCATTTGTCAACACTTGTGTATATGTACCACCCACTGTGTAGGTTGTACCGTTTGTCCAAGTAAACGTATCACATGCAGTGATTGTAGTAGTTGAAGCTGTACTGTTATTGATAGTTAAGTTCAATGTAGCGGTTGAATCACAACCAACAGCATTTGTCAACACTTGAGTATATGTACCACCAACCGTGTAAGTTGTACCGTTTGTCCAAGTATACGTATCACATGAAGTAACTGTTGTAGTTGACGCTGTACTGTTGTTGATTGTTAAATTCAATGTTACTGTAGAATCACAACCAACAGCATTAGCATTAGCTAAAACCACAGGATAATTTCCAGTTACTGTGTAAGTTGTTCCATTTTCAGCCCATGTATATGAATCACACGCTACAAATGTTACAGTAGACGAAGTTGGCTGGTTGATTGTCAACACCAATGTCGCAGTTGAATCACAACCAACAGCATTGGTTAACACTTGTGTATAAGTACCACCTACTGTGTAAGTCGTGCTGTTTGTCCAAGTGTAAGAACTACATGCAGTGATTGTTGTTGTAGATGTGCTAGGAGCATTAACTGTTACAGTTGCAGCTGTTCTTCCTGGGCTTGGGCAAGCACCATTTTGACCTTGTGCATATAATGTAACTACACCAGCCGAAACTGTAGAAGGTAAAACTGAAGTTCCTACAGTTTCAAAAGGTGAACCAGCACCAATTTGAGTACCACCTGTTGGAGCATCCCACCATGTAATAGTTGCAGGAGTTGGGAATGTATAGTTGATTGTTAATGTTGCAACGCCCAATCCTGTTGGGAAAGTAGCATCATCTCCAACTTCATCATTAAATGAATTCCAATATAGTAAATCAACATTTCCACCACTTACATTCACAGATCCATTTGGAAGAACACGTGTATAGTTGTATAAACCAGCAGCTCCAGCAGCACCTGTTCCAGCAGCAGCATTATTTAAAACCGCACCTTGAACACCTAATCTAATTTCACTTTGATATGAACCTCCATTTGATATAGTTCCAGGGAAAGCCAATGTTACACTAGTAACAACAGCACCTGCCGGTAGTGCAGTCATCGTTGCTGAACTAATTACAGCACCAGGTGCTGCATTTACCTCAACTGGTTGTGCAGCAAGATTAAAAGATATTACTTGAACTGCAGGTGAAGGAACACTTGTAGTTGCGTTCGCTGTAACCAATGCACTTAAATCATTTTGACAGATATTAGCGTTCGTTACAGTAGGATTTGTAATAGTTGTTGAAGGTTCAGTAATTGTTAATGGTAATGTTGCACTTACGTACCCATTGTCATCCATAACAACTACGGTGTAAACACCTGCAATCATATTTGTAGGAATTGCACCAAATGCACCACCGTTTATTGAGTAGTCGAAAGGAGCAGTACCACAAGAACTTGTTGCTAATGTGAATGAACCATCATTTCCTCCGTTACATGAAACATTTATAGGGCTTATAGAGGCAACAAAAGGATTAACCGTAACACTAGTTGAAGAAACAGCGCTACATCCACCATCTACACCAACAACATCATAAATGTATGTTCCAGGAAGAGTAGGAGTAACTGTAATACTAGAACCAGTTTGAGAAACCAAACCACTTCCTGCATCAGCATTTGTCCAAGTGTATGAATATGTTTGATTAGGAGTACCGTTGTTATTTACAACACTTAATACTACTGGTGAACCAATACAGATAGCTGCGTTATCAGCACTTGCAGTAATTCCATCCGCGATAGCAACAGTTACAGTCACAGCAGTTCTTGATGATTCACATCCTGTTAATGTATTCAACTCAGCAACATAAAATGTTGTAGTTGCTGCAACGTTTGAAGTATAAGTTGTAGACGTACTGTTTTGCATTGCTGTTCCAGCAATCGCAGCGTCATACCAGATGAATGTTGGTGTCGGCAAGCCACTTGTTGAAGTAACAGATGCCGTTGGAATTTGAGTTCCACATTGTGCACTGTTTGCAGCTGTAGGTGCTGTTGGTAAAGGATTTACTGTAACTGTTGCAGTAGGTGCTGGTGAATATGTACAACCTAATGCTGTAATGTTTGCAGCGTAAGTAGTTGTTGTTGTTGGATTAACAGTTAATGGATTACCAGTCCCAACAGTTGTCATTCCGTCCATCCAAGTAACAGATGAAATAGCTAGAGTTTTATTTCCTGTAAGCGTCATTGTAGGACGAACGCTAGAAGTTGAATTTGAACTTGTACCCATACAAGCTTGACCTGAAGCTGGAGCAGTCAACAAACATGAAGCGGCAGCGTTATCAGCAAAAATTGCCATTGAAGCTGTAAATGCTACTGCAGGATCAGTTGTTACAGTTGAACTCAAACCTCCCGTGTTAACATTTGAATAATTAAACGAAATAACAATGTTTGAGATTCCATCCCAGTTAAATGGTGTTGAGAAGGTATACAAATTGGTGCCAATTGTTAAAGTTTGAGCAGCAGAATTATAAACTTCAGTCAAGCCACTTAGGATTGCTGTGTTGGCAACAGCTGCGTTTTGAGCAGTGTGACCTACGTTAATCGAAAATGAATTTAAAGTTGCAGTTCCTAATGATGTAATGTTTACAGATAATGAACTAATATTACCTGCTACAAATCCCATTGCTGTTAATTCAGATGCACGATAAATGTATTGTGATTTAACTCCTCCGTAACCATGGTAAAAAGGTGATAAAGAAGATGAGGATGATGTTCCTGTACCTAAACCTGAAACAGTTGATCCAACTTTGATTAACATTGCTGTTAAAGCTGTTGGTTCATTTGCACAGATTGTTGTTTCTGAAGCTGAAGCTGAAGCAGTTACTCCTGTTAATGGCTCATCTGAGTAAGATGTTCCAATATATGAACTACTTAATCCGATAGAATTTGTAGCAGAAACTCCCCATGCAATTAAAGCATTTGCAGGAACTTGAACTGGCAAAGTTGCTTCCCAAGTTGATCCAGATGTATTAGTCATAGGAATATTCGCTTGAGGAACACCATTAACTGTAAAGCCAATATTTGCAGTTAGTATTGTTCCAGCTGCTGTTGTGATATTAACTGAAATTAAACGATCAGCAGCTACGCATTGTGCAACAGCAGAAGGAGTCACTGAATTTAAAGTGATAACTGGAGCTGGAGAGACACCAGCAAATTCGTATGCACCCATATCTGGATTTGTTCCAGAAGCAGGTCTTGTTATACCAGCATAGTCTGTAGTTACACCAACAATTGCTATTGCACCACTTTCAACTTGTGTAGTAATTCCAGCAACAGGACGTAAGAAATCAGATGAAGAACCTGTTAAACTTGTAAAGAAGTTCCCACCCGTAGCATAACCTAATCCAGCGAAAGGAGCTTCACCCGTAATTGAGTTTACATCTCTAGGAAGAACAGCAGTTTGATAAGCAAGTAAAGTTCCGTATGAATTTGTACCATCATACATGATTAAATTATTTGCACTTGGTGTTCCAGCATAAAACAAGTTATTGTTTGATGCATTGTTATAAGTTGTTAATGTAGTTGTAGATCTTCTCATTGCAACAGTAAATGCAGCACCATTGAAAGAAGATTCGTTTATGAAAATGTTGTTTCTTAAAGTAACGTTTGGCGTTGTAGAAACAGAGATTGCACTTGAACCAAAAAGAGCACCTGAACTTGCACCATTGATGTGCACAGTGTTGTAATATGCATTAACAGTTGTTGCTCCTGTTATATTGATACCAATTAATGGATTTGTAGCATTTGCAAATGGTGTTCTTAAATCTCCGAAAATGTTATTCTGTAAAGTAACAGTTGTTCCAGCACTTACTTGAATTCCATTCACAGATCCACCAGCATTATTAGCTTCTAAATTGTAAATTTTATTCGAAGCAAAGACTTTTGTAGTACCACCTGAACTAGAAATACCAATTACAACTGCAGCACCTGATGATGTCAAGGTGTGTATTGTGTTTCCCGTAAAATTCTCTATTCCCGAAACACTAGAAATACCAGTAATTGCTCCAGCAGAACTAATGTTGCTAACTAAATTGTTTGTTATTGTGGAGCTCCCACTAAATGCGACACTAAGTCCTGTAATTGGAGATGTCCCACCAATCCAATTTGAAAACGTGTTATTAGAAACTGATTTCGTAGGAGAACCACCATTTGTATTATTGAAACCAGCAATAGTTGTTGCTCCTGTAACAGTAACATTAGAGAAGTTGTTGTTGTTAGTATTATTTATGGCAGTAGCAGGGTCACTTCCATTATCTGTGAAAAAAGTAACTGTTCCTCCCGCTCCTGATTTATTAAATGCGGTAACGATGTTGTTACCATTAACATTTTTCGTTCCATTAGCAGGTAATGTATGAGAATTAGATATAAATGTCACACTACCAGTAGTTTTAACATTGATATTTGTAAACGTGTTGTTGCTGATACTTTGGTTTAAATGAGTTCCTCCTTGTGTAATGAATGTTATTGAACCTGTAGCACCAATTGGGTCATGATCAAATGCTGAGAAGTTGTTGCTATTAATGTTAATATTTGAAGTTGATGTTGCACTAGTTCCAGCAACATTAATCCCGTTAATAGTACCACCAATAACGCCAGAATTTAAACTAATTGAATTACTGTTTAAATTTTGAGTAAATGCACCTGTTGGAGCATTTGAAAAAACAGGAACTTGAATTCCATTTAGTGTACCCGCAGTAACTCCACCAATTGAACTTATGATTGTGTTAAAAGAAACATTGATGTTTTTTGAATTTCTTACCAAAATACCATTAACAGTACCAGAAACATTTGCATAACCACTAAAAGTACCTGTTGTACCAAAATTTGTAATGGTGTTTCCTGTAGCAATACCTGTTCCACCAATGTTAACTCCATCATTGTTATTAGCTGCTGCTGTTGGTCCAACAACTACAATTCCAATGTTTACATTATTAATTATGTTTGAGAGAATTGTCAATCCACTATTCGAACCATCAAAAGAAGTTGCGGTAGCAGAAGTTGCTATTGAAGTTGCTGAATGAGTAGAATTAGAATAGATACCAAATGTGTTTTGATAGATTCTGTTTAATACAATTGTATTTCCAATTAAAGAACAGTTTCTTGCACCATCAGTTAAAGAAGCATACAATAAAGCAATACCCCATTCTGTCATATTATTAGTTGCAGAAGCGGTTGTTGTATTTGCAACATCTTCTTGTAAGACAAAGTTTTGAATGGTAACATTGTCTGTTCCAACGATTTTAATAATTCCATCGTTTAATTGCCCAGCAACAAGCGCTGTTGACGAAGTAATTGTGTTCGCATTACCGTTGAAGACGATTGCCTCAGTAAGTGATCCAGCTGTATTGATAACATAACCACCGGCTGGGGCTGTTTGAGGGTTACCCGCCAAAAGGTTAAAAGTTACTCCGCCAATACCTACACCTTGTGTATTAAGATCGGTTATTGCTAAGTCCAATGTTGCATAATCTCCAGGAATTGTCTTAACCCCAGTTAATTGCGCCTTTAATGTTGATGCTGAAAAAACAATTGCCATTAAAAGCAATGATTTTTTGAAAACATCTTTAAAGTTTCTGTTTCTCATAAGTTTAATTTAAAGTGCAAAATTCGACATTTAAAATTTCTTAACAAAATAAAGGTGTGAATGTTCAAATTTTAAAACGCAATTATAATAATAAGCACCTACTAATCCGATTTAGTAATGAGTGAATAAAAAGATATATTTTTTATAAGGGATCGATAGCATTATTTTAATAAATTCGTAACATCATGAAAAAACTACTATTCATTTTTAGTGTCCTTGCCTCTTTAGTATCATATTCACAGGGCTTCCAAGTGAATTTTCAAGGTCAAAAACAACAGGGCATGGGGAGCGCTGGTGCTGCTTTACCCCAAGATGGAGCCTCCTTGTTTTTCAATCCTGGATCCGCCGTTTTTGTAAAAGAAAATTCGATAAATGTGGCAATGACCCCTGTTTTCGGGAACACTCTTTTTGAAGAGGCAAATACCTATGAATCTGCTCGTACGAACTCTCCAATGGGAACCCCGTTTTCTGCATATGCACTCTATAAGTTGAAAGAAGATGGTAAACTTTCTCTAGGATTAGCTGCATATACTCCATTTGGAAGTACAATTCAATGGGAAGACGCATGGGAAGGTCGCTTTGCTTTAACACGCTTGGAATTGAAATCAATTTTTATTCAACCGACAATTTCCTACAAAATCACAGATTACTTAGGCATCGGAGCTGGTTTCGTTTATTGCACTGGAAAAGTGAATCTTCAAAAGGATATTCCAGTTATGGATGCTGAAGGAACGTATGGACATGCTGAACTGGCAGGAAAAGCGCAAGGCTTTGGAGTCAATGCTGGATTGTATATTGAACCAGCCGATAAATGGTCAATTGGTTTGACGTATAAATCACAAGTAAACATGGCAGTAACTAATGGTGAAGCAACATTTACTGTTCCAACTTCACTTGAACCGAATTTTCCTTCTGGTAAATTTTCGAGTTCACTGCCTTTGCCACAAGTTCTTACATTAGGAGTAGCTTGGAAAGCAAGTGATAAGCTTTCTTTGGCATTTGACTTAAATCGAGTTGGTTGGAGTGCTTACGATACATTGGCCTTCGACTATGAACAAAACACGGCTTCGCTTAGCGATACAAAATCTGCTAGAAATTACGTAAATACATATGCGTTTAGACTGGGTTCACAGTACAAAATGACTGAAAAATTTACTGCCCGTTTAGGTTTAGCTTACGGATTAACACCCGTGCCAGATGGATATGTAACGCCCGAAACACCTGATGCAAACCGTATTAATTTTACGGGTGGTGTGGGTTATGTTTTAGGAAATAATTTTGAATTTGATGCTTCTGTATTATTCACAAAATTCAGTCGAACAGACACGAATTCAGAAACAAATTTAAGTGGCACTTTTACAACAATAGTTGTGGCTCCGGGCCTTGCAATCATTTATCGTTTTTAATATGAAAGGAAATATTATAATTATCAGTGTTTTCGCAGCCTTATTGGTTTCGTGTAAGCCTAAATTAAATGAGGCTGAAATGAATCCAGGTGAAATGGATGTGACGCGTTATGTATCGATTGGTGGTTCTTCAGCCGCTGGATATATGGATGATGCTATGTCTTTATACGGTCAAGAAAATTCGTTTAATGCGATTATTGCAGTTCAATTAGAAAAGGTTGGGGCAACGGGTTACACACAACCTTTTTTCTTGTCAGGTTCAGTTGGGGTAAATTTTGATGGACTTTCGAGTTTAATGCTAGGTTATAAAACAGATTGTCTAGGGGTTACATCGCTTTCTCCTGTGCGCAAAGCAAGTCAGGGCGATTTAAACGCACTAACGAGCAACATATACAGTGCGCCTTTTCGAAACATGGGCGTTCCTAATTTAAAGTCGACAGAAGTTTCACTTGTTGGGTATGGAAATTCAGCAAATGGAGCTGGAAATTATAACCCGTTCTTTGCTCGTATGTGTTCTAATCAAGCAACAAGTTCAGTTTTATCTGATATTGTTCCTCAACAAGCTACCGTTTTCACGGTTTATTTAGGAATTGATGAGGTATTGGCTTATGCAAAAAAAGGTGCAAGTATCGGAAGTTTAACTCCTGTGAATGGCTCTCCTGGTGTTGGTTTTGAAGGGAGTTATGAGCAATTGTTGGTTTCCCTAACACAGAATGGTGCTAAAGGAGCAGTAGCTACTATTCCAGATGTTACCGAACTACCTTATTTCACAACGATACCATACAATGGTTTGAATTTAGATGAAGCAGGAGCAGAGTCTTTGAATCAAGTATATAATCCAATCGGATTGTTTTTTAATGTTGGCGCCAACCCATTTGTCATTGAAGATCCAAGTGCAGGGGCATTTGGTGTTCGTAAAATGGAACCTGGAGAAAAAATATTATTAAGTGTGCCTCTAGATTCTGTTAAGTGTAATAAAATGGGATCTTTGTTTCCATTCAGAAATGAATTTATATTAACTAATCCAGAAATTGCAGAAATTCAAACAGCAACGAACCAATATAATGCTATTATCACAGCAAAGGCTGCAGAAAAAGGCTTGGCGTTGGTAGATGCAAAAACGTTTTATTCAAAATTGAAAACGGGAATTGTATACAATGGTGTTGCAATGGATGCTCGTTTTGTATCTGGAGGAGCCTTTTCACTAGATGGAATTACCTTTAATCCGAGAGGAAATGCACTGTTTGCGAATCTGTTTATTGATGCAATGAATAAAAAATATTCTGCTAAAATACCTTTTGCCGATGTAAGTAAATACAACGGCGTAATTTTTCCTTAACTTCGAGAACTTATAAAACGCTTAACTATGAAAAAACTCACTACTATTTTATCTTCTCTAACGCTTGCTTTTGCATCATTTGGTCAAGAACCGTGTGCAACAGGTCGTTTTTCTTCGGATGTATATCCTAATGTAACAGTTACAAGTAATATTACTTATGGATCAAATTTGAATTTTAGTGGATCGACTAAAATATTAAAACTGGATTTTTACGAACCTACAGGTGATACAATGGCAAAAAGACCATTGATTGTTTGGGTGCATGCAGGAAGTTTTTTAGGTGGTACAAAAACAGACGGTGATATGGTAGCATTAGCAACATCTTTTGCAAAAAAGGGTTATGCTTGTGCTTCTATTGACTACAGAACTGGATTTTTCCCAATTGATTCTGTCAATTCTGTCAAAGCAGTAATGAGAGCTGTCCATGATTTAAAAGGAGCTGTACGTTTTTTCTATAAAGATCAAGCAGATCAAATAAATCAGTTTAAAATTGACACGAACAATATCTTTATCGGTGGTACTTCAGCTGGAGCAATCACAGCATTGCATTATGCCTACTTAGACAGAACGTGTGAAATTAATCCATACGTAAATCAAACTGCACTTGACGGTATTGGAGGTCTGGAAGGAATTAGTGGTAATCCTTGTTATTCAACAGATGTGAAAGGGGTTATTAATCTTTGTGGTGCTTTGGCATCTTACACATGGTTAGAAGCAGGTGAAGTTCCATTATGTTCAATGCATGGAACGATTGATGGAACGGTAAAATACAGCAGAGGAATTGTAAACCCAGGTGTGCCTTTAATGTATTTAGATGGAAGTAGAATGATTCACGAACGAGCAGAGGCTGAAGGAGTGTCAAGTGTATTTTATACTTGGTATGGAGCTGATCATGATCCGTTTGCAGGAACATCTCCAACAGCCCTTGCATACATGGATACAACAATCAACTTTGTGCGTGATTTCTTAATCGGGCAATTAGGATGTACAAATCCAATTTTACAAGCAGAAAACACACCTTTTGGTACCGCTACATTATATCCATATACAGACTGTACAGCAAATGTTCCATTTACTGATTGTACAGGATTAGGAGTAAATGAACAAGAAGAAAATCAATATACGTTATATCCAAATCCTTCTAACGGTTCATTTGAAATTGAAATGGGTAAAGTAGAAAACTACACAGTTCAAATTCTTGATCTAGCAGGTAGACTACATGCGTCGAAAACTGAAAAGACTGGACACATGCAATTTGATAATTTATCATTGAATGAAGGAATATATATTGTTCATATTACGAATGACAATGGCATCAGCCAAACAATTAAAGTATTGATTAAATGATCTTTAGAACCCTATTTTTTTTAGTTGTCAATTTTGGAGCCCTCGCATTGGGGGCTCTTTTGATGGGTGGAAGTCCTGCAGAAAACGAATGGTATAACAACCTGAACAAAGCACCATGGACACCTCCAGGTTGGGTTTTCGGCTTTGCATGGACGCTTATCATGATTTGCTTTAGCGTTTATATGGCAAGAGTTTTCGTTGAGTTTAAAGGGAAATTATTGAGACAATTAATGATACTTTTTTCACTTCAATTTTTAACTAATGTACTTTGGAATCCGCTTTTTTTTCATTGGCATTTGGTTTTACCCGCATTACTTGTGCTTACTCTTTTAATCATTGTACTTGTTGTAATTCATCTGAATTTCTCAGGATGGAGAAAATTTAATAATTTTTTAATTGCACCCTATCTTTTATGGTTGCTGATTGCTTTCTCCTTGAATT
>Ga0075012_10004234_pt1 | contig 13416 bp, 11 predicted proteins | sample All_14_2_FD_71474 | JGI IMG/M metagenome (GOLD analysis project Ga0075012, IMG submission 71474) | Freshwater microbial communities in response to fracking from Pennsylvania, USA - Allegheny Zone_MetaG_DW_15 | ecosystem: Environmental > Aquatic > Deep subsurface > Groundwater > Drilled... | reverse complement strand
CGGCGATTTCCCGGGCGAAATAGGTCAGGATCAAATCCGCCCCGGCGCGTTTGATGGCCAGAAGGGATTCGTCGCGGGTGCGCTTATAGTCGAGCCAGCCGAGTCGGGCGGCGGCATGAATTTGGGCGTATTCGCCGGAAACCTGATAGGCGGCAAGCGGCAGCAACGTGCTTTCCCGCACGGCCCGGATCACATCGAGATAGGGACCGGCCGGTTTCACCATCAGCCAATCCGCGCCTTCGGCTTCATCGATCTGGATTTCGCGGATCGCCTCGCGGACATTGGCTGGGTCCATTTGATAAGTTGATTTGCTAATTGCATCCTTGCCAATCTTGCTCCCGACGGCATCCCGAAACGGGCCGTAAAACGCGGACGCATATTTGGCGGCATACGAAAGAATCAGCACCTGATCGAAGCCCGCCGCGTCTAGCGCCCGGCGGATGGCGGCAATTCGGCCATCCATCATGTCCGAAGGCGCTACGATGTCCGCGCCGGCCTCCGCCTCCCGGATGGCCAGTTCGCAAAGGCGCGCGACGGTCGCATCATTGGCCACACTTTTGCCGTCGGGCGTCAGCACGCCGTCATGGCCATGGCTGGTGTAAGGATCGAGAGCGACATCGGTGATGACCATGAGTTCCGGGCACGCCTTTTTCACCTCCCGAACGGCGGCAAAGAGCACATTGGCCGGATCGACACCGTGCGAGCCTTCAGAATCCTTCAGGGTGGATTCGATGCAAGGAAAGATGGCCACCGCGCGAACTCCCAATTTGGCGGCGGCCCGGCATTCCCGGACCAGAGACTTCCGATCGTGTCGCCATACGCCGGGCATGGATTGAATCGTTTCCGCTCCAGCGGCCGCCTTAACGAAAAGCGGATAAATGAGATCGCGGGCGGTGAAGGAGGTTTCCCGCACGAGATCGCGAAGCGACGCCGTGCGGCGGTTCCGACGCGGACGGTGCGGAAGATTCAAATTCATGGATTTAGATTCGCTTTCGGAGCGCCGGGGGTCAAGAGCGTCAATTTTCCCTTGCAACCTTTCGTCGGTCCGCGCATATTCGCCAGCTCTCTTTCAAACAGAGACCCTATCGTCCAGTGGCCTAGGACACCGCCCTTTCACGGCGGTAACACGGGTTCGAATCCCGTTAGGGTCGCCATTTTTCTGTCTGAAAATGGCCACCTTCTCTGTAGGCCAAAAACCGTTGGTGATCGCTGGTGATCATTTTTGGTCATTCGTAGGCACTTTTTCGCTAGGGAAAATTAGGGAAAGATTTTTTGGAATTTTCACTTGGACGAATTTAAATACGGCCATGTGGAAGACACGCTCACAATTTCCGAAGCTGCCCGGCGCCTCAAGATCGGCGTCAGCACGCTGCGTCGCTATTTACGGCGACGGCTCCTGAGCTACATCGTCCTTCCAGGAAACGATTATCGGATCGAGCCACAAGAAATCGAGGATTTCAAAAAGGCGCGGACCATTCCGCGGAGGGACGGGAGGTCGGCGAAATGAGTGTAAATACTCACATCTTCTTGCCTTCCGACGTGCGTTGTCTGGAAGTCGCCAAAACCGTTGCAGTCCTTGCTGGGCTTTCGCCTTTCGCAACCGACAACGGATTCGACGTTAAAGGTCTTGAGATCATGACCCTTGGCGGGATGCCCGGTCCAATGGTTCGAATAACCCTTACCGGGCCGATGGTGGATGGCGCAATGGAACATCGATTCTGTCTCTCCTATGAAAGCTCTGAACTGCCAGGACACGATCGTCAGATCAGTGTTCGCTCCACCGCTTTCTGGGTTGCGATGGGACGACGGCTGATTCAGGTTTTTGGCGGCGCGCTCTTCTACAACGAATACGAGAGCAAAGAACCCGATGAGCTTGAAGTGCGGCAGTGGCCGTATCCGTGCGAAGTGGACGATTTTGGATGTTTGGATTTGTCGAGCAGGATCTTCAAGTTGAAACCGCTCCCAATCGACGAAATGCAATCCGCAGCCGACTGCGCTTACTATGGGTGGGGTGACGATTGATAACTTTGCTCTCAATGAGTCAGTTGAAGATTGGATGGAACCACGGGGCGTCGCTAGATTTTCGGCTCCGGAAGCTGAAGATAATACGAGACCCTTTGCAGCAGCTGCATGCCGGTGAGCTTGCTGATTCCGGCCCGGGTATGCAGGAGAGCGCTTGAGGGCAGACCGCTCTCAAAAAAGGAGATGAGTTCCTTGTGCCTCAAGGTCACCTCGAGTTCTTGTCTTTCTGTCGATTGAACGATCGAGATGTTTGGCAGGATGCAGCTCGCGATCATCTTTAGGGATTGACTGTCGAGATCGGCGAAGTAGTTCCAGCACGGCCACCAGTGATGACATAGCGTGTAAAAGGCTCGCACATCGGGGATGGCGCACAGGGGTTCGTCTTCGTCGTCGTAACCGGCGACTGTGAATACGACCTTCCCTGGCATTTTCTGGAGTTCTGAACGGGGCCGGTCGGGGCTGAAGGTTCCGAGGAATGCGGAAACATCACGTTGCTCGATCTCGCGGCGGGTGACGGTGTAGATCGCCCGCTCTTCTCCCGGTTCGGCCTTCGCGGCCATCCGCGCCAACTCGAAATTCAACTTGCCCGCGTGGGCCGAAATGAGGTGCTTTCGAGTGTTCATGACAAGGGGAACTCCTCGTTATGAATTGCGTCTTGGAGATACTTGCGAACCGAAGCCAGGCGCTGATTGATCGCCTGCCGGGTGACGCCCCGGCTCTTGGCGAGCTCCGCTTGCGTGACATTGCCTTCAAGCAGCGTGCAGGCGAGTTCCACGTTTTGCGCACCAAGGCGCTTCTCGCGGACAGCTCGGCGGAGCGCGACGCGGACGAGATGTAGCTGAACTTCAAGGGGAAGTTCGCCGATTTGGCGATAGTCCGCTGGATGCGGCCAGACTGCCAGAGGATGTTCATCGAGATTTACGTTGGATTCGAAAATCTGAATCCATTCGTGGAGTTTTTTTCGATACCGCCAAACGGTCACCTTGAGGGCGACCCACACGGAACGACGGATGTGTCCCGCGATCTCATCGTGGTCTTTGGCGCGTGTGGCCGCGATCAGCCCTTTGTTCCCAGCAAGGTATCGATTATAAAGTAGCAGCCCCGCTTCCTGCCGAATCTCTTCCTCCCAATCGAGGAGGATGCCCAGGAACCTTCCTCTCGGAAGAAACCGGCAGAGCAGTTCATCGATTTCGGCTCCGAGCTGATTCAGCGCTTGGTCGTCATCGGGATTGCTATAGAAATCCAGCCACTTGGAAGCCAGAGTTTGATTATGCGACTCGAAGCAGGAGTCATTTGTTGAATGGATGTTTTCATTTTTCACACCCAGCTCAAATCTTCCGCTTGAGCAACGCCGCCCTCGAAAGAGGGAGCGTTTAACTCGGTTCTGATTTCTCTCGGAAATACCGCCTTTACACCGGGCCTTTTCGCGACTGATCCGGGTATGAAGGAGTCTTTTTCCGTTTATCGGCTTTCGCCCGACGAGGTGGAACGGTTCGACGCGACTTTTGGCAACGATGCGTTCATGAGGGCAATCTTCGAGGATGCCGCAGCGCATTGGCGCGAGTGTCTGCGACCGCGGCACAGGACCGCGGAAGCCTGCAGGTGGCAATTCCTGCAAATAGTCAGTGTGCGGAGCGGTGCGCGACTGCCACCCAATGTTCGCATGGAGGAACTGCCATCTCTAGCTCGCTACCTCTCCATGCGAGTGGAGCAGCGGGTGCTCGAACTGGACGCCTCGGCGTGAACCAAAAAAGTGCCTTAACAAATGCGTTGTTTGTGCCTGTTCCCTATAGAAACACATGAAACTTGAATTGTTTTTCATCCGACCCGCGCCGGGCGTCGTCGTGGAGATTTACACGCTCCATCTCTACCACTATTTCCTGACGGGCTATTGCCGCAGCGTGATCCAGACTCCGACGCATTTCCATTCTATCGGAGGATTCAAACGAGTGTCGGATCTCGATCTGACGCATTGTCGGGCTGTTCCTTGTGAGTGGGAATACCTGCCGCTCTCGAAGGCGTCTGTTGGTTTTGTCCCGGAACAGCCGTGGATGCGCCTTCCAAATCCTTCTGAGCGGAATTCCTCATGAACGTCGAGCATCCCATTTTCGAGGCAATACCAGGAACGGTCATCAGTGTTTTCAGCGCCCAGCCTTATGACAGTTCCATCTGCGGCTACTGCCGGGCATTGGTGCTGGAGGACGATCGCCTTCATTTCGTCGGCGGCTTCCGCCGCTACACCGATCGAATTCGGCGCAACAGTTGGGCCGAGCCGGTGGAATGGGCGACTACTCCCATTGCACAGGTTTCCATCCGCATCGTTCCCGAGAAAAACTGGATGCGAACCGGCTCCCGTCCCGACTGCAGCCTTGAACCTGAAAAACGTCCATGAAACTTCTTTGGCTCACCGATCTGCATCTTGAAGCGGCTCACCCGGCGAGGCGGAGGGAATTTTTCGAGCGGCTTCGCACGGCGGCTTTCGATGCCGTGGTGGTCACAGGAGACATCGCCGAACCCGGCAGCCTCTGCTCGGAGTTCCTGGAGCTGGGAAAGACTTGCCATCCCCGCAAGGTCTATTTCGTGCTCGGCAACCACGATGTGCAGGGGCGCGACAAGCGGAACATGGACGAGGCCCTTCGAGTCATCGGCAGGCTCCAGCCAAATCTCATCCCGCTCGGCGAGAGACAGGTGGTCCCTCTGAGCGCGAGATCAGCACTCATCGGACATCAAGGCGCCCCGGACACCAGCGCGGAAAGCGCGGCATCTGCGGCTTATTTTCGTGACGTTCTTCCGTGGGCGCTTACGCGTTTTTCGAGGGTTTTTCTTGCGACGCATGTGCCGCCCTTTACCCAGGCGGTCAAATTCTCCGGCTGCTCGATCCCGCCGCACAAACGAAAACATTTCGCCAACCGCGCCGCCGGTCGAGTGATCGCCGGGATTGCCCGGCAATTTCCGCAAAAGCAACTTACTGTGATTTCGGGGCACACTCATTGCCCAACAAGAACCACGATTTCCCGTTCGGTCGAGATTCTCGTAGGCGGATGCCGAAAAGGCTATCCCGACCTGCAGGAGATTATCGAAGTCCCTTAGTCGCGGCAGCTCTCTTGGTGAGAATTGATTCGTCACCATATGCCGTTCCGCGCATGGTGGAAAAGCATGGAGGGATACACGCGATGGCTGAATGGCAGGCAGTCCGATGGTGAGGAGACCGTGCTCGGGCTTTACGCGGAAATGAAAAAGATCGCCGCGGCACGGATGGCTGCGGAACGCCCAGGTCAGACGCTGAACGTCACGGCGCTGGTGCATGAGGCATGGCTGCGATTGGAAAAATCCGCGCCCGAGGAATGGCGGGACCGGCGGCAGTTCTTTGCTGCGGCGTCGGAGGCGATGCGCCGCATTCTGGTGGAAGCCGCCCGACGCCGGATCGCGGCGAAACGGGGTGGCGGCGAGGAAAGGGTGCCGCTGGACGGTCTGGAAATCTCGGCGGCAGTAACCGACGAGCGCTTGCTGGATGTCCACGAAGTGCTCGACCGCTTGGAGACGGAGGATGAGTTGAAGGCGCGGATCGTGAAGCTGCGTTTCTTCAGCGGGATGGACCACCATGAAATCGCCGCACTCCTGGAGGTGAATGAAAAGACGGTGCGACGCCATTGGGAGGTTGCCAAGGTCTGGCTCTATAAGGCGATTCGCGAAAACTCCTGACGGGATGTCCGATTTTTGGAGAAAAAGACGCGGGTGAATTCAGAGGTGGATACGAAAGCTGAAGAAATTTTTGCCGATGCCCTTGCGCTCGATGTCAGCGAACGTGCCGCGTTCCTGGACGCGGCTTGCAGCGGCGACTCGGACCTGCGTGCCAAGGTTCAGGAAATGCTGCGTGATTCGGCGCTGGCCGATTCGTTTTTTGGCGAAAATCCAGCGTTTCATTCGAGCACCTTTGCCGGGAAAGAAAGTGATGTGATCGGTCCCTATACGCTGCGCCAGAAATTGGGCGAGGGCGGCTTCGGGGAAGTGTGGATGGCCGAGCAGAGCAGGCCGATTTCCCGCAAGGTGGCATTGAAAATCATCAAGGCCGGCATGGACACGAGGGAGTTCCTGGCGCGGTTCGAGTCTGAGCGGCAGGCGCTCGCGATGATGGAGCATCCGAATATCGCGAAGGTGCTCGATGCGGGTGCGACCGCCGCGGGGCGGCCGTATTTTGCAATGGAATTGGTGCGTGGGATTCCCATCACGCGCTATTGCGACGAGGCCGGGCTGGGCACGGATGCGCGCCTCGCCCTGTTTTCAGACGTTTGCTCGGCGATCGGACACGCCCATCAAAAAGGTGTCATCCATCGCGACATCAAACCCTCCAATGTGCTGGTCACCCTTCACGGCGACCGTCCGGTCGTGAAGGTGATCGACTTCGGAATCGCCAAAGCGGTGGAAGGAAAACTCACCGATCTCACGCTGTTCACCCGCTTCGAGCAGTTTCTCGGCACTCCCGCCTACATGAGTCCCGAGCAGGCCAGCCTGAGCGGGTTGGACATCGACACGCGCGCCGACATCTACGGACTGGGAGTCCTCCTCTACGAACTGCTTGTCGGTAAGCCGCCCTTCGAGAGCCGCACGCTCGTCGAAGCGGGATATGACGAAATGCGCCGCATCATCCGCGAGGTCGAGCCGTCGCGGCCCTCCGCGCGTCTGAAAACCACGACCACCGAGGAGCGAATCCAGATCGCCCAGGCACGGAAGATTCCGCCGGACAAAGTCTCCCGGATGGTCGAGCCGGACCTTGACTGGATCGTGCTCAAAGCCATCGAAAAAGACCGCACGAGGCGTTACGCGACCGCAGATGAACTGGCGCGCGACGTGGACCGCTTCCTGGCCCACGAACCGGTCATGGCCACCCCGCCGAGCGCGGCCTACCTCTTCGGAAAGTTCGCCCGACGGCATCGTTTCGCACTGCGAGCGGCTACGATCATTGCGCTTCTCATGGTTTTCGCCACGGCGGTCAGTTCTTGGCTCGCCCTCCGCGCCACGAAGGCGGAACAGCTGGCTTCCGAAAAACTCGCCGAAGCTTCAGCCGAACGGGACGCGAAGGAACTGGCCCTGAAGGAATCCGAAGCCCAGACGGCACGAGCCATCGAAGCCGAAAAACTTGCATCCGAGCGCCTCGCAGAAGTGACGGCGGAACGTGATGCCAAGGACGAAGCGATCAAGGACGCAGAGTTGGTCTCCAAATTCCTCAGTCAGGTTTTTCGCAGCCCTGAACCATATCGTGACGGACGGACTGTCACCGTTCTTGAATCCCTCGACGCTGCCGTAAAGAAGGTCCAATCCGACATTTCCGGCCAACCTCAACGGAAGGCAAAGCTCCTCGAAGTGCTTGCACTCACTTACGACCAACTGGGCATCTACGACAAAGCCGAGGCGCTGCAGCAAGAAGTCTTGGACATCCGGAAAAAAATCCTCGGGGACGAACATCTAGACACCCTTTCCGCGATGAGCGCACTGGCCCGTTACCATGACGGGCAGGGTCACTACGAGCAGGCGATTGCAGCGAGGGAGAGTGAGTTCGAGTTACGACGAAAACGCACGGATGCCGAGGGTATTGATTCTGAACATGGGGTCTGGCTGACCCGTTATCTGGCGGAAGGTTATGCCAAGGTCGGCCGGTTTGAAAAGGCTGTCACTATGTGGGAGCGAAGCTTTTCCATAAGGCTCAAACTCTCGGGAGAGGAAAATCCGGAAACGATGCGAGCTCTCTCGGATCTACGAAATTTTTACTTTCCACTCGGAAAGAAATATGACCGGACGCGTCGGGAGTTGACCGAAAAGCTCTGGATCCTCCAGAAAAAGCTCCTTGGAGAGCAAAGCTCAGAGTCTCTGTGGACGCAGTCTCTTCTGCTTGAAATGGATGGACGTAATGTCGAGGCGAAGTCCGTCAGGCAAAAATTTCATGCCGCGCGTGCGGTTGAACTGGAGGCTGAAGTCAAAACGAAGGCTCCTGGCCGGGATCTCCATGCGTTACTTAATGTGTGCAATTTAGGCAACGCTTACGCCCTGGCGGGAAGGAAAGAGGAAGCATGGGCTTGGGGTGAAAAAGCCGTAGAGCTATATCTCTCGGCTTTTGGGCCCAAAAGCCCACATGTGCTTCTTCCCATGCGGGCTTTGGCGGAGAATTATCTCACGACCGGACGAAGCGCCGACGCCTTGCAATCCATGCAGTCAACGGTGGAGTTAGCGCGGGAAATCTTTGGGGCCGATGCTGAAAATACGATCTCTTTAATGAGGCGGTATGCCGACATAGATTTTCAGATCACGAGGCGTCCGGAGAAAGGTTTGGAGCTCCATGAGGAGATCGTTGAGTTACGGCGGAAAAAATTTGGTTCCGACAATCCCAAAACATTGGAAGCAGTTAAGGATTTGGAACAATGGGACGCACGCGCCAGACAGGCCGGCTTGCGTTCAAACCCGCCGAATGTGAGTTCAGGAAACGACTGAGCGCTCGGTTGTCAGTGGCTGTTAATCAGCGATTCATCAACGAGTCCCAAGAGCAACGTAAGGCTCCCTGCAACCGAAATACTGTCGTCAGAAGAATATTCAGTTGGCCGGCTTCGATTTTCTGAACCGTTCGCGGATTGATGTCGGCCAGTTCGGCAAGCTTTTCTTGAGTCAGCCCGCAGGCAACACGCTCTCTTCGGATATTGGCTCCGAATGCGGAAAGCTCCGATTGGCTTGAGCGTTTTTGCGACACGCCCCATTAGGGCGCATTATCAACTTGAAGAACACGGCTCAATGGGGCGTAATCTGTCGCCACATCATGAACTTCTGGCCGCTACCAAAATCCATCCACTTCACCGGAAAGAGTATCGTGAGGCACTTCCGTGAAAGCTCTCTTGTGTCGCTCGGAAAATGTCCGTTTTTCCCGCCATTCCGCGCGTGCCGGAATGTGATGAATTTTATTTTCCCATCAGTTGACAGTTGTCCGCGCCTCCGGCTTCGCGGAGCGTGGATTCTCTTGGCGCTTTCGTTTGCCCTCGCAGGATGCGGCGGCCCGAAATACACGAAGGACTTCAAAGAATGGCTAGGTCTCCAACTTGCCTCGACACAGCCAATGAAACTGGAGCGCGTGACTATCGAGGAGATCAGCGGCGGAAAAGCCGAATCCGTATTTACGTTTCGCGGCCAGTTTAGCGTCACGGAAGACCTCTACGAGGAGGCTGAACTGCCGGACGACTTGAGCTTCGGACTCACCGTAGCTCGTTTTTCCGAGGCAGGGCAGCTTGATAAAGGGATTGCCGCTCTTCATGCCATCGAAGAACTGAATGTAAAAATCCTGCGGGTCGTCACTCCGAAGGGCAGCAAAGGAGAGTTCTCCGGAAAGGCGAAAGCGGAAATGAATCACGATGGTTCTTGGGCTTTTGCGGTTCTCCAAGACGACGGAACCATTCTCAAAGGCAAGCGGCCACCGCAGGAGATGAAATGGGTGATCGAGGGTAGTAAAGAGGCGAAGGAGCTCCTCGCGACCCTGAAAACCAAGATCGACGCTCTCAAGGACTTGGCCGACGAAACCGAAAAAGAGGCTGCTGAAGCAAAGCGGAAAACCGAGGAAGAACGCCACCGCCTCGCCGAAGAGGCCAAAAAACGCGAGGCGGCATTCTTGGCCGTCCTCGCGCCGGGCCGGGAGATCAGCGGCGTATGGCAAGGTGGCGAGGCATCCGGAGAGATCGGCGTCCGCTTCGGGGAACAATTGAAAATGGCGGAGGGGTTTTCGATTCAGGGCCAAATCTTCGATCCCGCTGAGCCTGCGCGTGCGAAGGTCTTTTCGGGCACGATCACCGGAGAGGGAACGCCGGGCAAACCTTATGTCCTCAACGTCCGCATTCCCAAAAGCGAGGGAAAGAAGCCGGACGATGCGGAAATGGCGCGAACCCGGAACAAGACGACGGGTTTCCTCCTTGCGCCATCGCAGTTCGGCATGGAACTCCGTTACAACCCAGAGGACGGCTCCTTCTCCGGACATGTGCAACGGGGCAATTACATCTATGATCCGAATGTCGCTCCTGGACCCGACCGCGGGAAGGTTCCCTTGCAGTTCCCCAACGGCTACACGCCGAAGACAACTCGCACCGACGCAGCAACGTCGCCAGACGCTGCGTCCGCGGAAGGCACTCAGTTTCGCATGTCCGTCGAGGAAATGGATCGCCAGTTGGTGCTGTCCGCCGGGTTGTATCACGATGTAACCGAGGCGATGCGGCAGCGGAACCTGGACGGATTTCACAAGGCGGTCGAGGAAATCAAAAAACGCTATCCAGACAGCCCAAATGCCCTTCTTGCTGAAATGATTTTCGCCGGGACGAAGGGCGACAAATCAAAGATCCGCAAGCTTCACGGCACCCTTTTGTCCGAGTATCCGCTGGACGACGGCCTCAAGGAGATCGTGAACGCCCTTTATGAAAAAGCTCTCACGGCGCGCGAATGAGGTTGTCCGTTTTTTCCAACCTTTCGCGCGTATCTTAGCATGAACCGACTCATTGCCCTTCTTCTCATCCTGCCAGGCATCTCGCTTCTCCGGGCGAACGAGTGGGAAAAGCTGGAAAATTGCACCCTCGCGGCCAGTGCCTATTTTGACGGCGACAGCTTTCGGATTCATCATCAGGGCCGGGAAATGGTCGTCCGGCTTTATTTCGTGGATTGCCCGGAGATTGACCGGTCGTATCCAGCGCGACTGGCTGAACAATCGGCACATTTTGGCGGCAGCATCGACAAGACCCTGACCCTTGGCCGCGAGGCGAAGGCTGAAACGGCGAGCCGGCTCTCCGCTCCCTTTACGGTGCTTACGCGTCGCGAAGACGCGCGCGGATCGAAAAATCTCCCGCGCTATTTCGGATTCGTGACTACTTCGGATGGACAAGACTTGGGCGAAGTCCTTGTCAAAAAACGGTTGGCTTGGGTTCGCGGACCGGGCGCCGCGCCACCGGGCGGCAATCTGGAAGAGATCGCCGCAAATTATGCGCGATGGGAACAAGGGGCGCTTCCTCCACCGGAAAAAGCCAGCGCCGCCCCGACTGTCGATCCGAGCGACTCTTTGAAAAACTCAGGCAAGCGATGGACACCAGAGCAGGATCAGGAGTTGCGTGATTCGTTGGGCAAGGGGGAGAGCATCGAGACCATTGCGGAGCGTTTAGGGCGAACCCCGAAAGCGGTCACGTTTCGGATGCAAAAATTGGGACTTACTGAACCCGCCAATTGAACTAAAATGAGCGATTCTTCCAAAAAATGGCTGAACCGTCTGGCGTGGGCGGCTCTGATTTTCACTTCAACACCTCTCGTCGCCGAAGAGGCATTTCTGGCGGCACCGGCTGACATGCCGGTCGTCATCGGCGGAAAATCGTCCGGGAAAATGACGTTGCCCGTGGGCACTCCTGTGCAAGTCCTCGATCGGCGCAACGGGCAGGCGCGAATCCGCACGCGCATGGGCGGCGAGCTTTGGATCGCCGAGAATGGCATCACTTCGGAATACGTCCCGCCGACCGGCGGTGCCTCATCGGGCCAGGCCGCTGCCCCTGGAAGGAAATGGGAATGGATCATAACTCCCCGCTATGACGACGCGACTTCCTTCGGACCGTCTGGTCTCGCCTGGGTGAAACGGCAGGGCAAATGGTTCGTGATTAACCGGCAAGGCCGCGAGGTGCTTCAGTCTCCGTTCGACCGCGTGGCGGCTTTTTCCGAATACGGCTGCGCGGCTGGCGAAATTGGCCGTGGAGCCGAGCGCAAGGCCGGGCTGGTGGGATCGGATGGGAAACTCGTTTTGAAACCGGAGTGGGACGATGTGGGCGAGTTAATCCGCGGTTTCGTGCCCGTGAAGCGAGATAAAAAATGGGGCTATGCGGACGCGAGTGGAAAACTGGTCATTCCCTGCGAATGGGATGATGCCTGGCGTTTTTCACCCGTGGGCACGGCAATTGTCACGCGCGATGGCAAACGTGGCTTCATTGATGCCAAGGGGCAGTTGTTGGTCGAACCCGTCTGGGACGGTGCGATCAATCACACTGCCGATGGCATCGGCGCAGTGCGACGCGGCGAGAGCTGGGCCTTGATCGACCGAAGCGGCAAACTCCTTTGTGAACCAGAATGGCAAATGCATTGGGATCAGCAACGCTTCGACCTCGGCTGGATTCCGGTGTGGAAAAACGAGGCCGGGCGAGACAAGATCGGTCTGCTGGGCAAGGACGGCAAACTGCTTGTCGCGGCGGAATGGGACAACTTTTTGCCTGCGGCGGGCGGCGTGTTTCTCTACAAGACCGACGGCGAAGGGGTTTTCGTCGGCGCTGGCGGGAAGAAGATTTTCACCGCGGCACAGGGAGTGAGCGGTATTCCCGAGGCGCGGGTCGGATTCTTTGATGGCCTTGCGATGGTGTCCGACGCGGGCGAGACCGATGGTTTCCGGCGCGGCTTCATCGACGAAGATGGAAAACTCATAGTGCCGTTTCGTCCCGGCGAATTCCTGCCCTTCTCCGAAGGCCTCGCTGCGCACCGCGCGGATGGAAAATGGGGATTCGTGGATCGCGCAGGCAACGATGCCGTGCCCCACGAATGGGACGAAGTGCGATCTTTTTCGGAAAAGCGCGCGGCTGTCTGCCGGGCGGGCAAATGGGGGTTTATCGAAGCCAGCGGAAAAGTGATCGTCGCGCCCGAATGGGACGCCGCCGGTGATTACACCCAGGGGCTTGCCGCCGTGGCGAAAAAGATCAATGGAGAAAACGTCTGGACGTTCCTCACCTTGGACGGCTCCGCAGCATTTACTGTCGATCCGAAAATTCGCCCGAGGCATTTCGAAGACCGCGAGGAACGGGTGTCCGCCGCACCGGGCGAGTTTCCCCGTTTTCGCAAAGGATACCTCGAAGCCTACGCTGACGGAGTGATCCGGTTCGACAAGGCGGGCCGCATTGTTTCGAGGTATCCCATTTCGGGCTCAGGCCTTTTCCTCGCGGGCCTGCCAACGCCATTTGCCCGGCGTTACCCGGAATGGGATGGATTCCGCCGGAGCTATGACTACGGTGGCGGACGCCACCTGGATTTGGTGGAACGGGATGGCGAATTGGTGCTCCCCGGTGTTTCTTCGGACATCGATTTCGCCTCGGAATTGATCCCCTATCCCGGCATCCCTGCCTATGGCTGGATTGACGACGTAACGGGCAAGGTGATCGCGCCTCCGGCATACGATTATGTCCGGCAGCTTTCGGACGATCTGATTTTATTCCGAAAAGACGGAAAATTCGGCGTCAGCACCCGAGCAGGCAAACCGGTGCTCGCGGTCGAATGGGATTCCATCAGAATCGAAGGGCAGGGATTGTTCCTCGCGGCTCGTGATGGGAAAATCGAATTATTCACCGCCGAAGGACGCCGGAT
>Ga0075012_10004233_pt1 | contig 13418 bp, 8 predicted proteins | sample All_14_2_FD_71474 | JGI IMG/M metagenome (GOLD analysis project Ga0075012, IMG submission 71474) | Freshwater microbial communities in response to fracking from Pennsylvania, USA - Allegheny Zone_MetaG_DW_15 | ecosystem: Environmental > Aquatic > Deep subsurface > Groundwater > Drilled... | reverse complement strand
TGAGCGATCTGCCCATCAACCTGAAACCCGTGCAGGAGAAATTGTCCGCAATTCAGAGGGCGAAACGGAATGCCTTTTATCAAGACGCGTCTATTGCAGATTTGGAGGCCCTCCGCCAGGAACTCCGTGGCATCATGCGCTATCGGAAGAATACCGGGATCGAGCGCGCGAAGCCACTGTTTCTCAATGTGGCCGAGGATCCCGCAGAATACAAAACGGACACCCACAAGGTGAAACTTGCCGGCATGGATCTGGCCGCCTATCGCAGCCGGGTGGAATCGGTTCTCAAGGGACTCTTCGAACAGAGTTCAGCCCTCCAGAAAATTCGCTCTGGAGAACCGGTCGCCGAAAGCGATCTCGAAGAACTCGTCTCTGACGTCCTCCTTCAAGATCCCGACCTTCACCTCGAGGATCTCCTAGAGCATTACCCCAACAAGTCCAGGAGTCTCGCCCTCGCGATCCGCAGAATTGTCGGCATGGACGCCGCCAAAGTGGACGAGCACCTGAAGGCCTTCGTCCAGCAGTATCCCGCACTCAACGCCAATCAGATCCGCTTCCTCGAACTCCTCAAAGCCCACATCTCCACCTACGGAGCCATCGAACTGGAAAGACTCTGGGAAACGCCATTCACCAGTCTCCATACGGATGGGATTGATGGCGTTTTCACCGATTCGGAGCAAATCGACACCCTCCTCGACCTCCTTCAGAACCTCAACGAAACCGCTGCCTAAAGTCCATGAGAGATTCGAAGACATCAACGGAAGCAATGGTCAAGGGAGCTCTCCTGCGGACATGGCCGTTTATCGTGCTGGGCATCGTGACAATCCTACACATCACCAAAGTCATAGCCGTCGATGCCTATGCAATTGGGCTTCTCGTTCTGACCTTTCTTCCGATCTTGATAAAAACCCTCACGACCTATTTTGAGAGCTTCAAATTTGGGAAAGATGGGTTCGAAGCCAAAGCATTCGCAGATAACCGAGGAAAAACCGCCGGAGAGCTTCAGGAATATATGTGGACAGCTAACTGCAAGCAAACAGCTGAAAATGTCTTTCCATATCAATCCGAGTCTAGGGCGATCCTCGCGACGCTTTGGCACTTCCAGAAAAAGCTCTTTGGAGAAGCCTCTTTGCAACGCTGGGGCTTCGGAATCGGAATTGGCTCTTCCGACTACCGAGCGTATCAGGAAGGCCTCGTTCCCCTTGCTAATGCGAACCTGATTCATCAGGACCAACGTGGCATTTGCTATCTCACCAACGAAGGCGTCGCTTTTTGCAAAGAACACTCCGCTATTTTGGATGCGGATGGCCCATACTTCACCAACTTCGCCCCGGTTCCCTAAAGTTTATCTGGGACAAATTATCAACTTCCAATGAACATCACTTCCTCTCTCAAATCCAAAATCGACGCCCTCTGGCTCGACTTTCACTCCGGCGGCATCACGAATCCGATCACCGTCATCGAGCAGATTTCCTACCTCATGTTCGCCCGTCTGCTCGACCTCACCGAGTCGCGCAACGAAAAGCGAGCCGCCCGCCTCGGTAAGGATTTCAACCCCATCTTCCCGAAGTCCAAGCAGCATCTCCGCTGGTCGCAGTTCAAGCAACAGGGCGGAGATGAAATGCTCAAAACCGTCCGCGACGAACTCTTCCCCTTTCTCCGTTCAGAAATCCAGCAACATAGCCCCTTGGGAAAATTCCTCAAAGATGCCAATTGCCTCATTCCCTCCGGTAACCTCCTCGTCCGCGCCGTCAATGCCATTCAGGAACTCCCGCTCGAAAAGGGTGACACCAAGGGCGATCTCTATGAATACCTGCTCGGCAAGCTCGCCACCGCTGGCATAGCGGGCCAGTTTCGCACCCCGCGCCACATCATCCGGGCCATGGTCGAGATCGTTGACCCCAAACCCACCGAGACCATCTGTGACCCCACCTGCGGCACCGCCGGATTTCTCATCGGCACGATGGAGTATCTGCAGGAAAAGTTTTCTACCTCCTCGCTCGTCGAGATCGATGAGGATGGCAACAAGCACTTTCCCGGCGATCTGCTCGAGCCCTACCGCGACCACGTGCAGGGCGATATGATGCACGGCTTCGACTTCGATAGCACCATGCTCCGCATCGCCGCCATGAATCTCCTGCTTCACGGTATCGAGCACCCGGCCATCGCCTATCAGGATACCCTCGGCTCGAATTTCTCGGAAAAACATCCGAAGGATTCCCACGACCGCTTCGACGTCATGCTCGCCAACCCTCCCTTCAAAGGCACGCTCGACCTCGACAACATTGACCCCGCCCTCAAGAGCAAAGTGAAGACCAAGAAAAGCGAACTTCTCTTTATCGTCCTCATCCTCCGCATGCTCAAGATGGGCGGACGCGCCGCAGTCATCGTCCCCGATGGCGTCCTCTTCGGCTCCTCCCAGGCCCACCTCGGTGTCCGGCAACTGCTCGTCGATGACAACCAACTCGAAGCTGTCATTTCCCTGCCCGCCGGCGTCTTCAAGCCCTACGCCGGCGTCTCCACCGCCATCCTCGTCTTCACTAAGGGCGGCCGCACCGACGATGTCTGGTTTTACGATGTCGAGGCCGACGGTTTCTCCCTCGACGACAAACGCACTCCCCGGCCCGATATGAACGATCTGCCGGACATGGTCGCGCACTGGACCGAACGCAATCCGAAGAAGAAAAGCGACCGCGCTGCGAAACACTTCTTCGTCCCTGTGGCCGACATCCGGGCCAACAAATATGACCTTTCCCTCAATCGCTACAAGAAAACCAAACACGAGGAAGCCACCTACGAACCGCCCAAAACCATCCTCAAGCGGATGCGGGACCTGGAACAGGAAATCCTCGACGACATTGACGAACTGGAGGGGATGCTTAAATGAACTGGAGCCAAGTCAAGCTCGTCGAGGCTGCAGAGATCAATCCCGGCATTCCAAGGGATGTCACACCAGAGCCCTCAGAACTGGTTACCTTCCTACCGATGGCTGCCATCGGCGAAGACGGGTCTTTAGAAACGTCTGAAACGCGCCCTTATAAAACTGTATCGAAGGGCTACACCGTCTTTTGCAGGGGGGACGTCCTGCTCGCCAAGATCACTCCATGCATGGAAAACGGAAAGGCTGCTCTCGTAAATGGAATCTGCACAAAAGTGGTTTGTGGTTCAACTGAGTTTCATGTCCTCCGTGCCCGCAACGGAATCGATCCGCGATACCTTTTCCACCTCATTTGGAATAAACCCTTCCGGCGCCTCGCCGCTCGGAATATGACTGGCAGTGCCGGTCAGAAGCGTGTTCCTAAGTCGTTCCTCGAAACACACTCCATCCCTCTCCCCCACAAGAACGGCAAGCCCGACTTGGAGGAGCAGAAGCGGATCGCGGCGATCCTGGACAAGGCGGATGCGATCCGCCGCAAGCGCCAGCAAGCCCTTCGCCTCACCGACGACTTCCTCCGCTCCGTCTTCCTCGACATGTTCGGCGACCCCGAAGCCAGAGGCTGGGAAATGACGACCGCCGAAGGTGTCGCCGCTGACGATAGAGGGTCGATCCGCACAGGGCCTTTCGGAAGCCAACTCCTCCACAGTGAGTTCGTCGACGACGGCATCGCCGTCCTCGGAATCGACAACGCGGTCACGAATCAATTCGCCTGGGGGAAGCCGCGCTTTGTCACTGAGGAGAAATATGAAGAACTCAAGCGCTATACCGTTCATCCCGGTGATGTGCTCATCACAATCATGGGCACCTGCGGCCGTTGCGCAGTGGTTCCCGATGACATTCCGAGGGCGATCAACACTAAGCACCTTTGTTGCATCACGCTAGATCAGAACCAGTGTCTGCCCGAGTTCCTCCACTCCTATTTCCTGATTCACCCAATTGCCCGACGTTATCTGACACTTCACTCCAAAGGGGCGATTATGGATGGCCTGAACATGGGAATCATCAAGAACCTCCCAGTTCCAGAAGCACCACTATCCCTTCAGCGGGATTTCGCGCGCATCATTAAACAGCGCTGCGGCTTGGCCGCTCGTCTGACAAGCCAGCAAGATGAAGCAGAAGATCTCTTCTCGTCACTCCAGCAACGCGCTTTCCGGGGCGAACTTTAGTCATGGAACTCCCCGAGCATCCATCTCCCGAGCAAATTGAGCAGATCAGAGCATTGCTTGAGCAAGGTGGCGGCATGTTCGGACAACCACCAGACGGTTCCATCAAAGGTCTTTGCGACGCCCATCCCGATCTCACAAAAAGCCTTGAAGAATTCGACCTTGCTTCGGCGGTTCGACTGATTGCTTCATTGGAAACCATTCCGGCGCTACTCGGGAATACGATTAGAATCGAGGTGTTGCTGCACCTGGCAGTGAACTGTTGCAAAGGGAATCGATCCGCCACCCCGATTGAACTGCGCGCTTGGGTAACACACCTCAAGGAGTCGCCAATGGCAACGCAGGAAGATCCCCCAGAGGACGTGTTCGTCGGCTACGTGTGCACCAGACACGGCGGCTTCCGAGTTCTTCCAGGAATCTTTTCTCATGCAGATTTTATCCTTGAGCGACTCTTGCGCTTCCTCGGCGAAAAAATCGAGTTCCCGGGATTCCTCGGTGCTTACGAGTCGGTCTTAAATTTGCTTAAAATCAGTGAATCCATTTCGACCGCACTGGGTTTGGCCCGCTATTCGGCATGCGATACCGAACCCGAGGAATCACTTTTACTACCTCCAGCGGAGCAACTCGAATTGCGTGCCAACGCGCTACATTTTGATCAATCCCGCCTCGATCAACTAGGAGTAGATCTAGCGAAGTTAAAGCCATTCTTTTTCGATCAATCCCACGCGGAAACTTTCGCTAATGAGCCTCTGTTCGGTTCTTCACTGGAACTCCATCCACTCTTATCAATGGAGTCAGGGGTTCTTGTTGCGTCGCCAACTTCCCTTTGCCGGGCTGCCGTTGTCCATATTCTTGGAATCGCGAGCGGTCAGTCTGGTTGGTCGAACACCTTCTTCGAAATAGAGAGTGCTCACTTTTTCATAAACCGAATCCTGAATCGAATCGGTATTGAGCACATTAATATCAAGCTGCCACCAACTCCGGCCAGTCTGCCTCCTCTTTATCCCTATCCGGGCCAATTTGACTATGGCATGCCAGCACTCGGCTTGATCTTGAGCTCTCCCTTGACCACGGGGACTGATCTAGAAGAATTCGAGTCCTTCACCCCGGATCAGGTCAAGGACCTTACTCAGTATATCTCGGATTGCTGTGCCGCCTTGGAAGCAGTCGAAGGCTTCAAGGGCGGACTGGTGCTGCTTGCGATGTCGAGTGTCGGCAGACCCATCGGGTTTGGCATTGGCGACCTCAGACCAGAGTGGAAATTATTCTCTACCGGGTTGGGCGATTGGCAAACGCTGGCAGGCGATGAAGATTTCAAAGCCAAGCGGCTTTGGTATCTGGGATTGCAGCAAGATCTCGCCGAAGCAGCTAACATCGAAACAATGAATATCAGCGGACTCCTGAACCTGTATGGCTTCTGGAAACAGCAGGATTTCGAGCTTATTCCGCGAGAAATGGACCCGCGAAATCCGCACAACTTGCTGGTGATCGATGGAAGCTACTCGAAGCGCATCAATGTCGAGTTAAAATCGCTCCACGATCGTCATTGCAGACTCTACCACGGCGGGACAAGCTGGGTGAAGTTACATAGGCAGGGAGCAGGCCTTAATCCGGACCTGAATACCAATTTGAGGTATTGCGATTATAGCGCGGCAGGCCAAGGGATTCTTCGAGGGTGCATCGCTCTCCAGGATACGTCCTGGTGGATCGAAGCGGACTCACGACCGAAAGATCCGTCATCCAGAAGCCTCGTCTTTCGACTCTGGGATTGCGTTTTCAGTTGGGCGGAGCGAACCCTGTCGAAACTGGCGGAGATTCATCCCGACTGGATACAAAGCAACTTGAAAGTCGAACTCGACTTCCCGGGTATAGAGAAATGGAATGTAACCGGTGTCCCCGAATCCTCCGAAAAGCTCGGGAATCTTGGTGTAGACATTGACCGAAGTTCGGCATCCGCACGGCTGACATTCGGAGAGGCGTTTCTGCGGAACTTTTACCGCCCGGACAACGTGGCCGAACGCGAGATCGTCGCGGCGCTCATTCGCGCTACAGCGGAAACAAAACTTGATGATGCCCAAGTTGAAGAGTGCGTGGGGCAAGTGACCAAAAATGAGAATACCCGATTCTTTCATATCGTTCGAGCGTTGACGCTTGAAACCGCAATCGGAGGACCCGAAAGCGCAAAACCTGCTTTGATTCCAAAGGAGGAAATCGCTCGGATTGAGGCAAGTCTTGCCTATACGGCTATCGAAACTCCTCCGCAGAAAATTACGAACTCCAATGAAGCTAGGGAGTTTCTGGATAAGTTGGTAGCGGCAATCCAAGCCAGACTTTGTGCCCGCCTGAAAGAATTTTGGATTCTTCCCATCGTCTCTTATTCGTTCTCGCAGCTCGACGAGTTATCCCGTGACGGTTCTCGCTGGAGTCTTTCGACCCGGTCGCTGCTTTCCTTGGAAGACGGCTCCGACTGGTTGCGCGCCCGACTTCGAACGGAGAGCGGTCGTCTGGCACTCGCCGAAATTGCGAATCGGGCTCTTATCGAGACGGCGGCTTATTCATTCAATCCGGAAGCGACAGAGATCATTTCACAAACAGAGCATGCTTCGCTGCTTGCAGAATTCGCGGTCATGATCCAGTTGGCAAACTACCGCGATGCCGTTGCCAATGGCTTTGTAGATGCAGCCATCACTATTCATCCGAACGGAGCGGTTGAATTTGACGATTTGTTTCAGCAAGACGTGTTTCAGCCGTATCTCACGGCTCGAATCGACGACAAAATCCAGTGGGATGCAGACGCCTACGACAATAATTTCGAGGTTCCAGATAAGGAGGCTGAAACCGCTGCGAACGAACACCCCGAGGTCGTCGCCTTTGAGAAGGCTTTCTCCGCGGAATTTGGATTTCCTTACGAGACTATCGTCAAGGTCATCAATCACTTCGACGAAATGGCGATTGCGAGGGGGGATGCAGGAGGCACCGTGGACTTTCCCACACTCAGCCGGGTATTGAGAGACGAAATCGGCCTTTCCCAACCGCAAGTCGCAATATTTCTAGAGCGATTTGTTCTGCCGATCCGGCCCGCGTGGAATAAAAAATTTCCGACCGGCTGCGGAGTAAATGACGTGTTGCCGTGGCGATTCTATCGTGGACTTTCGATTTTGGTTCGTCCGTTTGTAGAGGTATCTCGCACCCCCAAGCAATATGCGATTTCCGCCTCGCATCTTCACAGATGGCGGCGTTATCTCACGCATTCCATCTCGCAAGGTCACCTCGCTGAAAGGCTATTTCGCTCCAACGAGATGAAGAGTTATCTCGGCAGCGTCGCTCACAAAAAGGGCCATGATTTCGAGAAAAAGGTCGGTGCTGCGATGGGAGAAATTATTTCGGACATACGGGTGGGTATCCAGATGACTGAACTTGGCGCTCCAGCGGACCCTGACCTTGGCGACATAGACGTCCTTGCGTGGAATTCAAAATCAAGGACGGTGATGCTTGTTGAGTGCAAGCGCCTCAAAACGGCTCTGACTGTCCCCCAGGCAATCCAGCAACTGGAAGAGTTCCGAGGGGACGCTGCAAACCCCGAGGACTCTCTGGCCAAGCATCAACGACGAGTTAATTGGCTGAAGGAGAATCCGGAAGGAATTTCGAAAATTACCGGTATTCCTCGTGAGCAGATTCTCTGGACTTCGCTTCTAGTCACAAGCGGTCGAGTTCCGATGTCGTATCTTGATACGACGAGTTTCTCGAAAGACCAAGCGATTCCTTTTCAGGAGCTTGAGGTCCGTATTCGTTCATTCGCGGAAGGTGTCACAAATGCTCCCTCCTAATAGAGTTCTTTTTTTCAAACAACGTTATTCTATGATTTCCACCAAAATCTTTGCCTCTTCCCAACAACGCGTCGCCTACGGCGAACTATAACCGACATGCAACCACCCAAACTTTCCATTGCTGAACTCGCCCCCCTATTTCCGCAATTTTCCGGTCTCCAAGAAATCGGATCGGGCGGATTTAAGACAGTTTACAAAGGCATCTTCCAAGGAAACCCGGAGGTCCTAAAAGTCATCAGCATCCCTGCCCCGGATGATCCGAAAGACAACGCTCAGATCCGATTTCAGGAGGAGTGTATCGCCCGCGTCCGACGCGAGGTCGATATTCTCGGCCGCTGTCAGTCTCCCTACATGGTGAAGCTGGCGTCGGTTCTCTTGCAAGAAGAAGTCGTAAATGGATTTACCTATTCCATTTACTCCGAGGAATTCCTCGACGGAAGCGATCTGTGGAAGCTGATCAAAGGCAAGGCTCCATTTCCGAGCGAAGCCGAAGCAAAGCAACTCATGCGCTGCCTGCTTGAGGCAGTGAAGGAAATCTGGTCGATGCGATTCGTCCATCGTGACATCAAGCCCGCCAACGTCGTTAAACTGAATGATCCCGCCCGCGCGTTTGTCCTAATTGACTTGGGTATTGCCTTCGGACTCTTGGAAACGGGCCTGACGGTTCAAGGCGTGCCCTGCACAGCGCGATACCTTGCACCCGAAATGGGAAACCCCGCTTTCCGAGTCAACCTCGACTACCGCACCGATCTCTATACGATCGCACTCACCGTTTTCGAATATTCCGCAGGCCAGCATCCCATTGCCAAGGATAGCGACGATCCGATCCGAACGGTCACTCGGGCCCTGCATGAGCCTCCCAAACCTCTGGCCGACCTGCGGCCGGACTTTTCTCCCGACTTCTGCAAACTGATAGATCAACTCCTAAAGAAAAAGCCCGCGCTACGGCCGGCGAACTTCGCCTGGTTAATCGCTCAAACCAACATCTGACCTTATGAAACTCTACGCACAACAGGGATACGGCACCGGTAGTGGTGATAATGACCGAATCATCGCAGGTCTTGAAGGTGGCTACATCGATGGAGCAATCATCAGCCCAAAGGACTATGCGCTCGATAGGACAATGGCGCAGCTTCAAAGAATCGAAGCGGAGTTCCCTGAGGCAGATCGCCTGTTTGACCCTCAATGGTATGCATCAGTTCTTGCTCATGATCCCGATTCGCGCATGGGTAAATTGGTTTCGGATGATTACTCCTACTTCGAGGCTCGGCGGCGATCCCAACTGGAAACGGAAAATCAGGTAAGGGCGGATTTGGAAGCCTGTCTTCAATTTCAAGCTGAACTTCCGGTCACCTCGGTGATCGCTCCCGGCATCGTCATTCGGCAGCGTTTCAATTCAGTGGAAGCTGTTATTGCCAAAAATTATCTGCGCAATGCCAGAGACGTCTGGGACTCCGTAGGCGACGGTCGCCCGCTACTTGGAACCCTCGCGATTGATGCGGAAGCCTTACAGGACCGACATGCGCTTGAAGAATTTCTCGCCGAAATCACCGTCTTGGATTCACCGCCAAACGGGTTTTATTTGCTGGTGCATCAGCCAACCTCGGAAATCCCCTCAGAACTCATCGATTCCCGGACCTTGGCCGGCTGGATGCTGGCAAATCACTCGCTTAGCCTCAACGGTTTCGATGTCGTCAATGGATACTCTGACCTGCTGACACCGTTTCTCGGAGCAGCCGGAGGCGTAGCGGGAGCTACAGGCTGGTTCAATACACAAAAGGTCTTTTCACTGGATCGCTTTGCTCCACCTCTGCCGGGTGGTCGTCGGCCGGTTCCGCGTTACCTCTCTACAGGACTCATCAACTCAATCCGGGTTGATGAATTTCAACTTCTTCGGGGCCGATTTCCAGAAATCGTCAACGGGTTGGCAACGGATGATTATTACGCCCCCGAGGAAGGTTCGATGCCGGAAAACCAAGTCGAGGAAGTGCTCCAGACTTGGGAAGCAATCAAAAGCCTAGACCCCACCGGGCAAGCGGAGCCAGTTGCCGCCTGCGCCAGCCGCGTAACCGAGGCTACGAATCTTTATGAACGAATCAACCTGAGCCCTGGAATGCGGTTGATGGGACGCTCCAATGGAGACCACCTCGAATCAATCTATCTCAGCTTACGGTTGTTTGCCGAGCTGGCCGAAATTGACCTTTGACGTTAGCATACGAATTGCCTTCGACCTTGCCTCAGCATTAAAAGCCCGGATGCGGGTGGGAGTGTAATGCTCGCGAATGACGCCGGAGACTGTGTCGAAAGTCCAGAAACCAACACAAGCATGACGAAATGCATCAAGATTTTTAAGAGCGGCCGCGGAGCCAGCATGAGGCATCACGACAATCCCCTTGTCTGCGAAATAGCGATAGCGAAACGCCTGCTGAAGAGCGCGACGCCAATCCTTGATTTTCCCTTCGAAGGCGAACACGTGGCGACGATTCAGTTTTTTCTCGAGGGAGAGCGCTGTGAACTCCCCAGACTGCGAATCGCGATCCCAACCGATCCATACCAGATCGGCGATGCCGAAACCTGCGAGCGAGAACTCCCCGGCCGCAACGCCAGCAGCACTGGCGCGAGCGAAATACGCACGTTCAAACGCGCGCAAAAAGTTCGATTCCGTTCGCTTCCGGGTGCCAGCGTTCCCGATATTTTTCCGAGGATTTTGCCCCCTGCGGGAAAGTCTGACGACGCCTGTAACTGGGTATTCCATGCCGACAGAGCATGCCATCATCCGCCCTTCAAATCTAGCATCAATTCTGCACGAGGATTGGACCCGGGCAGTGGTCCATAGCCGGAACGACTTCGGTCGACATGACCTTGCCTTCCGAAAGTGCAAACCAACCAAGATTCACATCCACCTGAGCCTTTGAGCCATGCCTATCACCAAAATCATCATTGAGAACTTCAAGGGAATCCGTGACCGGGTCGAGATCCCCATCCGACCACTCACTCTTCTCTTCGGGGCCAATAGCGCTGGTAAAACAACCATTCTCCACGCTCTGCTTTATCTTCGCGAGCTGCTTGAACGGCAGAACGCCGACGCGGATCGTGTGATCGGCGGCGGAAAGGACATCTACCTTGGTGGCTTCCGGCAACTGGTCCACGGGCACGACGACTCGAAAACCGTTACAGTTGGGGTTGAATTCTCCCTCGACGAAGATGGTCTGGAGGCCTATCCGATTTTCCGCCATCCGAAGAATTCGATCGATTCCGACCAGCCGTCGGATCCGGTCTGGGAACACGGTGTCAGTGGGGTTACTACGACCACCATTGAAATCGATGTCGCAGTATCACGTGTGACTGGCAGGCCTATTGTAGCTTCCTACCGCATTGCCATCAATGGTGAACGAATGGGGGAAATTAACGGCGATCGGGAGATGCAAGCCGTTCTCACTGGCATCAATACCCGACATCCGATCTTCGACGCGCAGTATTCGCCAGATGCCTTCGACCCGGAATCACCAAATCCGATTTCAGCCGCCCTTGAGACCACCTTCGAAGGTTCCCATTACATCGGACCCAAGGCAATCAGCAGCGGCTGGATCGCCCTGGGATCGACGGTAATTCCAAAATGGGGGCGAGCGCTCGATATTGAAATCGAGGACAAACTTGAGGAAGCCGAAGCAATTCAGGCTCCCTTTACGAAATTCATTCTCAGTCAACTCATGGTCCGACCAGGGGAGCTGGTTCTGGAACACTTGAGGAGTTACCGTCACCTTGGCCCCATTCGCGCAGTTCCCGACCTCAGTTCGATCTCGCAGCGTTCCCCCAGCGCAGACCGTTGGATCGACGGAATGGCAGCTTGGGACCTTCTCAGCGCCGACGCAGAAAGTCAGGACAGCAAAAATCAACTTATTGGAAAGGTCGCCTCCTACCTCAAGGACGAGAATAAATTGAACCTCGGCTACTCGCTTGGTGCCGAAACGGTTCGGGATATTCCAGTGGACTCTCCGATTGCAAAAATCCTTGAGCGCTTCGTCACCGCGCCAGACGAATTCGAGAATGAAGCCGCGCTGAGTGCGGCCTACGTCGAAGCGCTCACGCGTAAAGCCCGTGCCCAGCTTCAGCTCACCGATCTCCGGCGCAACATTTTTGTGAACCCGTCCGACATTGGAGCTGGCGTATCCCAAGTGATTCCCGTGCTCGTCAGCATACTTGATGCCGGCAGCAAGGTTACCGCGATCGAACAGCCCGAACTGCACCTCCACCCAGCCGTGCAATGCTCGCTTGGAGATCTGTTCGTCCGGGAAGTGAACAGGGAGAATGAGCGCTTTTTCCTCATCGAGACCCACTCGGAGCACTTGCTTCTCCGTCTCATGCGCCGAATCCGGGAAACACAATCGGAGTCAGGTCTCACCCCGGAACTCGCTCTCAGGCCGGATGGTATTACAATCCTGTTCGTCGAAACTTACGAGGGACGTTCTGTTTATCGTGAAATGCCACTTAATGAGCGGGGAGAGTTGGTCAAAGCTTGGCCCGGGGGCTTCTTCGAGGAAGACCTAGAGGAGCTGATGTAACCGCGATGCTGCACGAAATCGCAATCACGCCGAGTGTCTTCTACCGCGGTAGCTACGACCATCAGAGCGTGTGTGACGCTCACATGCAGGGAATCTGGGAACCGCTGACGGAGAAGTTACTCGTTCGGAATCTTCGTAATCGTGACTGGTTCCGCACTTTGATGGCCAATAGGAGCGATATGCCGAATCAGGCTCAAAAACTCGTAAAGCTATTGAAAATCGCCAACCGCCTGATCGATGCAGCTCCTCAGCTCACTTCGAAACCGACGACCAGTGATGAATGGTGCGAAGATGCACTGCAATCTCATCACCAGCAGCCTCTTGTCGGCATTCTTGGATGTAGAACGGTGAAACAAAGTTTTAGGAACGAGCCACTCGTAGCGTCTGTGGAAAACCGTTCATCCTCGAACTGGTGGAACGAATATGTGACCGCCACCGGACCCGGTAGCCCTCGCGTGAGACGGAATATCGCCGGCTACCTTCAGCAACTTGGCGCAATTCTCCACCACGCTTCACACTTAATGTTTCTCGATCCACATTTGGACCCATCGAGACCGGACTACAGAGATTTCATCTTTATTCTCGAAGAAATTGCCCGACGATCTGGCCCTGTCCCGCAAATCGAAGTTCACCGCGTTTGCTACGTCGGTTCGGGTCCCGCAAGACAGGTCATTGAACAGAAAGAATGGGAGGAGCGTTTTTCAAAAGCGTGGAACACTCGGCTTAAAGCCGCCGGACTTTCTGTGCGAATTGTCATTTGGTCAGACGAACACGACCGGCATGTTATTTCCAATCTAATGGGTCTTCATCTCGGAAATGGATTCGATACCGACTCAGCCCCAGACGCAGTTTCCACTTGGACTAGGCTGAGTTCGACAGATCGTGACGCAATCCAGCGTGAATTCGATACAAGAGTAAATGCGGGATC
>Ga0075012_10004230_pt1 | contig 13425 bp, 10 predicted proteins | sample All_14_2_FD_71474 | JGI IMG/M metagenome (GOLD analysis project Ga0075012, IMG submission 71474) | Freshwater microbial communities in response to fracking from Pennsylvania, USA - Allegheny Zone_MetaG_DW_15 | ecosystem: Environmental > Aquatic > Deep subsurface > Groundwater > Drilled... | reverse complement strand
GTCCGCCTCAAGTCGGATATCGCCGGCGCCGGCAGCCTGATCGGGGCGCTGGCCAACCGGACCAACGAGGAGAATCAGAAGCTGTATGACCGGATGATCGACACGATGCTCAAGAAGCTCGGCTACTGCACCACCTGCGCCCAGAAGACCATCGAGTATTTCTGTACCCAGGTCGATGAAAGCTAACCCGTGGACTGGAGCGGTGGACAGATGAATTCCTTGCGATCCCTGTATGACAGCCTGAAGAAGAGGGGCTTGACCCCAGATCAGCAGCGGGTGATCGAGTTCGAACTGCGGCTGGCCGAGGACGATTGCGCCGGCCCCGCGGCCCATGCCCCGATCGCGGCGCCGCGCGACTGGAGCCTCTGTGGCTGGAACGATCTGGCGCTGATGGATGACGGCTCGCCGGCGAGCCTGATTCCCCTGTCTTCGCTCAATACCCTCGACGCCCTGCTCGAGCGCGACAAGCAGCGGGAGGAGGACGGCTTCCCCCGCAAGATCCGGGTCGGGCGGATGATGAAACCGGGCCGGAATGGCAGCGACAAGGTGGTGGTGGTGCCGTCGACGGTGGAGGAGAAGCTGATCCACGATCAGGTCAAGGCCCACGAGGATGGCGAGGGGGAGGGAGAGGCCGAAGGCGGGACCGGCGAGGGCGAAGAGGGCGAGGTCATCGGCGAGCAGCCGGTGCGCCAGGAACAGGGCCCCGGCGACAGCGGCGCCGGCCAGGGCGAGGGCGGATCGCACGAGCTCGAGTCCAATGCCTATGACCTCGGCCGGATCCTCACCGAACAGTTCAAGCTGCCGAACCTCAAGGACAAGGGCAAGAAACGGTCGCTGACCCGATACACCTACGATCTCACCGACAAGAACCGCGGCTTCGGCCAGATCCTCGACAAGAAGGCGACGCTCAGGCGCATCCTCCAGACCAATATCGGCCTGGGGCGCATCAGCGGCCAGGAGCGGGTCGATCCCCTCGACCTGATGATCGCCCCCCGCGACCGGGTCTACCGGATCCTGTCGCGGGAAAAGGATTACGAGTCGCAGGCGATGGTGTTCTTCGTCCGCGACTACTCCGGCTCGATGAGCGGCAAGCCGACCGAACTGATCGTCAGCCAGCATGTGCTGATCTATTCCTGGCTGGCCTACCAGTATCAGAACCAGGTGAAGACCCGGTTCATCCTCCACGACACCGAGGCCAGGGAGGTGGTCAACTTCCACACCTACGCCAATCTGCGGGTCGCCGGCGGGACCCAGGTCGCGTCCGCCTACCGCCTGGTCAACAAGCTGGTCGAGGGGGAAAACCTGGAGCAGGACTACAATATCTATGTCTTCCACGGCACCGACGGCGACGACTGGGACACCAAGGGGGAGGAATCGTTGCCGGAACTGCGGAAGATGCTCCGTTATGCCGCCCGGGTCGGCATCACCATCGCCGAGAACGGCTACGGCGTATCCGGCAAGAGCGAGGTCGAGCGCTATGTCCGCAAGTCCGGCCTCCTCGATGAGCGCAACGACCTGCTCCGGCTGGATGTGATGTCGAAGGACAGCAACGAGGGGCGGGTGATCGAGGGGATCAAACACCTCATCTCATAGCCGCCGACCGGCTGCATGGGTCGGGCGGCACCAGCAATGGCGACGATATGGAACTGATCAGCCAGCATGCCAAGAAGATCATGGAAGGGTGCAAGGAGCGGGCCCGGGACGCCGGGCTCAGCTTTCAGGACGAGAGTCTCGAGTACATCGTCACCAATCGCGACCTGCTGCAGCTCTCGCCCAAGATGATGATCCCGACGCTCTACGATTACTGGGTCCAGGACGTCGAGGTGCTGAAGGAACAGGGCCGCTACGAGCTCTATCCCAACAATCCCTACGAGACCGTCATCAACACCCGGCCGCCGATCTCCTACTACAACGACAACAACCCCGACTGGCTGAATGTGATGATATTCTATCATGTTATCGGCCATATCGATTTTTTTCAGAACAATATCTTTTTCCGCCATACCTGGGATTACGATTTTACCGGCCGCGCCCTCTCCGACAAACGGCTGTTCGCCAAACTGCGGTCGGAGAAGGGGCGCTGGGTGGACTACATCATCGAATTCTCGCGGGCCGTCGACAATCTGGTGGGCTATTTCGATGTCCTGGCCGGGATGGAGAAGACGGCATCGTCTGGGGTCGAGGCGATGATCGACTACTATTTCGATGTCTTCCTCCAGAAAAACAAGAAGGCGGTCACCCGCTATGTCCGGGAAATTGAGTTGTATAACAAAATGATGCACGATGATCCGGTCGGGGCTGAAAGGCGGTTTCTCGATTCGGTCAAAAGCCGGCACCCGGAGTTCGAATCGCTGTACGACAAGAGCCGCAAGGAAAAAAAACCGCGGGAAGGGATCGATATCCTCCAGTTCCTGATGCACTACTCGCCCTTCCTCAACCGTGAGGACAACCGCTGGATGCTGACCGTCCTGGAGGTGATCCGCTCGACCTCGCTTTATTTCCAGCCGCAGATCCGCACCAAGATCATGAATGAAGGCTGGGCCAGCTACTGGCACGAGAAGCTGTTTCTCGGCGACGACCGGATCGGTGGCCATGAGGTCGATTATGCGATCGTCAACGCCAAGGTCACCTCGATGCCGCGGATCGGCCTCAACCCTTATGCCCTCGGCATGCGGCTCTTCGATTATCTCGAAGAGAAGGCAGAAAAAGGGAAAATATCGTTTGATTATTACAGGATAGAGGATAAGTACAGGCGTCGTCAGTATGACCGGAAGACGGGGCGGGGCAGGGAATTCATCTTTTCGGTCCGGGAAAATTCGGCAGATTCGATGTTCATCAACAGTTTTATCGATCAGGATTTCGTCGACCGGCACCGGCTCTTCGTCGCCGGCAAGCGGTTCAACAAGGAACGGATGACCTGGCAGTATTACGTCAAGAGCAGGCGGGCCGAGGATTACCGGCAGATGGTGGCCGATTCCCTCTACCATCCGCCCCTGGTCAAGGTCAGCGTCGATGACGACGGGACCCTCGTCCTCAACCATGTGTTCGAGGGCAAACCGCTGGTCCGCGAATATATCGACGCGACGATGATGGGGCTGGAGTTTCTGTGGGGCGGCAATGTCTGCCTGTACACCTCCGAGCCGGTGCCGGTGAAGACCGAGGCCGATCAGGAGGCAACGGTCAAGACCGAAAGACCGAAACAGGAGATCAGTTGGAAGCGCTTCCGCTATACCATGAGCGGAAGGAAACTGGCCCGGGAACTGATCGAGGTCCACGGGCAAAGGGAATGAAGGTTTTAGAAACGGTATCCGGCAGAGGAGTCGATTGATGCGCGATATCACCAGGGCCTTGGATAGTCTCAGGAAGCACGAAAGCGGCTGGCCGAAGCGATCGATGCTTTCCTTCAGCGAATTTCTGCAGGAGGTGGTTGCCCATCCGACCCGGATCATCCGCAATGTGCTGCAGGTCTATGCCGACATGATCAACACCTTCGTTGCCGAGGGGGTCGACGAGTACAGCGATGACCCGGAATCGATCCGCTACATGAGTTACGACTGCAGCCGGCTCTTTGTCGAGAACTCGGACCGGCCGTTCTTCGCCGACCGTCTCTTCGCCAATCGTCTGATGCGCCATGTCGAGGCCCTGTCGGTCGGGGCGCAGCAGAACAAAATCTATATCTTCGAAGGGCCCCACGGCAGCGGCAAATCGACCTTTCTCAACAACCTGCTGCGCAAGTTCGAGGAGTATGCCAATACCCGCGAAGGCAGGCGGTATGAAGTGGTCTGGCGGCTGAAACGCGATCAGGCGGTGAATGCCCCCCAGTCGCTGGCCTCCTTGACCGATAGGCTGGCCTGGTTGCTTGAAAGCAAGGGGGGCAGCGACAAAAACAGCAGCGACAAGGAAGGATGCGCCGACGAGAACGATCCGGCCGCCTATTTCGATGTCCCCTGCCCCAGTCATGACAATCCCTTCCTGATCATCCCCAAGGATGTACGCCGTCGTTTTTTTGACGAACTCTTCGAGAATGACAAGTTCAAGTGGCACCTGTTCACCGAGAAGAAGTATGAATGGGTGTTCGAAGAGTCGCCGTGCACGATCTGTACCTCCATATTTCAGAACCTGTTGAAACAATACGATGATCCGCTCAAGGTCCTGGAATTCGTCTATGCCCGGCCGTTCTCGGTCAACCGCCGTCTGGGCGAGGGGATATCGGTGTTCAACCCCGGCGATGCGCCGCTGCGGCAGAACGTCCATCATAACGAGGTGATCCAGCGCAATCTCGACACCCAGTTCTGCCCCTCGCGGCCGGTGTCGTTTCTCTATTCCAGCTTCGCCAAGACCAACAACGGCATCTATGCCCTGATGGATATCAAGTCGCACAACACGGCCCGGTTGATGGAACTGCACAATATCATCAGTGACGGGGTGCACAAGGTCGAAGATATCGAGGAGCGGGTCAATTCGCTGTTTTTCGCCCTGATGAATCCCGAGGATCGTAAGGTCATCACCGATCTGCAGGCCTTCTCCGACCGCATCGAGTTTATCAATGTGCCGTATATCCTCGATCTTAAAACCGAAGTCGAAATTTATCGGGAAATCTTCGGCCGCCATATCGACGAGAGCTTCCTGCCTCGGGTGCTGCATAATTTTGCCCGGGTCATCATCGCCACCCGTCTCAGGACCAGATCGGAGGCGATGCTGGAGTGGATTCCCGATCCCAGCAAGTACGAACTTTACTGCGACAGCCATCTGCAGCTGCTGAAGATGGAGATCTTCACCGGATTCATTCCTCCCTGGCTGACCGAGGAGGATGTGGCGTCCTTCACGGCCAAGCGGCGGATGAAGATCATCGCCGAATCGGAAAAGGATGGCTGGAAGGGCCTGTCAGGCCGCGATTCCATAAAACTATTTAATGAATTCTATACGTTATACGGAAAAGACGACAAGCTGATCGATATGTCGATGCTGGGCAAGTTCTTTCGCAAGTACTGCAAGGAGGACCGGGACATCATGCCCATGGGCTTTCTCGATTCACTGCAGCGGATGTACAATTACGCGGTGTTGCAGGAGGTCAAGGAATCTCTTTATTATTATAACGAGGAGCAGATAGCGCGGGAGATCCAGAACTACCTGTTCGCCGTCAACTTCGAGCCGGGGTCGGTGGAAAGGTGCACCTATACCGGCGAGCGGCTCGAGATCAGCGAGGCCTTTTTCCAGCGGTTCGAGTCACGGTTGATGATCGGTGCCCGGGATGCCGCCGCCTTCCGCAGCAATATCCAGAAAACTTATGCAACCGTGACATTGACGCAGGAGATCCTGCGCGACAACCTCCCTATCACCAGGACGACCCTGTACCAGTACCTCCATGAGCGGTACGTCCACAACCTCAAGGAGAAGGTGCTCGAACCGTTCCTGAAGAACGAGAACTTCCGCCGGGCGATCAAGGATTACAACGAGGAATCGTTCAAGACGTATGACCGGAAGATCCAGGACGATATCCATTTTCTGATGGACAACCTGCACCGGAAACACGGGTATTCACGCCAGGGGGCGAAGGAGATCTGTATCTACGTTATCGATACCAATCTGGCCGGGGCCTTCGCCGGCACGTGAGATCATCGTTCCTGGCAAATTGAAGCATCGTTGCCGCCGACCTGGTTGACGGTTGCTTCGATGTGGGTGGCGATCGCCTCGATTGCCGCCGGATGGCGGCCGAGTCCCCGGCCGCCGCATTCCACTGTAAGACCTGCCTGTTCCAGCCGGGTGCGCCACGATTTTTGCCCCCTGCCGTTGACATCCCGTTCAAAATGCATGCCGGCGACGAGCAGCAGGGGGATCATGCAGACCCTGTTCCACCCGGCGGCGACGATCTCCCCGGGGACCGCCGTCGAGTCCGGACTCTTCTCGATCACTCCCACGAAGATGCGGCGCCCGAACCGCTGCCGGAAGATCTTTTCGATGGCGTGATAGGCCACCCAGATCGGGTGATTGGTGCCGTGGCCGACGAGGAGGATGGCCTCCCCCTCCCGTTCCTCGATCACTGTCGTCAGCGCTGCGGCCAGAGCCTGATAATCCTGCGGGGTGGTGAGGAGGGGAAAGGTGACATGGCAGGGGATCGGCGATCGCAGGCACTGCCGCCGCAAGCGGTGAAACTCATGGCCGGGCAGCAGATGCAGGGGTTGGACAATGGCCTCGCGGTACCCCTGTGCCGCCAGCGCCGTCAGCACCTCCAGGGGAGAATGACGAATCGGCCCGGATGCATCCGCCACCTTGTCCCTGATCACCCGTGAGGTGTAGGCCCAGAAGATGGGGGTAGCCGCCAGTCTGCGGCGTATCGCCCGGTCGATCATGGCGTAGGCGGCCGCGGCCTCGGCGGAGACGGTGCCGAAGGCGGCGACAACGAGCGGTGTCTTCATCGTGATCAGGGCATGGTCAATGGAGGCGAGGCGACTCCGGGTGGTATGGCGGGAACAGGATTGTCATTTTGTTCTTTACCGGAAATGGTCGAAAAGGTCCAGCGGCAGCGGATGATCCTTGCAATCGATGAACGCGCGGAATGACCAGGGAAGGAAGTTTAGAAAAAAATTGTATACTAAAATAGGGGCGGCTATTGACATCGTCAATTATCTACGATAGACAATAGAAACGAAGTAAAAATATTTGTACCGTGACGGAGCCTGCGGATACGACCGGCGAGGATTTACCGGCGCACGAGAGAGGGGAGGCAGCGTGATGCGGCCGTTTTTCATGCTGCGATCAACAAGAATTAGAAGAAGGAGGACGGAGGATGGTGAAAAAAATTTCTGTTTTGGCATTGGCGGGACTTATCGCGGTTCCAGCGATGGCAATGGCCAGTGCCGGCCCGAACGCAGCGGACCTGGAGAAAAAGGTCGAGGAATTGAGCAAGCAGCTCGACGAGCTGAAGGCGGCGCTGGATGCCCAGAAAGAGGTGAGCAACAAGCTGTCGGACACTGTCGGTGATCTCGACGAGCGCTCGGCCGACTGGGACCTCGCCGCCCGGATCAAGTTCTTCGGCGATTTCCGCAGCCGCCTCGACTATTATTCCGCCGATACGGTGTTCGGCAGGGACCTGGATAACGACACACTGTGGACCAACCGTTTCCGCCTCAACATGCGGGTCAACGCTACCGAAAATGTCGAGTTCAAGGGACGTCTGGCGATGTTCAAGACCTGGGGCAACCAGTCCGCCTTCACCGACGAATCCGGGGCCATGTGGCCGGTTTTCGACGGCAACGTCACCCGGACCCCGGCCGAGGACAGCGCCCTTTATGTCGATCGGGCCTATATCAACTGGAACAATATCGGTGGTCAGCCGATGTGGTTTTCGATCGGCCGCCGGCCGACCACCGATGGTCCCCCTGCTGAAATCCGCACCGGCGTAGATGGCGACGCCACCCCGATGGCCTTCATGAACTGGCCCTTCGATGGTCTGACCGTTGGCTACGCCTGGACCTGGGGACCTGAGGCGATGGGCGACAGCCGGCTCCGTTTCTGCTATGGCCGCGGCTTCGAAGCCGGTCTGCAGAATGATTCGACCCCCGGCTCGATCGATGACATGGATTTCGCCGGCTTCAGCTGGGATATCATGAAAAAGGATGACATGTTCCTTTATGCCCAGGTGTTCAATGCCTTCAATGTCATCAACTATCCGAATTTCCAGGATCCGATCATCAACTCCCAATTCGGCAACATCTCCGGCCTGGGGGCGAGGAAGAATCTCGGCGACATCCTCCATACCTCGGCGGTGTTCGAGAACAAGGTCGCCAGCCTCAATTACTTCCTGGCCGGCGGCTGGTCGCGGACCGACCCCGACGACGACGGCATGTTCAACGACTACGCCGCCATGGCCGCAGGTCTGGCCGGCCCCAACACCGACAGTGAAAACGGCTACAGCATCTACGCCGGTGTTCGGTATGATCTGGACAACATCGGCCTGAAACTCGGGGCGGAGTTCAACTACGGCTCGGAGAACTGGGTGGCGATGTCGCCGGGGCATGACGAGATCTACCAGTCGAAGCTGGCGACCCGTGGTCAGGTCTACGAGGTCTACGGTCTCTACGACCTGCCGACGGGCGAGATGATCTCGAAATATGCCAAGACCTTTATCCGTCTGGGCTACCAGCATTACGAGTATGATTACTCCGGCTCCGGCGACTGGAACATGGCCGCCTATGACCTGAGCAATGGCGGCGATATGACGAAGCTGGGGATGATGGGGCTCGATCCGGTCGAGGACGCCGACCAGATTTATCTGACTTTCGAGGCCTTCTTCTAAGCCATAGCGACTGCCAGTCCGTACCATCTGCAAAGGGAATGCCTCCTCCGGGGGTGTTCCCTTTGCTTTTCCAGTCCCGGCTCCACTCTTGTCGCCGTTCCGTTCTGTCTGTTATACTTACCGTTTCGGACCCGCTGAAGATGCGATCCCGGCAATCCATTCCTCCTTGTTCGCGGAGCAGCAGATGGACCATTTTACACCACGGCGGCATCGCCGGAGTTTCAGTCCGGAACATGCCGGCACCTGCCGCTACGCCATGTTCGATCGCCATGGCGGTGTGGGGGTCGCCCCGTTTGCCTCGCTCAACGGCAGCTACGGGGTGGGTGACGACAGCATCGCGGTGGCGGCCAACCGGGCCAGGATCAGGGGCGCCCTGGACCTGCAGCGTCTCGTTTCCGCCCGCCAGGTCCACGGTGACCGCATCCATTGCCTGGACAGCTATCCTGCCGCCGATCTCGAGATCGATGGCGTTGACGCCCTGGTCACCGACCTGCCGGAGGTCGGCATCATGGTCCAGCACGCCGATTGCCAGGCGGTGCTGCTGTTCGACCCGCACAACCGGGTGATCGGCGCGGTGCACAGCGGCTGGCGCGGCAGTGTCCTCGATATCCTGGGCAAGACCGTCCGGCTGATCGTCTCCCGCTATCGTTCACGACCCGAGGATCTGCTCGCGGCCATCAGTCCCTCGCTCGGCCCCTGCTGCAGCGAATTCGTCAATCATCACAACGAGTTGCCTTCGCATTTCCGAAGATACCGGACGGGTGAGAATCATTTCGACTTCTGGCGGATTTCGCGGGAGCAGCTCATCGCCGCCGGCCTCAAACCGGCCTCGATCTCGGTTGCCGGGGTGTGCACCTCCTGCAGCCGGGATTATTTTTCCTACCGCCGGGCATGCCGGGAGGGCGACGGGGTGACGGGGCGGAACTGCTCGGTGGTGGTTCTGGGAAAGGGGGAATGACGATCGGCCGGCAGCGGGTAGTCATCACCCCCGTCAGTGCAGGTGTCGCACCAGCCGTATCCCCCGATCGTCACCGGCGACGGCGATAGGACTCGCCAGGCAGGAAAAATCGCAGACCAGCGGCGCATGATCGGACAGCTGGATATCGGGGATGAAAAAGCTGTCGATCCTGATGCCGTGCGAGTGCAGGACAAAATCGATCTGGCGGTGCGGCGCATGGCTCGGGTGGGAGGGGGCGTTGACGACGTTGGCGTTTTCCAGGCCGGTCGCGGCCAGGAACAGCTTGAGTTCCCTGTCACCCCAGAAGGTGTTGAAATCGCCGGCGACGATGACTTCCTTGTCGGTGTCATGGATGAGGTTGTACAATTGTCCGAGCTGGTTCTGGCGATGCCGGTATTTCAGGGACAGATGGACGACGAAGATCACGACCTGATCGAGTTCGGCCTTGATGATCAGGCGCTTGACCCCCTGGGAGAAGTAATGGAAGCTGCAGTCGAGGATTTCGTCCCGGCTCAGGAGGGCGTTGGATTGCTGGCGGATGATCGGCACCCTGTGGACAAAGGAACTGCCGCTGTATTTGGTTTCAACGACGAAATGGTAGCCGAGTTCGTTGGCGATCTGCTCCGCCTGGCAGGTGTTGCTCGAGCGATATGAACCGGAATCGACCTCGACCAGGCCGATGATGTCGGGATCGATCATCCGGATGAAATGGATGATCCGCTGCAGATTGGCGCCGGTCTTCTTGAAGAAGCCGGCATAGGGGATCGGCAGATGGAAGCCCTTCTTGTGGCCGGTCGCGTATCGGATGTTGTACAGTAGCAGTCGCATGCTTCATGTTACCTGATCGGGGATGGTTCTGGCAATCAGACAGAGAGCCGGATCGGCCGACGGCCCAACGATAATTCTGCAAAGGAAGAACAAGGCAATGATAGTCATCGGATCACGAAGTAGCAAATTGGCGATGTGGCAGACCGAAATGGTGGCCGCGGCCCTCAACGCCGCGGGGATGGAGACCACGATCAAGGCCATGGAGACCATGGGGGACAAGGTCCTCGATACCTCCATTGCCAAGATCGGCAGCAAGGGGGTCTTCACCCAGGAACTGGAGGAGCAGTTGGCCAGCGGCGTCACCGATATCGCCGTGCACAGCGCCAAGGACATGCAGTCGCAGTTGCCCGAGGGGTTTTCGTTGATCGCCTTCACCCTCCGCGAACAGGCCAATGATGTCCTGGTCAGTGACAACCAGTCGCTCGATATCGACGACCGGTCGAAAAAGATCCGCATCGGCACCTCGTCGGTGCGACGGCGGGCCCTGCTGCGGTATTACTATCCCCATGTCGAAGCGGTGGAGATGCGGGGCAACCTCCAGACCCGCATCCGCAAGATGCGGGAAGGGGCCTGTGATGCCCTGATGCTGGCCTACGCCGGGGTCAAGCGGATGGACTATGACAAGTTGATCGTCAAGGTCTTCCCGGTTACCCAGATATTTCCCCCCGTCGGCCAGGGGTCCATCGCCATCGAGGCATCGGCTCAGCTCCCGGCGGACAAGCGCGAACGCATCCGCGCCTGCCTCAACGACCGCGACAGCGAACACTGCCTTGTCGCCGAGCGGGCCTTCCTGAAAACGCTGGAGGGCGGGTGCAGCATCCCGGTATTTGCCCTGGCGACACTCGACCGGCAGGAAATCGTCCTCACCGGCGGTCTGGTCAGCCTCGACGGCAAACAGATAGTGATGATGCAGCGGCGGGGCGCAATCGACAAGGCGGAAATCATCGGTCTGGAACTGGGGAAAGAAGTTCTGGACAACGACGGACGTGAACTGCTGGCTCGGATCCGCCAGGAACAGGGGGGGGATCCGACGGAGGGGGTGGACCTGCCGTAGCCGGAGGTGGAGCCCCTGCCTGATCGCCCTCATTGCGTCGCGAGGGCGATCAGGCAGGGGAGAAGCCGACAGGATTATCTGGCCCCGGCCTTCATTTGCGATACCAGGTCGCGCAGGTAGCCGAGCCAGTCGTCGAAACCCTCGCCGCCTTTGGTGGCGCAGAGATCGATGACCCGCAGCCGGGGATTGAGCTGCAGGGCCTCGCGCGTGGCCTCCGCCACCGGGAAATCGAAATACGGCAGCAGGTCGGTCTTGGTGATCAGGAAGGTCTGGGAACTGGTGAAGGCCTTGGGGTACTTGGCCGGCTTGTCCGGTCCCTCCGGCACCGATACCAGCACCACCCGTTCATGCTCGCCGAGGTCGAAGGTGGCCGGGCAGACGAGATTGCCGACATTCTCGATGAAGAGGAGGTCGATCCGGTCGCCGCCCTGTTCCTTCTGCAGCTGGTGGAACCCGCGATGGATCATGGCGGCGTCAAGGTGGCAGGCGCCGCCGGTGGTCAACTGGACGGCGGGAACCCCCTTGGCGCGGATCCGGTCGGCGTCGCGTTCGGTCTCGATGTCCCCTTCGATGACGCCGATGTTGATCTCGCCCTTGAGGGCATCGATGGTATGTTCGAGCAGGGTGGTCTTGCCGGACCCCGGACTGCTGATCAGGTTGAGGACGACGGCGCCGATGTCGTCGAAGTGGTCCCGGTTGATCCTGGCCAGGGCATCGTTGGCGGCGAAAAGGCTGGCATGGACGTCGACGGTTCGGCCTGTTGTCGTGCCGTGCGTATGGATCGAGGCCTCGCCGTCATGGCTGTGGCTGTAGATATGGTCGCCCGCAGAGGGGCATCCGCATGAATCACACATGGTAGATCCTCATCAAAAAGTTGGACTAAGTCAGGCCGGGATGATCGGACCGCAGCCTGACGCACGCTCTCTTCGGCGCCGGCTGCGGGATGGCCGTTGCCCCGGTGCCAGGGACGCGGCTACGGCCGGTTGTAGCGCTCATCCCCTCGGCTCTTTTCTTTTCACCTCGACACCGAGCTCGGCCAGGCGCCCCAGGATCATGTCGGCGACTTCCACCACCCGTCCGGCAACAACGTCGGACAACTCGATGCTTTCCGTCAGTTCCTTCGGGATGATGGTATAGAATTCGACCTCCTCCGGCGCCGCATCACGGAGTTTGCAGATTTCGAGGATCTCGAGGAGCCCGAGCTGGTGCGGCGACATCCGGGTCTGGAAATTGCCGGCCTTGACGTCGGCCAGGGTGTAGAAGTGAAATGAACCGGGTTCTCCGGCGATATCGACCACGTCGATGATCAGCACCGGGTCGCATTCTTCGAGAAAAGGCGACATGTAGATGCCGGCGGTGCCGATATCGTGGATCTCGACCGTGTCCGGGAAGAGATAATTGTTTTCGAGGTACTGGACGGTATGGACGCCGAAGCCCTCGTCGCGGAGGATCAGGTTGCCGATGCCGAAGATGCCGATTTTTTTCACAGGAGTTGTCATGGTCGTATATGGTTGGGGGCGATCATCGGTCAGCAGATGCGCGGCAGCGGCTCGCCGTGCAGCGGGGTCACCAGCCGCAGGCCGCCGAGCGGCGTGGTGATGACGACCCGGCCGGCCTTGCCGCCGACCATCCGGCCGATGATGGCCGCCTCGGCGCCTTCGCTGGTCTCCCGCATGATCCGCAAGGCGGCCTCGGCCTGGTCGCCGCTGACGACAGCCAGCAGTTTGCCCTCGTTGGCGAGGTAGAGCGGCTCCAGCCCGAGGAGTTCGCAGGCGGCCCGCACCTGGGGGCGTACCGGCAGGGCCTCTTCCCGGAGTTCGACGCTGAGGCGGCTGTTGGCGGCGATTTCGTTGAGCGTGGTGGCGACGCCGCCGCGGGTGGGATCGCGCAGGGTCCGGACACTGCCCGGCAGCCCTTCGAGGAGGCGCTGCACCAGGCGGTGCAGGGACCTGGTGTCGCTCTCGAGCCGGCCCTGCATCGCGATCCCGGCGCGGCGGGTCATGATGGTGATGCCGTGATCGCCCATGGTGCCGGAGAGGAGGATAACGTCCCCTTCCCGGGCGTTCTTCGACGAGATGTCGATGTCGTCGGCGAGGACGCCGATTCCCGAGGTGTTGATGAAGATCTTGTCGCCCTTGCCTCTCGGCACGACCTTGGTGTCGCCGGTCACCACGGGGACGCCGCTCTCTTTCGAGCAGGCGGCGATGGAGATGATAATCCGCTCGAGATCATCGAGCGCCATCCCCTCCTCGAGGATGAGGCCGAGGCTGAGGCACAGCGGTTGGGCCC
>Ga0075012_10004229_pt1 | contig 13426 bp, 16 predicted proteins | sample All_14_2_FD_71474 | JGI IMG/M metagenome (GOLD analysis project Ga0075012, IMG submission 71474) | Freshwater microbial communities in response to fracking from Pennsylvania, USA - Allegheny Zone_MetaG_DW_15 | ecosystem: Environmental > Aquatic > Deep subsurface > Groundwater > Drilled... | reverse complement strand
CTGAGCGTCAGCGATCCCTTGCGCCGCGCCAGGGGGCAGCGCCCCCAAGCAAACCGCCCGGCATGAGCGCGAGCGGGCGCCGGGCAAGAAACCGGATCAGGATGTGCAAAGCTGCTGAACCTGGAAGCCGACCATCCTGATCGCCGTTTTTGTTATTCTGTCGCGATATAGTTGGTATCGCTTAGGAATTGATCATCGGCCATACTGACCGAATCGGTCCCCAAAGAGACTGGCGAGAGGACGCGCTTGGACATTCACGAGCTTAAACTGCTGTTGCAACAACATCTAACAGACGGCCTAGTAACGGTTGTTGGCTCGGGCCTGTCATGTGCGGAAGGGCTGCCGGGTATGGGCGAATTAGCCACCCATCTCGATGCGACAGTGACAGCAGGCTTGGCGGCAGCGGAGGTAGATCGGTGGAACGCGATTTCACCGCTCCTGCCGACCAAGGGCCTCGAAGCGGCTCTTCTGGAAGTGCCACCGACGACAGGACTGGAAATCGCGATCGTTGCGCGCACGGCCGAACTGATCGCTTTGCGTGAGCGCCAAATCGTTGCCGAAGTTTTCTCGCGGACCCGGACGCTGCGTTTTACCGGGCTCGTCAAGCACTTGTTGAAACCTCACACCGGACTTCCGGTCGTTACGACCAACTATGACCGCTTGGTTGAGGTCGCCGTGGAAGAAGCCGGCCTCGGCGTCGATACGTTGTTCGTCGGCCATTTTGCAGGTGAGTTGAACGAGCAGGAAAGCCGCTTGAGCTTCTGCCGGGAAGTAACGCTGAAGGCCGGACGAGCACAGTATCGTTATCGTCCGCGCGCCAATATCTTCAAACCTCATGGCAGTCTCGATTGGTATCACCGCGACGGGAAGCCCGTCCGCTACTCTGGCGATCTCGATCTACCGCGGCTCATCATCACGCCGGGGTTGAACAAGTTCCGCAACGGCTACGAAAGCCCGTTCGACCGCCATCGGGAACGGGCAAATTCGGCGATCGACCGTGCCAGCCGCTTTCTTGTGATCGGCTATGGTTTCAACGACGATCACCTGGAAACTCACCTGACGCCCCGTATCCGCAGTGGCGTGCCCACGCTCCTTTTGACCTACGGACTCTCGGATAATGCGGTGAAGCTCGTAAACGAGTGCCGCAATGTCATCGCGATTCAGCGCGCCGAACAAGCTGGCGTTTCCGGCTCTAGCGTCTTTGTCGCTGGCGTTGAGACCTTCTTTCCCGGTCTGGACCTGTGGGATCTGGGCTCATTCGTTGCCGAGGTGCTTGAACCATGACTGAAGCCGCTCTCCAATTTGCTGACGAGGATAAAATCGGGCGCGTCGCGTCGGTCGATACCAGCCGTGTTGCGATCGATGTGACGAATTCGGTTCTGCTCACGCGGATCGGCATCGGACAGCTCATCGCCATTCGTGGCGCGACGGAGCGCGAATATCTCATCGCCATGACCGAGCGCGTCACCCGCAGCATCAGGGAAGAATTGCCCGGCCCGGACGATGAGGATGCCGATGGCGGGCTTTTGGCAGCGGTGCCGACCGACCTGATCCAGGGGGTGTTGATCGGTACATTTAGAACGGTGGAGGGAGATCGGCGGAATACCTTCAAGCGCGGTGCAGATAGCTTTCCGCAGATCGACCGGGACTGCTTCGTCATTGAAGGCGGAAACCTTCAGCGCTTCATGGGAATCCTGGGCGCAGGTTTCTCCGCCGATGAAAGACTCAAGCTCGGCACGTTCGTCGCGGATCGCACGGCCGACGCGATCGCCAGTGGCGACAAGTTCTTTCAGCGGCACGCAGCGATCCTCGGAAGCACCGGATCGGGCAAAAGTTGGGCGGTTGCACTGATCCTCGAACGGGCCGCCAAGCTGAAGTTTCCAAACATCATCGTGTTCGACATGCACGGCGAATACGCTCCGTTGGCGGATAAGGCGAACGGAGGATTCGCTACGCGCTTCCGCGTCGCTGGTCCCGGCGATCTGGAAAATCCGGGCGATGACACGCTGTTCCTGCCATACTGGCTGCTTAACCGTGATGAAATGCTGTCGATGATCCTTGATCGCAGCGACCAGAACGCGCCCAATCAGGCGTCACGGTTCACACTGCATGTCCGCTCCCTAAAAGGACAGACGCTCTACGCCGAAGGTAAGGCGGACATCAAGAAAACGTACACTGTCGATTCGCCAATTCCTTACGATGTAAAACAGTTAGTCGGGCTTCTGAACACAGACAACACCACAAAAGGGGTTGGTAAGACCGGCCCGGTAAAGGGGGAATGGGAGGACAAGCTGACGCGGTTCTTGTCGCGCCTCGAAGCTAAGCTGGACGATCGTCGCTACGGCTTCATGTTCGCACCGCCGCCCGCTGCGATGAAATACAACTGGCTTGCAGCGCAGGTGCTCAAGCTGCTGCAATCTGGCGATGATACTGGCATCAAGGTTATCGACTTCTCCGAAGTGCCCGCCGACGTGCTCCCCGTAGTGACGGGGACGCTGGCGAGGTTGCTTTATGATGTTCAGTTCTGGATGAACGGGAAGACCCGGACGCCGGTTACGCTGCTGTGCGATGAGGCGCACCTCTATCTTCCGGTTCGCGATGACGCTGATGCGGTCCAGCGCCAGGCCCTCGGATCATTCGAGCGGATCGCCAAGGAGGGCCGCAAATATGGCTTCTCGCTGTTGGTGGTGAGTCAGCGCCCCTCGGATGTCAGCCGGACGATTCTGAGCCAGTGCAATAATTTCTTGGCTCTGCGCCTGACGAACGAAACCGATCAGGGCGTCATCAAGCGCCTGATGCCGGATTCGCTGGCTGGGCTGACGAGCATCTTGCCGTTGCTTGATACGGGTGAGGCGCTGTTGTTGGGTGACGCGGTTTTGCTGCCGACGCGGATCAAGCTCGATATGCCCAAAGTGGCACCGGATAGCGCGACGCGGGATTTCTGGCGGGAATGGGGATCAGCGAAGCCAGACGACGCTGCCATTGCAGCAGCGATCGAATGCTTGCGTGGACAATCGAGAAATGGCTGAGAAGAGACGTGGGGATTATCCTTTCTGATGCCTAATGTTACAGTGAAGCCAGTTCATTTTGAAGATTTCGGCGGCAGCGACTTCGAGCGGCTGGTGTTTGCCTATCATCTTTGCATCGGTTGGGCCGCGTTGGCTTGGTATGGGCAAACCGGGAGCGATCAAGGCCGTGACATTGTCGGTATTGAGCCATCTGACCAAGGGCAGGACCGGCGCACCGTTATTCAATGCGTAAACCGCGAAAGCTTGACCCAGGCGAAGGCCGAACACGATATGGCCAATGCCGTTGCAGCACCCACAGGCGCACCTGACGCTTTCCGATTCGTCTGCCGCAGCGCCGTCTCGGCGCAACGTCGCGATGAGATCGCGCAGGCGGCCCGCAATCTCGGGGTTCGCGACGTAACCATATGGTCTGGCTCCGAATTTGAAGAGCATCTACGCCTCCATGCAGAATTCTTGCTCCGCCGTTTTACCGAAGGCGTGGTATTTCCCGATGATGGCGTTGGGCTTCGAGCCTTCGTCGATGACTTCTCTGAACTGGACGATGCTGGCGCGCTGAGTCTCATCGGTCGTGCTTTTGATCGCCCGGCATTCCGCACGCCCTTTTTGAGCGAGAGCTATCTGCCTGCGTTCTTGCAAGCGATAGAGGATACCATCGGCGCTCTGAATACCGGCATCTGGAAGACGAGGGATGGAGTTGAAATCCGGCGTATACCCTCACTTCACCACATCCGCGACGCGCGGATACGTGGCGAATTGCAACAGACGGTGCGTGCTCTCGATGCGCTGCGTCGCCTCTTCAAACGCGGGCTGTATGAAGGCCGCATCCGGCATTGTCAGTGCGGTCAACCTGATTGTCCGACCTTCATGGTAGAACCTAGTGCCGCCGCCGAATTGGATCGTGAGCGAACCCGAATGCTCGACCGGCTCAATAGAATCATCCCGCACTTCGACGTGCGAATCGACTGAACGGGTTATGAAGAAGAACGGGTTGCGGATCGACGCGAACTACACTGAGGATGTCGTGGGCTTTGCCTTAGAGTCCTTTCTGACTCTGCTCGGGTTTCCACGTCAGCGCTTTACAATTGAACCCTTCTCGCGCGCGGAGGAGCGATGGCTGGGTGCGGATGCGCGGTTGCATAGCGCGATACGCGGGTTTCGCCCCTTTTATATGCAGTTCAAACGACCCGCTGCTTACCCGGACATTAGCACCTCGAAAATCATCCGCGATCGCCGCAAGGCAGGACTGAGCATCGCACCCCGCGCACTCTATTTTCCTTTGCGCCAGAAACAGGAAAGCCATCGGGACTTTCAGCACAATGTGCTGTTTCGCCTGCGCGAGAAACTGCTTCACCGTGATCTGGGCGATGCCGCCTATGTTGTTGCCCCCTAAAGGCCGGACATGTCCTCTTGGGTTGAGCGTTGGACGATGAACTCTCGCGGGGAACGGTACCCGAGCGCCTTGTGGGGATGAAGCTGGTTGTAGTGATCGAACCAGGCCGGGAGCTGCCGCATGACGATCTCGGCTGATGGCATCGGGTTCACGCGGGCATAGTCGCGCTTCATCGTGCGCACGAAGGCCTCGGCCATGCCGTTGGACTGCGGGCTCTCGACGGGCGTCGTGAGCGGTTCGAGGCCGATTTCGCGGGCGAAGCGTCGGGTCTCGTGTGCGATGTAGCCGGAGCCGTTGTCGGTCAGCCATTCGATGACGGCAGGCAGGCGATTGACCGGTCCGAAGCGGGTTTCGACGGCGACCGTCATGAGGTCGCGGACATCCTCGCCCTTGATGCCCTCGGTCGTCGCGACGAAGCTGATCGCCTCGCGGTCGCAGCAGTCCAGGGCGAAGGCGACGCGGACTTTCTCGCCATTTTCACAGCCGAGCTCGAAGCCGTCCGAGCACCAGCGCAGGTTCGAGTGATCGACGGCGATGCGGCCATCGTGACGTCGAGCCTCGCCGCCGCCGGCATGGCGCTGGAGCAGAAGGCCGTGCGCTTTCATGACCCTGTAGACCCGCTTGTGATTGGGTGCAGGCCGACACTCTGACTCCGCTTCACGGCGCAGGACCGCCCAGACCCGCCGATAGCCGTAGCTCGGCATCTCCGCGATGATCGACCGGATCGCCGCGACCAGTTCCTCGTCAGGCTGCGCGGGCCGGCCGGGACGGAGTTTGTCGATGGGAGCCTTGGTGCGCTCGACGATGTTCGAACGCGCCACGCCGAGCACCTCGCAGATGGTCTTCATGGCGAACCGTCCTTCGGCCAGGACAGCGAGCGCAGCAGCCGTTTTTTTGGGCCTGCGGCGGCGTCGAGCGCCTCCTTCAGGATCTCCGCCTCGAGCGTCTTCTTGCCGAGGAGCCGATGGAGTTCGCGGATCTGGTTCTGCAGCATCCGGTATTCCGATGCCGGAACAACCTCCTCCTCGGCCCGCGTCGCGGTCAGCGCACCCTGGTTCGCAAGGCGACGCCACGAGAACACCTGATTGGGCGCGATGCCATGCCGCCGCGCTACCAGGCTGACGCTCATGCCGGGCTCATATGTCTCCGCGACAATCGCCAGCTTCTCGGCCGGCGCCCAGCGCCGCCGACGCTCCGGTCCTGTCAGGACCTCACTCTTCGGGATCGATCCAGTCATAGACACGACATTACTCCTACCTCTTAGCGAAGTGGGAGGACGTGTCCGGTCAATTTGGGGGCTGCCTCAGCCTATGTGTGTCCGTTATTCCTTGACCGTTCGGCCTATCGATTGAGCCTGCACTGGTCTGGCTTAACACGCTGGCCGCGCTTCTGGCGCCATCATCCGTGGGAATGGGAAGACTTCCTGTTGGAGGACGGCGGGCGCACTGCACGCTTTGAGCGTATTCCAGTGTTGGCCGAGCATATCACAGTGCCTCCGCACAAACGCATCACATCGGCGGCGCACAGCTACAGCTTCACTGAGCAGGGAACGGAACTCTGTTTCCACTCGCCGCAGGCTTTGCCGGAGGGATCGATGAGCCTTGCCGTCTTTCTCGGAAAGCTCGTGAACGGCTTCTTTCGTGGTGAAAAACTTTCTCCTGACCGATCAGACGAGACTCTGGCCGAGTTAATCGGTGCAGTGTACGGCGACAGTGGCGAGGACACGCCGCGCTACCTACTGGAGGGTGACGCCCCACTTGGCCACTGGTTTGCCTGGGGCGACCATCTGCGCACCCACTATGCCATCGAACAATATGCCTTGGTCAGGTGGGAAGAAGGTCTGCCCGAACTCTTTTAGGCGAGTGGACAGATAAGGGCGTGGCAGCATGATAACAAAAATCAGCGGTCGAAGTAGGAAGATACTCCGTCGAACATCCGAAATGGCCGCCGTTAGCCACCCAAATGTCGCCGAAGCCCCCCGATAACCGCACAACATCAAGTATCTTCATAATCATCAAATGGTTATGAAGATTTCATAGTTCTCATCTTCATCGGGCGCTGCCCGCCACCTCTCCCAGTCCGGCTGCGATCCTGCGCAACGCGCGCGCCCGGCCCGCGGGCCTGAATGGAATCCCCGGTTTTCAGGAACATCGCACCTGTCGGCGCGTTAACCTATTTCGTCGCCGCGCTGCCGGATGGAGGTCGCCATGTACCGCACAGTTGAAGAACAGGAATGCTGGATCAGGCTTGGCCAGAATCTCCTGTCGATGGTCGGTCCGGTCGAACCTGCCCCGCCCGCGATGAAGGAAATATTGCGCGGCATCGCGCCCCTGCCGCGCCCTAGGACCTTCCATTTCGGGCGGCACTCACGCGATCTTCACTGATCGTTGCAGGTCAGTCGCCGATCTTGATGCCACTTACCGAACCGTTCCGTACGGAACAGATGAACGGCAACGTGCCGCTGTTGCCGGTGGCAATGACACCGTCCACTTCCCAACCGGTCGACATCGTCCGCGCCCGTGGCGTGCCTGTCAGCTTCGCGCCCGGCGCAACTTCGTCCAGTGCGCTTCGGCCACATGCCTCTGCGGCAGAGGCGGCCGAAGCGATCGGCCCGTAACCGGGCGAAGCATAAGGCTGATTCCGCGCATTGCGTTCCGCTTCCCGATCACGGGCGACAGAGCTGAGGATGGCCGCATCGACGGCCGTGTCCATGTTCACGCCGCTGCCGCCTGCGCTGCCTGCTCCACCCCATTGTGCATAGGCCGGTGTGGCGCCGATCGCGATGGAGGCTGCAGCCGTTAAAATCCTAGCAAAGATCGCCATGGGAAATGTCCTTCCTGTGTGCGCCTGATGATGCGCGTTGGCCACGGATCACCCCGCTCCGTCAAGTTCCAGATCGCTGAAAAGCGGTCGTACGACGTCCACCGCTTCCATGCGGCCAGTTACCCCCAGCTTGCGGAATATGGCCGTCAGATGCGCCTTGATGGTCGCCTCGGTCAGGTTCAATTCCGCGCCGATCTGTTTGTTGAGAGCTCCGTTGAGCAGAGCGACCAGAACTTGAAGCTGGGCACCCGACAGCGTCACGATGCGATCGCGCAGCGCTATGATCGCTTCGTCCGTCTCCCCGTCCTCTGGAAAGACAGCGCTGCCCGCCAGCACCGATTCGATCGCCTCGGCAATTTCTTCCATGGGCTGTGCCTTGGAAACAAAGCCGGCGGCACCGGCGCTGCGCGCCACGGGCGCCAGCCGGCTGCCGGAGCTTGCCGTGAGGATGGCCACGGGTGTGCGGGGCGCCGCCGCCTGAATGGTGAAAAGGCCTGACAGCCCGGCGGAATCCGGCAGGCGGTAATCGAGGAGGATGAGCTTGTAGCGGTTATCATGGCGCAGATGGTCGCGCGCTGCAGCGATCGAATCACAGATGTTGACGACGCTTTCAGGTCGGCGCGCACGAATGGCAAGCCGGATGCCTTCACGGGTCACCGGATGGTCATCTATGACCAGAATGCGCGTCAGCACTCCAATCGCCTCTCCTGTAATTTCCGTTCCGTTTTCGTAACGGCCTGCCCTGGATGATAGGTATGGATAGGGCGCCGCGCAACAATTGGCGGGAAAATGCCGGATTTCAACGTGCAAGCATCGCGGCAAGGCTGTGTTTGTGCAGCGCCCTGTCGAACGCCACGCCAAAACGGCAGGGCGTACTCCAGGCACAGCGCCCGGTAATGGGTGCCCCTTCCCATTCCACAACGACCACCTCGCCCATCTTCGGCGCGACGATCGCTCCCACCTTCGCGCCCGTGCTGGACAGGTCCAGCAGGAACGCAAAGCCGTCACGCCCGGAAAACCGCACCCGAACCGGCACGAATATGTCCAGGCGCTCATTCCGGCGCGAATCATCGTTTGCACGGGACATGATGCTCCAGGGCAGTGGCATGTATGCTCGATGTCCTCTTCGCCGATAAAAACAGCTTCGGCGTAGAACCTTAGCCCCTGAAGTCTTGCCGCTTCCTTACGGGCATCTTCGCGCGGCACCAGAGCCATGCTAGAAATTTACCATGAGCGCCGTTGAGATCATCGCCCTTGCCGCGAGCGTCAGCCTTCTGGCGGGATGGCGGCTCTATCTCTGCGTCCTTGCGGTCGGCATCGCGATGCGCACGGGCTGGCTCGATTTGCCCGAACATCTCCAGTCGCTGGATGTGCTGGCGAACGGATGGGTGATCGGCATTGCGGCGATCGGCGCGACTGCCGAATTCTTCGCAGACAAGGTCGCGTGGGTCGATTCCGCCTGGGATACGGTGCACACCCTTGTGCGTCCGGTTGGCGGCGCCCTCCTCGCCCTGGCGCTGGTCGATACCGGCAGCCCCGTGTGGCAGGTGGTGACGCTGCTGCTGGGCGGCGGCGCGACACTGCTCACGCACGGGGCCAAGGCCAGCACCCGCGCGGCCGTCAATCTCAGCCCCGAACCGGTAAGCAATGTCGTGGTTTCGACGGGAGAGGATGTGGCCACGGCCGGCGCACTCGCCGCGGCGCTCGCGTCCCCGATCGCCGCGGCATTGGTCGCCCTCACGGCGCTTGTCGGGGCCGTGCTGGTGCTGGTGCTCGTCAAACGGGTGCTGCGCCCACGCAAACGGCTAAGCGGACCACCTGCAGCCTGACAGCCGCAATCTCAGTGAGCCGGCTTCAGCTTATGCAGCGCCAGCGCAATTACACTTCCCAGGGCCAGCCCGAATATTCCTGAACCGATGGCCCCCACCAGCCATTCCACAGGGCCTTGCAACGCCGGCAGGGCATGACCAGCCCCTGCCGCCACCTGATGGACGAAATGCGGCAGCGCGCCGAAACCGAATTCTTCCATCCCGTGCAGCACAATGCCGCCGCCAACCCAGATCATCGCGGCCGTACCGATGACGGACAGGGCCTTCAACAGGTGCGGCATGCCCTTCACCAGCCCGCGGCCCAGCGCCCGTATGCCGGCGCCCTCGCGCTGCGCCAGATGCAGTCCGATATCGTCCATCTTCACGATCAGCGCGACAACCCCGTAAACACCCGCCGTCACCAGTACGCCGACTATGGCAAGGACCACCGCGCGCGTCAGGAACGGCTCGGTCGCAACATCCGCCAACGCGATGGCCATGATCTCGGCCGAAAGGATCAGGTCCGTGCGGATCGCGCCGCTGACCTTGGCCTCTTCCAGATGGGCCGCGCTTTCCATTTCCTCGGGCGTGTCGGGCGCATGCGCCTTCGTCGTCAACGCCTCGATGACCTTCTCTGCGCCCTCGAAGCACAGATATGCGCCACCCGCCATCAGGATCGGCGTGATCGCCCATGGCGCAAATGCGCTCAGGATCAGCGCGGCGGGCAGCAGCAGCAGCAGCTTGTTGCGCAGTGAGCCCAGGCCGATCTTCCATATGATCGGCAATTCACGATCCGGCGTCAGGCCCACGACATAGCGCGGTGTGACGGCTGTATCGTCGATCACGACACCAGCCGCCTTTGAACTCGCCTTACCGGCCGCAGCCCCGACATCGTCGAGCGATGTCGCTGCAAGTTTGGCGATGCCCGCCACGTCATCGAGCAGAGCAGTCAGGCCGGACGGCATTCCATTGTTCCTCGGTCGGAAATGTTCCCGAACGACCGATTCCCGTTTCGCAGCGTGCGGTCAACCGCTTGTTCGCCAGATAGCGCTCGGAAACTAGCTCCAGTCGAACCCGGCCGTGTTGAAATTGAAGCTGTGCTTGCCCTGTTGCCCCAGGTCGATCGTCACGGTCAGCGTCTTCGCCTTCTCGATCGCCTCAAACGCCCTTTGCGGCGGTGGAATGGAAATGCCGTCCTTGGCATCCGTCATACGCCCCTTCCAGCTGGTGGACGCTCCGCCGTCCACGCTGGCCTCGACGGCGCAATCGGAAAGGTCGCAGGTAAAGGGCGCGCCCACGGCCTTCACTGTGACGCCTGTCTCGCCGTTGCGCATCTTTTGGAGCAGTAACACGGCGAATGTATCGGGCGCCGTCATCGTCCGGACACTGTTGGCGCTGCCGATATAGGCCAGCGGAATTTCGTGGCCGTCGGCCCCTTTCTCCTTCTCATATTTCCACTGCTGGCCGATCTGCTGGCGCTGTGTGACCTGCTCATTCTCGGCCTTGCCGCACGCCGCGACCAGCAACGCGGCCGTCAGCGAGAGAAATTTCCTGTTCACGGCAATCCTCCATGCATCCCGCCTGCAAGCAGGCTTCATGACGCCAACGCATCAATACGGTCAGGTTTCCGCCCCTGGATGCGGGGCAATGCGCGCCCGCTTGCGCAAAAGCGCGGAAAAGCGCAGATTGGACCGCATTAGCTGGCGTCCGAAAAGCGGCGCATGAAAAGAGAAAATTTCCATGTCTGCGGTCGCTATCGCTCTCATCCTTCAGGCGGCCTCACCGCCGGCCGAAGGCGTGTTCATGTTTGAAACCGGCGCCACGCTCCTGCGAAAATGCGAGACGAAGGCCCCGGAATATGCGCTGGCCTGCACGGCCTACATCGTCGGGGTCGTCGACGGCATAAAGAAGGATATTTTCCTGCGCCGTGCGCCCGCCAATTGCTGGCCCAATCGGATGGAGGCGGATCAGGTCCGCCGCATCGTCATCAAATATCTGAAGTCCTACCCGGACCAGTTGAGCTTTCCCGGCTCGCTGGTCGTCAGTGTGGCCCTCAACGACGCTTTTTCGTGCACCGACGGCAAATAGGTCTTTGCCCTCCGCTGCGCCTCGCCCACATTGGTAGGGATGACTCGACACACCGCTGAAGATGCGCGCTGGTGGCGCGGCGCAACCATCTACCAGATTTATCCGCGCAGCTTCCTCGATTCCAACGGAGACGGCATAGGCGACCTGCCCGGCATCACCGCCCGGCTGGATCATGTCGCGGCGCTGGGTGTGGATGCCATATGGCTGTCGCCTTTCTTCACGTCGCCGATGCGCGATTTCGGCTATGACGTGGCCGATTATCGCGACGTCGATCCCATCTTCGGCACGCTTGCCGATTTCGATGCGCTGATCGCCCGCGCGCACGCGCTGGGGCTGAAAGTCGTCATCGATCAGGTCTACGCCCACACTTCGGACGAACATGCTTGGTTCGTGGAAAGCCGCTCCGGCCGGGACAATCCAAAGGCGGACTGGTATGTCTGGGCCGACGCAAAGCCCGAAGGGTCACCGCCCTCGAACTGGCAGTCCGTGTTCGGTGGCCCCGCCTGGACATGGGACGGGCGGCGCGGCCAATATTATCTCCACAACTTCCTGAAGGAACAGCCGCAGCTCAACGGGCATAACCCGGATGTGCAGGCGGAACTGATCGACACGGCGCGCTTCTGGCTCGATCGCGGCGTCGACGGGTTTCGGCTCGATGCGCTCAATTTCGCGATGCACGATCTGAAACTGCGGGACAATCCGCCCGAAACCAAGCCCGGCCCGCGCACGCGCCCGTTCGATTTTCAGCGACGCCTCTATAATCAGGGGCATCCCGATATTCCCGGTTTCATCGATCGGCTGCAGGGCGCGATCAACGACCATGGCGATCATTTCACCGTGGCCGAAGTCGGCGGAGAGGACGCCGATCGGGAAATGAAGCTGTTCACGCGGCCGCCGCACCGGCTGAACACGGCCTATGGCTTCACCTATCTGTACGCGCCAACCTTGTCGGCGGAAGTCGTGCGCGCGGCCATCGCCGAATGGCCCGGCGGGCCGCATGAGGGCTGGCCGAGCTGGGCCTTCTCCAATCATGATGCGCCGCGCCATGTGACGCGCTGGGGCCAGCCGGAGGACCGCGATCGTCTTGCGCGGCTGACGATGCTGCTGCTCGTCTGCCTACGCGGCAATATCTTCATCTATCAGGGGGAGGAACTCGGGCTGCCGCAGGCCCATGTTCCGTTCGACCGGCTTCAGGATCCGGAGGCCATCGCCAACTGGCCGCAGACGCTCGGCCGGGACGGCGCGCGCACGCCGATGGCATGGACGGCGGACGCGCCGCACGGCGGTTTTTCGACGGTGGAGCCATGGCTCCCGGTCGATCCTGATCACCTGCCGCTGTGCGTCACCGCACAATCCGACGACACAGCCTCCATGCTGGCCTGGACCCGCGACCTGCTGGCGCTACGCCGCGCACATGCCGCGCTGCGATCGGGCGACATCAAGGTGCTCGATACGCCGGAGGAGGTTCTCGCTTTTGAACGGATTTCGGGCGCGACCCGCCTGTTATGCGTCTTCAATCTCACGCAGGAACCGCTCGAGTGGCGCGCCCCTGCTACCGGCGCGCGACTGGCGCAGGTCGGCTTCGGTCAGGACAAGGCCGGCATCCTGCCTCCCCTCTCCGGCTTCATCGCGGCGCTAGACTGAGATATCGATCGCGAAGCCGATCCACATCGCCAGCAGCACGGCGCATGAGGCAAGATAGATCTGGAATCGGCGAATGACTGCGCCGCCCGTCACATGAATGACGCTGTGGGCCGCGCGCAGGATCACATAGGCCCAGGCAAGCACCGTCTGTGCGACGGTGACCTGTCCGGTATAAAGCAGCAGCGGGACCAGCGCGAAGTACAGCACGGGCATCTCGAACAGGTTGCGCAGGTTGTTCGCGGGCATCTCGACCGGCTCGAAATAGGCCATCGCCCGCGCGCCGGTGGCAAAGCTGTCCGCTTTCGGCGGGTTCTGCTTCAGGTGCCGCATCCGCTGGACGAACAGGGTGAACCATACAGCATAGACCAACACCGCCAGCGCGATCGTCGGCCACAGTATGGCCTGTTGGAAATGTTGGATATGCATGATGCCCTCCCCGTTCCGGCTGAACTGTCCACAATCAGCATGACCCCGCGACGCCAGGCGGCGTCCGTGGCCGCCATCCGTTGCAAAACGCCAGGAAGCCCATGCCTTCCACAACCCCGGCGGCGACGTCGCTCGGCCAGTGGACGCCTAGCCAGACCCGACTGGCCACGATCAGGATTGTCACGCCCACCGCGCCCGCCCAAACCGCCGGCTTGCCC
>Ga0075012_10004228_pt1 | contig 13427 bp, 13 predicted proteins | sample All_14_2_FD_71474 | JGI IMG/M metagenome (GOLD analysis project Ga0075012, IMG submission 71474) | Freshwater microbial communities in response to fracking from Pennsylvania, USA - Allegheny Zone_MetaG_DW_15 | ecosystem: Environmental > Aquatic > Deep subsurface > Groundwater > Drilled... | reverse complement strand
AACCGGAAGCCAAAGCTGCCGGTGGGTTGGAGAGCCGTCCACAGCATCAGGAGCGGACATTCGAGCAGGCGCGCGAAGCTGACTGTCGCATAAGGCGAAACGACTTTAGTTCAGGATGGCGCGAACCGTCTCCCGCTCTTCCTGAATGAAGTCGAAGAAGGCGACGATCCGCGGCTCCTGACGCAGGGCCTTCGGCGTGAGGATCTTCCACGTCCGGGCAAGTTCGGCCACCGGGCCGAAAATGCGTATCAGACCCGGGTCGGCGTCGGCGATATTGGCTGGCAAAGCGCCCAGCCCAATCCCCGACCGTACGGACTGGATCATTCCGAGAATGCTGCTCGCGCGCGCGGTTATCTGCGCGCCCGGCGCGACCGTGTTAAACCACTCCACCACACGGTGACGCGACATGCTTTCGTCGAGGGAGACAAGCGGGTGGAAGCGCAGGCCCTCGAGAGCGTTCGGCCGACCGGCGCGCTCGAGATAAGCCACGCTGCCATAGACGGCCCAGATCGAGTCGGCGATCTTGCGACCGATCAGGTCTGCATCGGTGTCGCCTGATCTGAAAGCGATGTCCGCGTCCCCCTTTGCGAGATCAAGGTAGCGGTCGCTGGTGACGAGCTCGACCTGGAAGCCGGGATGTCTTTGCTGAAAGCGCTCGATGAGGGGCGTGAGCCTTTGCACGATCGGTTCCGGACAGGTGATGCGAATGTGGCCACCCGTTTCTCTCGAAAGCCGCGTCGCCTCGGCGACCAAGGACGATGCCGCGGCCTCCACGGCCAGAGCCTGAGGCAGAAGTGCGGTTCCAAACGCCGTCAGGGCATAGCCGGCCCGTGTGCGGACGACCGTTGGCTGACCGAGCGCCGCGCCCAGCGCCAACAGCCGCCGTTGGACCGTGGACTGGTTCACACCCAGGCCAGCGGCCGCCGCGATGGTGCTCCCGTGCTTGGCGACGGCCAGCAGGTATCGCAGATCGTTCCAGTCGAGCATTGTACCACCGCAAAATCGCGGCCCCTGTCTAGCAGTGTCGCGGCTCCCCTGCATCACCGGGCGACGTTACCCTGCGCAAACTCTCGGGAGACACCGATGCGCCTGATCCAAGCCGCCGTCATCGCCGCTATCGCTACGCCCGCCTTCGCTCAGGACGAGGCAGGTCTTCGACTGGCGGATCACGCCCAGCACGAGGCGGCGCGCACCCGTGACGCTGACGCTCTCGAGGCCATGATGCACCCCGCCTTTCAGGTGAACTCGCCGGAAGGCGAAATGTGGTCGCGTGAACGCACGCTGGGCCTCTGGCGGAACCGGGGGATTGGCCATGATCGTTTCGACCGGGTCGTGGAGGCGATCATCCTGGACGGAGATGTCGGGGTCGTGGCCGGGCGTGAAATCGTTCAACCCTCGTCAGACAGTCTCGCGGGCCAGCGAAGGGCTGACGGCGGCCAGCCGGTGGAGCGCCGCTTCACCAATGTCTGGCTTTGGAAAGACGGCCGTTGGTGGTTCCTCGCTCGCCACGCCAATGAGCGCGTGACTGCGAGACCATAAAAAGTTGGCGCGGCGCCAAAAGTAGCAAGGTGTCACAGCCCGAAAGCAGACTTTCCGCAAGTCGCCACAGAGTCAAACTCGGTCTTAGAAACCGCAGGCCTCAATCGAACCAGTCGCCTTCCAGTGGCCGCCACCGGTGGTAACTTGTGCCGAAAGGCCGTCAGTCGAACAACTGGCGCGGTTCGATTTCCAAAGCTCCCGCTATCGAGATGAGTGTCTCGAGACTCGGGTTTTCCTCTCCTCGTTCTACTCCAGCGAGGTAACGCAGAGACAAGTTGGCTTCACCAGCCAAAGCCTGCTGCGACCAGCTCTTAGCGGTTCGTGCTTTCAATATGTTTTTGCCGACACGTAGCTTCCAGTCCATGCCGCATGCGTCGTCGGTGCAGCGGCTTTGGAAAAGGTGCTATACAGCTAGCAATATATTGCTCAATCTTATGCCGTTGATTTGGTCTTCCATGCGGCTTTGAATTGTCAGCTGATATGCCCCCTGCTCATGAGACACCCACTGGGTTGGCGGACCGATACAAGGGGCTAGCCAGCCTGAGCTCGCGCGGGCGGCTTGACCGTCTGTACCGTCTCTATTCGCCCTGGGTGACTGCCCGGATCCGCCGGCGGTTCGGCTGGGACGCGGAGGATGTGGTCCAGGAAGCCTGGCTCTGGATCATTCCCATGAGCGTGAACACGCCGATCCGCTATCCGAAAGCCCTATTGCTGCGGGTGGCCTCTAATATCGCGATCACCCGGGCGCGTCAGACACGGCGGCGTGCCGAGATACTGGAAGAGGCGCGGCCCAAGGAATCTTTGGGCTACGCTGCTGACCAGTCTGAGGCGGTCCTGCTCCAGCAAGTGACGCTCAGCTTGCCACAACCGTTGCGAGATGTCTTTGTACTCTCGAGGATCGGGGGCCTGACCAACACCCAGATCGCCGCACAACTGGGCATCAGCCCAAAGACCGTCGAGTGGCGCATGACAAAGGCTCTGGCATACTGCGCAGCGCAGCTCAGGCGCTAGAGAATGGGACGAAACATGGCCGGCCCGAAGAAACGGGTTGAATCCGCCGAGACCGAGGCCGCCGCTTGGCATTCGCGCCTGGGCGAACGCAGCGTATCGACCCAGACGATCAAGGACTTTTTCGACTGGCGAGGGACCCCGGAGAACGCAGACGCCTATCGTCGGGTCGAGCTCGCCTGGGGCGAAACCCGGAAGCTCGCGAACAATCCCGAGATGCAGGCGGCCTTGGATGACGCCCTGGGCCGAAAAACCAAGGCTCCCGCCGGCAGGCGCGGACGTCATGTCTTGATCGGGTTCGTCGCCGTCAGCGGCGCTGCGGCTCTGGCCTTCGGGGGATGGTTCTGGGCGGAGAGCCGGACGGTCTTTTCGACGTTGGTCGGGGAACAGCGCGTCGTTCAACTCGCTGACGGCTCTTCGGTCCGGCTTGATACGAACTCCCGCATTCGGGTCCGTTTCGACAAGGACCGGCGCCTGATCGATCTTGAAACGGGCCAGGCCCTGTTCATGGTGACGCACGAGGCGGATCGGCCCTTCGTCGTGCGGGCTGGTGACGCCCAGGTGACGGCGGTCGGAACGGTCTTCGACGTCCGCCGGCTCGGCGCCGGAGCGAACGTCACCCTCGTGTCGGGCGTCGTCGAGATCGTCGGCGGGGGAAGGGCTCAGCGCATGGGCGCCGGACACCAGGCGCGAGTGACGGCGACGGGCGCGGCGGCGAAGCCGGTCGACGTCGAGGCCGAGACCAGCTGGGCCGAGGGTCGCATCATCTTCCGGGATAAGCCTCTGGCCGAGGCCGTGGCCGAGGTGAACCGCTATCTGACCGCCAAGGTGGAGCTCGATGCTGCGAGCGTGGCGTCAGAGCCTGTCAACGGCGTGTTCAGGACGGGGGATCGGGATGCTTTCGTCTCGACCGCCTCCGAGGTCTTTAACCTTCAGGTATCGGCCGGATCGAACGGATCGGTTCGATTGTCGGAACCCGGAAAATAAACTGCTCGGGGCTCCGGGGATGCCCGGGGTCTCGACCGCCTTCTCTCAGACGCCAGGTGGCGTCGAGGGGAGCCCTAGAAATGAGTCGCTTGAGTCTTCTATCCGGCAGCGCGCTTGTCGCCTACGCCGTTTCGATCAGCGTGACGGCCTGCGCCCAGGACGCGCGTGAGTTCAACATTCCGCCCGGGTCGCTCCGGGATGCATTGAACCTGTTCGCCACCCAGTCTGACCAGCAGATCATGTTCTCGGGCAATCTGGTTTCGGGGCTGACGACAGAAGGGTTGCAGGGACCACACGTTCCGACGGAGGCGTTGAATGCGCTCCTGCGAGGATCGGGCCTCACCTGGTCGCAGACCCGACCCGGCGTGATTTTCGTGAGGCGCGCCACGGCGGTCTCCCAATCTGCAGAGGCCGCCACACAACTCGACGAGATCGTCGTCACCGGGACCCTCTTGAGGACTTCCGGCGGCTTGGCCTCGCCGGTCCTCGTCCTAGGAAGAGATGAACTGGACCGTCGGGGAGCGGGCACTGTGGCCGAGCTGTTGGTCGCCCTGCCTCAAAACTACGCTGGTACATCGACACCCTTGACCCAGGCGGCGCTCGCCGATGCAGGGACCTCCAACACTGTTTTCGCGACAGGCGTGAACCTAAGAGGTCTCGGAGCGGCCTCGACTCTGGTGATCGTCAACGGCCGCCGTCTGGCCGGAACCGGATCTCGTGCGGAGTTTGCCGACATCTCGGCCCTGCCGTCTGCCGCCGTCGAGCGTGTTGACGTCCTGCTCGACGGCGCCTCGGCCCTCTATGGGGCGGACGCGGTCGCCGGCGTGGTCAATGTCATCATGCGGCGCGCCTACGACGGTCAGGAAAGCCGCGTCAGGATCGCCGCCGCCCAAGGCGGGGGTGAAGATGTGCAAGTGTCCCACCTGGCCGGAAGGAGCTGGTCGACGGGGTCGGCCTATCTCTCCTACGAGTATCAAACCGCCAACGGTCTCAGTGCGGTCGACCGATCCTATTCGGCAGATGGTGACCTGCGACCGTTCGGCGGCGCCGACCATCGCACCTTCTATAGCGCTCCCGGCAATATCCTCTCGTTCAACCCCGCCGCCTCAGCCTACCAGGTTCAGTACGCGATCCGTCCGAACGCGAGCGGCCGAGCGCAAGGCCCTGGAGACTTCGCGGCGGGCTCGACCAATCTCCAATCCGCCCTGCTCGGCATCGATCTGCTGCCGTCGTTTGAGCGCCACAGTGTCTATGCCCGCGTCCGGCAGGATCTCGGCGATCAGCTCGAAGTCTCCGCGGACCTCCGGTACAGCGACCGGAGCGTCGATATCGCGACCGCGCCGGCGTCAGGCATCTTCACGGTGACAGCGGCGAACCCCTGGTTCGTCTCGCCGAACGGCGCGGCGTCGCACACTGTAGGCTACTCTTTCGCCCGCGATCTCGGCCCGGCCCGAAGCTTCGCCGACTCCGAGAGCCTCGGTGTCACCGTGGGGGCTCACTACGCCCTCTCGGACACCTGGTCGATCGAGGGCTATATCGCCGACGCGGTCGAACGCGCGGACTTCGGCCTGTCCAATCGGGTCAACAACCGCTTCATGGCCGAAGCGCTGGGCAACATCCCCGACGATCTCGCCACGCCCTATCGGGCCGCGGTCGACGGTTATTTCAACCTCTTCGGCGACGGCTCGGCCAACTCACGCGCCGTGCTCGACTTCGTGGGCAGCGGCTATGGGGAGGTGCACAATCGAAGCCGCGCCCAGTCCGCCAACCTGCTTTTGCAAGGCTCCGTCTGGAGGCTGCCGGCAGGCGAGGTGCAGATCGCAATGGGACTGCAGGCCCGCAAAGAGACCTTCGAGACGCACGGAGCGACCTTTCTGACGGCGGCCGTTCCGCGCCTCATGTCGAGCCCCGAGCGGGGGCGTTCGATCGCGGCTGTTTTCGCCGAAGCTCGTATTCCGATCATTGGACCGGACAACGCTCGGCCAGGCCTGAGAAGCCTCGACCTCTCGCTTGCGGGACGGTTCGAGGACTACGACGACTTCGGAACGACCACCAATCCAAAGATCGGCCTGGTCTGGTCGCCCCTGGAGAGGTTCGGCGTTCGGGCGTCCTGGGGAACGTCATTTCGGGCCGGAGCCCTGTCACAACTGTTCGATCAAGCCGGAGTCTCGCCGACCTTCCTCAACAGGTCCGACGGGTCGGAAGCCCTGATCCTGATGGTCTATGGCGGCAATCCGGACCTCAAGCCCGAGACGTCCGAGACCTTTACGCTGGGATTCGACTATCGGCCCACACGCGGTCCAAAGGTGAGCCTGAACTATTTCGATACCCGGTTCGAGGACCGCATCGCCCAACCGGTCAATGCAAACTTCAACGGAGCCTTGATCGATCCAACCCTCAGCCCCTTCGTCACCTTCGTGGATCCGACGAACAATCCCGCGGATAGGGCGCTGATCGAGAGTTTCGCCGGCGTTCCCGGCTATTCGACCGCCTTTCCGACCAACGCCTACGGCGCTGTTGTCGATACCCGTTGGGTCAACACAGGCGCCGTAAGGGTCAGAGGGCTGGACGTCTCGGGCAGTCAGGCTTGGACCATGGGCGGCGGCCGCATGACGGCAGACACCTCGGCCTCTTGGATTCTGGATTATGAGAGTCGAACGACGCCGACGGCTCCGGTCGAGCAGGTCGCCGGCTTGATCGGCTATCCTGTGAAGCTGCGCGCCCGGAGCGGCCTGACCTGGTCGCGCGGAGCCTTCGAGGTCGGAGGCGCCTGGAACTATGTGGACCCTTACCGGGACCGCGCCGGAACCCGGATCGAGGCGTGGAACACCTTCGATGTCATCCTGGCCTGGTCGCCGGATGCGGGCATGACGCCCGGACTGAGGGTCCAACTCGCCGTTCAGAACCTGCTGGACGAAGATCCGCCCTTCTACGATGCGCCCACAGGGCTCGGTTTTGACGCCGGTCAAGCCAGCCTGGTTGGCCGACTGGTTTCGTTGCAACTCACCCGCCGCTGGTGAGGGTGGGTCATGTGGAAACCCCTCAACCGCCTCGCCGGGGCGGCGCTGGCGATCGCCTGCCTCGGATCCGCTGCTTTCGCTGAACCGGTGGTTCCGAGCCATACGGTGACAGTCGATGACATCGTGGGTCTGGAGGCCTTTGGTCGCGCCAGTCTTTCGCCGGATGGCCGATGGGCGATCTACGAGAAGCGGGCCGGCTACGACACCATGCCCCGCGTCGAGTTCGGATCCCTCTCGACCTGGACCATCATGGATCTGTGGCTGGTCGATCTCCGGCATCCGAGTGCACCGCCGCGGCGATTGCTTCCGGAGGAAGGTCTTGGGCTTCAGGAAATTGCCTGGTCGCCTTCCGGCAGCCGTGTTCTGATTACCAGATTGCGAGACGGCGCCTTCGAATACGGCATCGTCTCTATGAGGGATCGCTCCGTCACGTGGACGGGTCTGACCCCGGAGTCGCCCGCGAACGGAGCATCAGCAGCCTGGGCCTCGGATGAGGCGGTGCTTTTGCTGACCCGACCGGATGGCTCGCTTCCGGCGATCCTTCGCGCGCAGAGAGACAGTACCGCCCGTCGGGTCCGAGCCTGGGAGCGAACCACGACCGGCCTAGAACCTTCGCGAACCGTGATCGAGGGTCATGGTGGTGTCGTGACGACGGAAGCCCAGGAGCCGGCTCAGCGGCTCATCCGCCTTGCCCCTTCGACGGGCCAGCGGCGGACGCTGGCCGAAGGTCAGATCGTGGACTTCTCCATCTCGCCGGATGGCCGGGCGGCGGCCGTGGTCGGCAGGGAGGAGGACATCCCGCTGGGGAAGCCGGAACTCGTTCATATGGAAGCCGATCGCCGGCACAGGCTGTCAATCGTCGCCCTCGAAGGAGGACAGACGGTGCGTGCCTTGGACGCTCTGGATGTCGCGCCTCATCTCCTGCGCTGGTCCCCGGACTCCCGCGTGGTGTTGGTCTGGGCGCGCCGGGACGGCGCGCGATGGGACCAGGGGGGGCTGGTAGAAGCCTCGAGCGCGGGCGCGGCGATGTTCGATCTGGAAGGACTCAACGTCGGCAGTTCGACCGAGATCTCGGGCGCGGCGATGTTCGATCTGGAAGGACTCAACGTCGGCAGTTCGACCGAGATCGTCGTCAGCGGCGTTCGGGCGGACTGGCTCGGGCGGTCGCCTGTTCTCCTGGCCCGGGGACCGGACAGTGACAGACGGGATTGGTATCTGTTGTCTCGCACGGAACCGCCCAGGACCTTGACGTCCAGTCTCCGGACCGCCCCGGCCCGGATCGCGGCGGCCGGTCCGCAAGCCCTCTACGTCTTCGCTGACGATGCCTTGTGGGCGATGACAACGACCGGGCTTCGCCGGATTTCGAGACCGGGGACGCCCGTCCATGAAGCGGTCACCTTTGACCTGTTTGCGCCCCGGCGCCTCAAAGCCAATGAAGCGCCCCGCCAATCCTGGATCGCCGCCGATGGACCGCGAGGCGAAAGCCTCGTGCTCACGGAAGAGGCGGCTCCGTATGCTCTGGGTTCTGGAGCCGGTTTGGACGACCGCGTCCTCGCGGTGTCCGAGGACGCGGCTATTGTGCTTCAACCGACCGGTCTCGCCGAGGCGTTGCGACTTCGAACCCCGGACGGGGATCAGACTTTGGACACGGTCAACGCCGGCCTCGCCGACGTCGTCCTGACAGAACCCAAACCCGTGACCCATCTGGATGTGAACGGTCAGACGACGACCAGCTGGCTGTTCCTGCCGAAAGCGTCGACGAACGGGATCCGGGGGCTGATCGTGAAGGTCTATCCCGGGTGGGCAGACCATCTGACGCGCGTGGATCCCCTGTCGATGACCTACTCCACGCGTCCTGAATCCTTCGTCGCCGCGGGCTATGCCTACCTCAGTCCGTCCATGCTGGCCGAACTGCCTGTTCAGGAGCGCGGCGAGGCCTATGTCCACAGCGTCGATCTCGCGGTCGATGCGGCTCTTGAGGCCTTTCCCGAGCTGCCTGCGAACCGCATGGTTCTGTGGGGCCATAGCTTCGGGGGCTATGCGGCGCTTGAGATCGCCACCCGCTCCGACCGCTATCGCTCCTACATCGCGTCCTCGTCCTACAGCGACATGCTGGGCGTCTGGGGTGAGTTCGACCCCGGCGGTCGGATCCAGCCGGAAGACGGGGGATTCTTTCGCTTCAACCAAGGCTGGACCGAGGTTGGCCAAGGCGCCTTGGGAGCACCGCCGTGGGCTGTCCCCGACCTCTATGCGGCGTCGAGTCCGGTCCTCCGCGCGGACAGGATCGTGAGACCTGTTCTGTTTCTGACGGCGGACATGGACTTCACGCCGATGAGCCAGGCCGAGCGGATGTTCAGCGCCATTCTTCGAAACGGAGGCGATGCGAAGATGGTGACCTATTGGGGCGAGCAGCATTTGCTCTGGAGTCCCGCGAACATCAGGGACTACTTCGCTCAAATCTTCGACTGGCTGGCCCGTACGCTCGACGAGCCGGCCGAGGTTATGCCGCCGACCCCAGTCGCCGCTCCCACGTCCGGACCCATCCCTCCATCGCTGCCGCCGTCAGAATGACGGAGTAGTGCCCCCGCCAGATCAGGGCTTCCTGAGTGAGCTCCGCTTCAGCGGCGGCTCGGTCGATCACACCCAGTTCAGCGAGCCGACCCTCGATCAGCCAAGGCCTGAGGATGTCGAGATTGTCCACGACCAGCCGGCCGTAGATGCGGGTCATTTCTCCCTTGGATCGACGATCGACGATCGTCGCGGGCAGCCGTTCCCGAAAGGCGCGCCGCGCCAGACCTCGATCCCGTCCGCCGACAGTCAGCAGCGACGTCGGTAGTGACAGACAGGCCTCGATGACGGGCTGGGTGCACAAGGGATGGCGAACATCGACGGTACGGGTCAGGGCGGATGGGCCGTGGTGGGAAACGCTGTCTACGACGCCCGCGATCTGGAAAGCCTTGGCCGGCCCGAACCTGCCCAGATCGTTCAGCCAGGGATGAATCGCCGCACCACCGGCACGTGGACGGAGCAGCGGATGATCCCGCTCAGGCGGGCGGTGACCGCCGCGCCGGTAACGCCGCGCATTCTGCACCATCGACCAGACTGAGACTTCGTTGGATGCAGCCAGTTCCAGGAGATCAGGATACCCAAGGGCGCGCCATCCTTTCGCCTGCCAGACGTCGGCGAAGACATCCATGGTTGCGGCCTGAAACAGGATGCTGTCGCCGCCCTTGCCGGTCATCACCGCCGCTGCGCCGGCGGCGTTGATTTCCCTGGCCCAGGCCAAATCCTGCAGGTGGTCGAGCGCGTTCAATCCGGGTCGAAAGCCTCCAGATATCGCCTCAAGCCAGGCTGGCGTCATCTCACCGGAGGCATGCGGCACGCGCCGGACTGTGAGGCCCAGCGCCCGCTCCAAAGTCTCGACGTAAGGGCGCTCGTCGGACTCGGGCGTCGATCCGTAGGTATTGATCCAAAGCCCCACGGCGTCGGGCGCATGTCGCGTAAGAGATGAAGCGATGATGCTCGAATCGAGGCCACCAGAAACCTCGCAGGCCATCGGCCCCGGGAGGCCGGCCAGGCCGATGACGGCGTCGTCCACAGCCGTCCGCAGCTCGGTTATGGCTTCGTCTATCGACGGCGCGGCCCCAAGACTCTTGGCGGCCACGTCGGATGGAGACCAGAGGACTTGTGGCGCGCGGGCGACAGGAAGGGGTTGAACGGTTCCCGGCTCCAGGGCGACAGGGCCGTCCAGCAGCAGGATCCCGGTCCCGGACAGAGGGTCGTGCATGGCTTGCGAGACCCGTTCGACATTGATCCGCCAATCGGGCCGCAGCCGCCCAACGAGCCAGTCTTCGGCGCTGGAGCAGACGAGCGTCAGCCCCCCATGCGACCAGGTCACACACTCCAGGGCGCCGGACGGATCGCGAAGAAGGGCGGTGATCTGGTCGCGCGCGCCGAACAGGACGCCGACGTACCGACCCCAGAAGCGCGCGACCATCTTACGTTCGTAGTCCCACGGATCACCGGCGCGGTGGAGAGGCAGGATCGGCGCTCTGCGATTGAAAATGTCGCCGATGAGGACCCAGCCGCCGACCTGCAACCGGCCTGGCAAGGCGGGACCCCGCAGCGCGAGCCATGTGTGAGGGTTGATATCCGAGACGATCAGACCCTGACTCCGCGCCTCGCGCGCGAGGTCCGCCGACAACGTTTCGGCGGCCGGATCACCGGGCGGCCGACAAACCAGGACATAGTCACCCATCGTCAGCCGCTCATGATGGGGGTGTAGAGGCGAATGCGTTCCAGTCGATCCCCGACGACAAGGTCGCCGATCTGGAGCCAGCAATGGGCGGCGAACGGCCAGGTCCTGACCCCGAACACCCAGTCGCAGGCGATCCCACGCGTCGCGAGAAGACAACGCAGCTGAAAGGAACGCTTCAGGCATTCGCCTTCGAACGGGATCCAGGGGCGCGCCAGACGAGCTGCGCCGGCGATTTGCCCGAGCCTGACCTCGTCGGTCTCCGTTGTACGGCTCCGCAGAGTGGAGTGACGATCGACAAGGTTGGCCAGGGATTTCTTGCGGAAGATGATGGAGGCGATGGCCCAGACACCCAGGGCGTGAAGGATCTCGATCTTTGGCGGATTTGGATCCAGGGCCAATTCTCGAAGAGCGGGCGTAATCGCTTGGCGCGGCCGTTCCGCGGCTTGGCGGCTTGCGATGCCGGCCTCTTCCAACACATGGGCCGTGACGTTGTCCGTGACAGCCACGGAACCATCCGGTTGAGGAAAACAGAGGCCCGCCGCGTCGAGCAGGCATTGATACTGGTCGGCCAGAAGATCGAGCACCACAAGGTCGCCGTCGATCACAACAAGGTGGACCCCTGATGCACACCAGAGAACTCGATCCGTTTCAGGGGTCTTTCGGTCTCGCTGTTTGGGTCCCGTTTCAGGCTGGGGCATGAAGTCGCTCCGCGCTTGCGGACGACCGTCTGGAAGACGGCCGCCCGCGCAGTTTCAGCCGCCGGTGGGGTACATGCCGTTGCGGACGGCGCCCTCGATGAACTGAGCGCCCAGCCCATCGCGAGTCAGCGCCTTGGCGCTGCCGAAGCTGACGAGGCGCAGTTTGGTCGTCTTCATCTCAGTCTCTCCTTGTTGATCGCCACGGATGTGGCTCAACCAGTGAGCGCGCGGAGTAGGCCGAAGCAAGCTATATCCGGCGTATATTCGCGTTACCGTCCGGGCTTGGGACGTCTCAAGGAAAGGTCCCCGCGCCCCTCCTTCAGGAAGGTCGCCGCTTCGTCGGCGCGCTGTTCGCCCTCGGCCGCGAGCCGGTCGAACATCTCTCCGAAGGCGGCGATCAACGCCCGGGCGTCTAGGTCGCGGATGCGATCCCCCATTCTGCGATCATAGGCCTGGAGCAGCACGGTGAAGCTGGTCATGAACTTGTTGTCGGCCGTACGCACCGCGAACTCCGGAGAGCCGATCGCGATGGCATGCATCAGGCCGTAGAAGTCGCTCTGTGTGACCTCGCTGAACCGGTACAGATAGTCGAGGTTCAGCCTGCCCTTTCCCGCTTCAAAGTGTTCGTAGGTCCTGTGGGCGATCCTCATTCCCGTCGCGACATCTGTGGTCGACATGGCGCGCACCTTTCGCACGGCCTTCAGGATGGCCGACCTGAGAGGTCCGTCCTCTTGCGGCTCCGGGGAAGAAGGACTCATCAGGGACCTTTCCGTATCGCTCCCTCGCATGTGCGTCCCGACATCTTCACAATCAACGCCTGCGTGTAAATGTTCCCCAGGGAGATGGCCTTCTCCGCCAAAAACTTGCGGGTTAGCCGCCGATTATTGGCGCTAGAGCCGACGATTTCTTGCGGATTGCCCGATATCAGGCCGCAACCCATTGGCGAGAATGATCTTCCTGCCGATAACCGCGACCTCTCCTTGTACGGAGTTGATTGTGTCGAGACCTCGCGATCCGTTCAGTCTGGCTCTTGAAGACCTTCGTAATCGGGCAGCGCGCGGCGGGTTCGCGCCGGGCCGTTCCGTCGTGATCATCGAAGAGGCCCGCCGGCTGCGCCTGTCCACCACGCCGGTGCGAGAAGCTCTGGCCTGGCTATGTGGCGAAGGCTTGATGGAGCGGGCGCCGCGCACGGGCTATCTGGCGCCTCGCCTCGACGCCTCACTTGTGCGCGACCAGTTCTGGGTTCGGTTCCAGTGTCTGGCGACCAGTATGGACCTCACCGCAGCTCTGGCGATGTCTGCAGCGCCGGCCTCCAACCTGATCGACGAAGACGCGGTGCGCGATCTGTTCGATCGGCTTGTGCGTGCGACCGGAAACCGGGCACTGATCGAAACCTTTCGGCGCATCGACGCCCAGTTGCAAATGTTGGGCGACGCGGAAAGCCTCGTCTTTGCGGACGCCGCCGAGGAAGCGCGCGAGCTCGCGCGGCTCGAGACCGTCGGTTCCCGGACGCAACTCCTGACCGCCATCGATGCCTATCACCGCCGCCGGATGGAAAACGCGGCCGTGATCGTGTTCGAGGTCGAGCGGCGTGATCATCGATCGATAGACGACGGGTGAGGGATGCTAACCCGCCTGATCTTCCTCGGCCTTGGCCTGTTGATAGGGTGCCAGGCGGCGACGCAGGCCTTCGCGTGGCTCTACGACAGCGCTCCGGCGCTCGGGAGAGCCTGGCGGGTCAACGACGATCTCGCGCTCTACACGCCGTGGTCGATCTTTGTCTGGCGGACGCGCTTCGCCGGCGAGGCAGCACAGGCTTTCGCCTCATGCTCCCCTCTGGTCCTTCTCGGTGCGGTCGGCGGTTTGGGGCTGGGCGTCATGCTCGACGGACAAGGCGGTCTCAAACGGGTCCGGGGG
>Ga0075012_10004227_pt1 | contig 13429 bp, 11 predicted proteins | sample All_14_2_FD_71474 | JGI IMG/M metagenome (GOLD analysis project Ga0075012, IMG submission 71474) | Freshwater microbial communities in response to fracking from Pennsylvania, USA - Allegheny Zone_MetaG_DW_15 | ecosystem: Environmental > Aquatic > Deep subsurface > Groundwater > Drilled... | reverse complement strand
CCTCTCAGCGACCCCGAGCCCGGCCGCCAAACCGGCGATCACGCACGCCGGCGGCGCTTGGAGCCTCAAGAGCTCCGTGACCCGCTGCGGGGCGACCGCTGCGTCCGCCGGTGCGATCAGCGTCAGGAGACGCGAGGCCAGCGCCGTGTGCGTCTCGAGGTAAAGCAGCAGGGCCGCACCGCCGTCGTCCACCATCCGATGGCGCACACGCGGGCCGAGGATCAGCACCCTGCCCGCCAGCGTGACCTGATCGTCCAGGATCACGCTGACGATGCCGGTTCGCGCTACGATCAGCTGGATCGCGACATGGGCGTGGCTCTCGTGGTCGGCGTAGGGACCCGAATAGGCGGCCCAGCCGTCGCCCATGATGAAATGCCTGTTGGATGACGACGTGGACATGATCTTCGAATTCGTCCGACCGGTTCTGGAGCCGGAACCAACGACAAGCTGGATCGCTGTTCGCAGCATAACGCACAAGGATCACAGTCATGAAACGCCTGACCCTCATCGCCGCCGCCTGCGTCCTGGCGGCCGCCTGCTCGCCACAGGCAGAACCCGCCGCCGACGAGACCGCGAGCGCCATGCCCGCAGGCGACGCCATGATGGCGGACGGCAAGATGGGTGAGATGGACAAGATGGGCATGATGGCCCCTGCCGCCGGCGACAGCGAAGCGACGCGCGGTTACAAGGCCGCGATGATGGGCCAGATGGAGAAGATGCCCGCCTATGAGGGCAATGCCGACATCGATTTCATGAAGCAGATGCGCGGCCACCATCAGACGGCGATCGCCATGGCGCAGGTCCAGTTGGCGCAAGGCGAGGACGCTCAGGCGAAGGAACTGGCTCAGCAGATCATCACCGAGCAGGAGCGCGAGATCGCGGTGATCGACGCCTGGCTGGCCTCCCCGGCAGGCACGGAGCCCGCCGGCGAGGGATAATCCCCAGCCATGCGTAACCCCAATTGGGCTGGACGTTTCGAAACGTCCTCGATTGGGGTTGCGCATGACGTCGATTTCGCCGGTGAGCGAGGGCTATCCCTCTGATCTGAGGGCCCTCACCAGCCTTCGTGCCTTCCTGGCGCTCGGGGTGGTGCTGTTTCATTACCAGCTCCAGTGGGATCCGGCGCTCGGTTACAGCCCCATCATCGAGCGCAGCAGACTGGCGGTCGATGCCTTCTTCATGCTGTCAGGGTTCATCCTCGCCCACGTCTATGGACCGTCTTTCGCGGCGGGGACCTTCAGCTACCGGCGTTTCATCGTCGCGCGACTGGCGCGCCTCTATCCGCTGCATCTCGCCGTCTTGGCCGGGGCGGTGTTAATGGTGGCTGGCGCGACGGCGGTCGGAGTACAGTTCAACGCCGCGACCTATACGCTGGACGGACTTTTCAAGACCCTGTTTCTCGTCCAGGCGTGGTTCCCCAGCGAGACCGGCTACAACTGGAGCGGGCCGTCCTGGTCCCTTTCCGCCGAGTGGTTCGCTTATCTGCTGTTCCCCGCCTACGCCTTCCTCGCCCTCAAGCTGCGCGCTCGCCCCTGGATCCTGCTCGCCCTGGGCGTGGTCGGCTATATCGCCATCGACGCCGCCTACGGTGTCTTTTTCGGGAAGGTCCTGCCGCGCGCCGAGGACGACATGGGGATTCTCCGGATCGCGCCGGCCTTCCTGATCGGCATGGCGCTCTACGGCCTGGGTCGTGGCTTGTCGTGGCGTCGCCCGGTCGCGATCGCGGCCGCCGTGGGAACGACCGCCCTGCTGCTTGTGGGCATGCAGTTCTCGCTGGATGACCGTCTCGTCGTGGCCTTGACCGCGCCCGTGGTGTTCTGCTGGTCCATGCTGGCCAAGACCGAATGCGAGGGCGTTCTGGCGTCGCCCCCGCTCGTCTTCGCGGGCGAGGTCTCGTTCGCCCTGTATCTGGTCCATATGCCCATCGTCGTCGCTTACAAGGGCTTGGCGGCCGAGCTCAGGGGGATCGACAGCGGGTTCATCATGTCGCCTGTCGAACTGGCCGGTCTGTTCATCGTCACCGCCCTTACCTCGGTTGCCCTGCATCTCCTGGTGGAGAAGCCTGGTCGGTCATGGATCCGCTCGGCCTTCGAGCGCCGCGACAAGAAAGTCGTCGCGATCGCCGAGTGACGACCCAGGATCATAGGGAGGCCACGGGATCCGACATGGATGTTTGCGCCTACCTGGATCGGATCGGATTCACCGAAGATCCCCGCATCGATCTTCCGACATTGAGGATCCTGCATCAGCGTCATCTGCGGACGATCCCCTACGAAAACCTCGATATCCAGCTGGGGCGGTTCGTCCCGACCGACCCCGACCTCGCCTTTCGCAAGCTGGTCACGGACCGCCGGGGCGGCTGGTGTTACGAGATGAACGGCCTGTTCGGCGCGGCGCTCACGGCGTTGGGCTTCGATGTGACCCTGGTTCATGCGTCGATTGAACAGGGCGCCGCGTCCGTACAGCTCTCTCACCTCGCGCTCGTGGTGGATATCGGACAACCTTACCTGCTGGATGTGGGGTTCGGTGACGGCCTCCTCGGCCCGATTCCCATCCGGGAGGGCATCCACCGGCAGGGCGAGAGGCAATTTGGGCTTGAGGCGCTGGGCCAGGGTGTCTGGCGCTTCATCAACCATCCCTCGAGCAGCGTTCGAAGTTTCACCTTCTCGGTCGCGCCCGCCGACCCGCAGATCATCGCGAACGACTCGGCGCGTTTGCAGATGGCGGCCAACTCTCCCTATGTGCAAAATCTCGTCTGCCAACGGCACACGGCCCATGGCGTGAGCGTTCTCCTGGGGCGCGTGCTTTGCAGCCTTCGCTCGGAAACGCCTGAAGTGACGTTTCTACAATCGGCAGAAGCGTTCACCCGGGCGCTGGAGACCGAGTTCGGGATCGTACTGCCGGCGGCCTCCGGTCTCTGGGCCACGGTCTGCGAACGGCACGAGGTTCTGTTTCCAGCCTCGCAGGCGACGCTGATCCGGTGAAGGTCCGGAGCAAAGCGGACCGGTCGGCGCAGCGGGTCATCGTCGTGATCCCGGCGACGAGGCGAGCGGCCATCAAGCCGCAGTCGCCCGAGCCCAGCCCGACGTTCGCCTCCAGACGTTCGACCGACTGCGGGGCTGAGACGCGTCCATGATCGCGCAGGTCTCGCCCGGGCGACGCCCCGCGTCAGCCGTCGAGCGATCCTTGACCCTCAGGCGTGGGCTTGGTCTTGAGCCAAGCCCCCCCTGTTACGCGGCCGGCGCGGCGCGCGAGGACCAATGGATGTGCTGGATACGCCAGCCTTCCTGCCCGCGCTTCAGAACCATGGTCTCGACCGTCAGTCGCGTGGTGGCGCTATTGCCCGCCTGGCCGGTCGTGCTCCCTTCGCTCGTGATCCAGGCCACGTCGCCATCGACCCATCCCGCGCGACGCGTCATCGTGGACTCAGAGGCCGCCGCATAGGACGCGTCGGCCTGCAGATGGTGCGACGCGTATTCGTCTCGGGAGCGTTCGGCTCCACCTTCCTCGAAGATCATCACGTCCTCGGCCATGAAAGTCAGGGCCGAGGCGGTGTCGCCCGCCTCCAGCGCTGCGTGAAAGGCGTCCACGACGCTCGCGGCCTCCGCGGCTTCGGGCGCGACCTCCAAGACTTGGGCTGCCTCGACTGTTTGCAGTGCGAACACAGGGGTCGCCGACATCAGCAGGGCGGTCGCGGCGGCGGCGAAGAGGGCTCGGGACATGGCGGCTCCAGATCGTTGTGTGAACCTTGACCCTATCTGGTGACGCCGGTCGTTGTCAGCCCTAGTCTCGGCTCACGCCCATCACGCCCTGGAGGGCGTGATCGTATCGGCCGCCTTGCGACAGGCGTCCTCGCATCGGCGACAGGCTTCGGCGCAGATCCGGCAGTGTTCGTGCATGCCCGCGTGCTTCTCGCACTCGGTGGCGCAGGCGGCGCAAGCTTCGGCGCAGACCTTCAACATCCATTTGATCACGGCTTCGTTGCTGCCGGTGCGGCGGGCACCGACGGCGCCGGTCGCCGCGCATATGTCGGCGCAATCCAGGTCGAGCCGGATGCACTGGACCATGTCGGACACCATGCTTTCGCCCAGACAGGCGTCCGCGCAGATGCGACAGGTCGCGGCGCAGGCGTAGGCCTCCTCGATCGCTCGGATAAGCGCCTCGTTGGTCTCGCCCTGGACGTGGGGATGGCTGCCGATCATCGACGCGATATGCATGGTTTTGTTCCTTTCGTGATTGCGTCCCGGATCAACGGGGTGTTCCGGGCGATGTTCCGCCAAGCATTGGAAAGGAGGCCGACCTGCGGACTCTAAACATGTTCGTCCCCAGCGCTTGCGGGTCTGATGGGGCCGGCCGATGCAGCCGCCTTCCGGCAATTTATTGCGACGGGCCGCAACGCAGCCTGCGCAAACGTTTTCGCTTAGCGCGGCATGGAGTGTAAACGTGATCAGGCCTCCTGGAAGGCCGACGCCCCCGACAGAGAGCCTGCCCGTGAAGCGCATCACCCACGAAATCGTCGTCGAGGCGGCCCCCGAACGCGTTTGGGGGATCCTCGCCGACATCCCCTCCTACCCGGAGTGGAACCGATCGACCCGGATCGTTCTGGATCCAAAGACCCCGGACCTGATCACCTACGGACTGACGGCCGTGCGGCCCAACGGCAAGGAACTGCCCTGGACCCTGAACGGACGCCTGCTGATCCGCCGTTCGCCCGAACGTCTGTCGTGGCGGCTCGGCCTTCCGGGTTTCGTTTTCCTGGCCATGTCCTACGCGCTCACCCCTCGTGGCGCCGGGACGCACGTCCTGTTCACCGCCGAAGTGAGCGGGCTGGTCCCGCGTATCTTTCCGAAACATTTTCCGAATCTGCTGCCGCAACCGATGCTCGGCACGCTTCAGGCCCTCAAGCGCCGCGCCGAGACCGGAAGGCCTAAACCAATCTCCCGGTCATCGACCCCGAAGAAGGTATCGACCCAGAAGAAGCTTCGGCACGGCGGACGTCCACCCCGGCGACGGTGATGTCAAAAGGAACTCGTGGGCCAAGGCCGGCGAACCTATCCCGTCGGCCTCGCGGTCCGCACAGACGACGTTCGACCGCAGGCGCGCCTGCGGTCGAACACGGCATGAAAGAGAAAGCGTGGCACCCTCCTAAGAGGGGTTATCTACCACCGGCGATCGTGCTGGCGCTCGTGCCGACGGTCCTCGCGGCGGTGCTGACGGTCGTGCTGTCGATGCGCCCGCCGGTCTTGACGGTAATCGCCCCGGTCGTAGTAACCGCCGCCGTTGCCGTAGACATACCCTCTCGACCGGTCGTAATACCCGCTGTTTCCGTAATAACCATTGTTGCCATAGTAGCCGCTCTGATTCCCGTAGTAGCCGGCTTGGGAGCCATAGGACCGATTACGGTTTGAACTGGACGCGATAGCCGCGCCGGCGAGCGCTCCGACCGCGGCCCCAATGACAACGTTGCGACCGTTGTCGTGGTGGTCACGTCCATAGTAGGAACTCTGAGCGGCGACGGGTGTCGCGGCCAGCATCGCCATCGCCAGACCGCCGATGGCAAATGATCTGAAAATCTTCATTATCGATGTGTCCTTGGTTCAATCATCTGGGCAAAGCGCCGACGTCGACGATCAGTTGGCGCTTTACGGCCTGAACGAGATGAACCCACGGCGTTCATACTCTATTCATCCTTAACCGCCCCGGTTCGGGTCGTCTCCGTCGTTCAGAGCTGTGAGTCCACGGTGGCGGATCGCTTCAGCGACGTGGGTTTCGACCGGGATTCCATTCATAAGACAGAGGGCATTCCTCTGATCCCGCGTGTGATCGCTGCCGCGATGCCGTCTTGACGGATGTGCGCGTCTTCCGGGGCTATGGACGCCATCGTCTTGATGAACCCAGAGTGATGGTCACCCCTCCGTTTCAACCATGCCGTCAACTGGCACCGCCTTCATGGCTGGGAGGGGTCCGCCTCGTAGAGTCGCGGTCTTCAGTCCTTGGCACCTGTGAGGATGTCGTATGTGACCGCGCCTCCACAGCAGATCGGAATCCTTCACCACAAGGATGACGTGCGGGCCGATCTTACAAACGCGTCAATGTGCGCAGCCCGTCGATCGCCTGAGAAGCGCGCCACCCATCGAGGCGCGCTTCTCGCGGCAAGCCATCCTTAAACCCCAAAAACTTTCAAAATTATGCGCCTAAGTCCCACTTTCTTGATAAACAGAGAAGAAGGAGCCGTTTAATGCCCAAATCCCCGGTGCAAGCCTTTCCGGAAGTCTTCGTCTCGACGAGCGAAACGGCGACGGCTGTGTCACGCGCGGTCAGCCAAAATGAGCTCCGACAGATCGGATCCAAGCTCTATACCCGCAATCTGGTGGATCCGCCCGAGCAAATCGTCGGTCGCCATCTCTGGACCCTCATTGGAGCCTATATCCCAGGCGCGCTGATCGCCGACCGAACCGCGATCGAAAACAAGCCGGCGACTGACGGTTCGGTCTTCGTGGTGTCCGATCGCAAGCGCGATATCGCATTGCCCGGCGTAACGATCCGAACGCGCCGAGGCGCGCCCTCCCAGCCTACGGACCTGCCGTTCGTGGGCAATCTATTCCTCTCCTCGACCGCCCGTGCCTACCTCGACAACATGGCCCCGTCCCGTCGGCGCTACGGCGATGTCACACGCACCCTGACGCGAGGCGAGATCGAGACCCATCTCGACACCCTCATTCGCCGAGGCGGCGATGAAGCAGCCAACAGGCTAAGGGACGAAGCCCGCCGGATCGCGCCCATGATCGGACGAGAGGAGGAATGCGAATCCCTGGAGAGAGTGATTGGAGCCCTCCTCGGCACGCGCGACGAGCCCCTCGTCACCGACCAGGCCCGGGCGCGGCGGTCTGGCTTCCCCTTCGATCCCGAACGGCTGGCCCGCTTCGAACGCCTGCATCGGGAACTGCGCTCCACGGCGCCCGTCATCCGCCCCACCGCCGAACGCACCCCGCAAGGCCGTTCGAGCCTGGCCTTCTTCGAAGCCTATTTCTCCAACTTCATCGAAGGCACGGAGTTCGAGGTCAGCGAGGCGGCCGACATCGTGTTTCGGAACGTCATCCCCCGTGATCGTCCTTCGGACGCGCATGACGTCCTCGGCACCTGGAGGCTGGTTTCTGATCCCGTTGAAATGGCGAAGACACCTCGGGACGCCCCGGAGTTCTTCGACCTCCTGAAACGCCGACATGCCGCTCTCATGGCCGCCCGGCCCGACAAGAACCCGGGAGCGTTCAAGCAGGAGGCCAACCGGGCCGGCCAGACGACCTTCGTCGACCCGGCCCACGTCGAAGGCACGCTGACGCGCGGGCTCGAGCTCTATAACAGCCTGGAAACGCCCTTCGCCAAGGCGGTCTACATGATGTTCCTCGTGTCGGAAGTTCACCCCTTCACCGACGGCAACGGCCGTATCGGCCGTATCATGATGAACGCCGAACTCGTCGCCGCCGGCGAAGAACGGGTCATCATCCCGACCATCTTCCGCAGCAACTACCTGGCGGGACTGAAGGTGCTCTCGAACAGCGACAATCCGAACACCCTGATCCGAAGCCTGGATTTCGCGCAGAAATGGGTGGCTGCCGTCCCCTGGGTCGATCTCGGCGCGACGCAGAGGGTGCTGGAAGGCTGCAACGCCTTCTTGGATCCGGCTGAGGCCGACGAACGCGGCATCAGGCTGCGCCTTCCCGAGACCTTCTAGCCCAGCAGCGCGTTTTTGCGAGCTGATTGCCCGGGGCCGTCCGTTCCGGGTGCGGGATCGTCTCAGTTGACAGTCTGATCCCACGCGCTGGCTGATGTTCTGATGTAGCGGGCTAGGCAAAGCACCCCAGCAGTCACAGAAACCGCGCGGACGTCGCCGCAGATCGGCCGACGGGGCCGTGCAACAGATCCCTCATCGCGCATGATCGGTTCAACAGGCGCTCGACGAACGATCGCAATTTCATCCCTCTGCTGGTTGGCCAGGGGGACCAGCCCGGCCAGAATGAATAGCCCCTGGCGTTGGGGATCATTTCCCGGAAGTGGGCCAGCGATCATGACGCTCGTCGATCACGAAGGGATGCGCATGGGCGGCGGCGGGGACACTCGCCGTCTTGTCGGCCAGATGCGGATCGTCGGGTTCCAGCTCGGGATGATCATGGGCCAGGATCTCGGGATCCCGAGCCGGCCAGATCAGCAGACCGAGGACCGCACCCGTCGCGCAAAGCGCCGCCAGGACCAGGAAGGCCGCTCCTGGATCCGCCTCGGCACTGACCAGCCCCGCCACCGGATAAGCGATCAGCCAGCAGGCGTGCGAGAGGGCGAATTGGGCAGCGAACAGAGCCGGTCGGTCCTGTGCCGTCGACGATCGCCGCAGGGCGCGACCCGCAGGGGTGATGGTCAGGGAATAGCCGAACCCCATGATCACCCACAGCCCGATCAGGACCGGATAACTGACCGCGACCCAAGCCCCCGCGAGCAGGACGGCGGTCATCACACCCGCTCCCAGGACCATGGCCCTCCGGTCCGTCATGCGACCCAGCAGCCGCGGAAGGAATACCGCCGCTGTCATCGATCCGCCGCCGAACGCCGCCAACGCCCAGGCGCTGGCCTGTTCCGACAAGCCGAACTGGGACTGGACCAGCACCACGGTGTTGACGAAGACCATGGCGCCGCCCGCGGCCGTGGCCAGGCTGATGGCCAGCAGTCCACGCAGCCGGGGAGTGAGGGCGAACAGGCGCAGGCCACCCGTCAGGCGCTGGATGAAGGGTTTGGGCTGGATCTTGGTCAACATCGGCAGGCTGGCCCCGACCACGAACAGGGCCGAGACGACAAAGCCCAGAGCCGTGCCGACGAACAGATTGTTGTAGCTGATGAAGGCCAGCAGCACCGCCGCCAGCACAGGGCTGGCCACGCTCTCCAGATCGGCGGCGAGCCGCGACAGGGACAGGGCCTTGGTATAGTCGGCCTCATCCGGCAGCAGGTCGGGAATCATGGCCTGGAACGCCGGCGTGAAGGCCGCCGACGCGATATAGAGCACGGTCATCAGGCCATAGACCTGCCAGGGCTCGCTCACGAACGGCAGGGCGACGGCGACCCCCGCCCGGACCCCATCGAGAGAGACTAGAAGAGCCTTGCGTGGCAGCCGTGCCGCAAGCGCGCTGGCGAAGGGGGCCACGCCGATATAGGCGACCATCTTGATCGCGAGCGCCGCCCCCAGCACCTGGCCCGCGTTCGCTCCGGCCAGATCGAACGCGAGCAGCCCCAGCGCGACCGTGGCCATGCCGGTGCCGAGCAGCGCCGCGACCTGGGCGGTGAACAGGTTCCGGTAGGCGGCATGGCGAAGCGGCGAGAACATCGATCATCCTTCCGAGGCCGAGCCTCCGTGACGAAACCCCATCGCCGCCATCGGTTCGACCGACCGCGACGATGGGATCGAAGAACGATCAGACAACCCGTTTGACTTCGCTGTAGGCGCCCTCGGTGACGAGAGTGATGGTCACGGGCTGGCCCGTGCGGTTGCGCCAGAACCATCCATGACTACCGGTGAATGCCGCCGTCAAAGTGTCCTCGACCCGCTGCTCTGAGCCCTTGTCATAGCCGTGGTAGGAGGTTCCCGGCCGATCGGCATGGGTGTCGTAGTTGACCCGGCCGCCGCTGCTGGACCAGCTGTAGCGGACCGTGGCCCCCTCCTGCATCACCAGCTTGATCTCAGCCCCCTGATCGGGCGCCAGGGTCAGGACGGTCCGGTCCGAACGCGTCCCGGCCTGGGCCGCGGGAACCGCAGGAGCCGCGCCGGTGGCGGCCACAGCCGGGGCGGTGGCGCTCGTCGGTAGGGTGATCGGGGTCGACTCCAGCGCGGGCGCCGGGCCGGCAGCCGAGGTTGCCGCACCCGCTTCCGCCGCCTTCTCGGCCTCGGCCTCGGCGGCGAGCTGAACCTTGATCCGGCCCATCTCGGTCAGGCCGAACACCGACCCCACGCGGGTCGGATCGACCCCGTATTCGGCGGGCATGACGATCGTGACCAAGAGGCCGGCGGCGATCGCGGCGGCGACGCCGGTGGACTTCAGGAGCTTGCCCGTCGAGGGCAGTTCGGAGGCGATGGGCTTGTTGGCGTTGTACATGGGTCAGTCTCCGATCAGAGGACGAAATAGCCGACGAGCTGATAGCCCGTCAGAACGAAACCGAGGGTCATCAGGACGACGTTGGCGACATAGGCGTGCTTCCAGAAGCTGCCGGTCTTCCGCCAGAACCCCATGGCGATCAGGATGGCCCCGAGCGCCAGAAGCTGGCCCATCTCGACGCCGATGTTGAAGGCCACCAGATTCACGAACAGGCCGTCGGGGGCCATGTTGAAGTCCTGCAGCTTGGTCGCCAGGCCAAAACCGTGAAATAGGCCGAATACCAGAGTCGCGACCTTGGTGTTCGGCTGGACGCCGAACCACCGCTGGAAGGCCCCGAGATTGTCCAAGGCCTTGTAGACCACAGACAGTCCGATGATGGCATCGACCAGATAGCTGGACACGCTGACATCCATCAACACGCCCAGCAGGAGCGTGGTTGAATGGCCAATGGCGAACATCGTCACATAGATCGAGATGTCCTTCATCCGGTAGAGGAAGAAAATCACCCCGAAAAGGAACAGCAGGTGGTCGTAGCCGGTGACCATATGCTTGGCCCCCAGATAGACGAACGGCCAGAACACGATGCCGGATGTCTCCTGGATATAGCCCTTGTCGCCGTCCGCGACGCCATGGGCCAGCGCCTGGGCTGTGACGCCGTCAATCAGGAAGAACAACAGAACGGCGAGCAGCGCCGTTGCGGGAGATTTGAGCCACGACCAGGGGTCGGGGCGGTAAGCCACTGTCATGGGAACTTTTTCAGGGGTTGGGTCTGCAGGACGGGATGAGGGGGACCGGGTCATCGGGCCCCCCGCTTGGGTCGGAACGGAAGATGATCCAGCCAGGCCGGACGCGGTTGGTCGCTGGACCGATCACGGCCATGCACGAGGCTGTAGAGCGCGGGCAGGACCAAGAGGGTCAGTATCGTCGAGGAGAGGATCCCGCCGATCACGACCGTGGCCAGCGGGCGCTGGACCTCGGCCCCGGCGCCGACATTGAGCGCCATCGGCACGAATCCCAGACTGGCGACCAGAGCGGTCATCAGCACGGGTCGAAGCCGGGTCAGGGCCCCCTCGCGGATGGCTTCGGCGACGGGCTTGCCCTCCTCGATCAGGCTGCGGATGAAGGTCACCATCACGACGCCGTTCAGCACCGCGACGCCGGACAGGGCGATGAAGCCGACGCCGGCCGAGATCGACAGTGGGAGATCCCGCATCATCAGGGCCGCCACCCCCCCGGTCAGCGCCAGGGGCACGCCGGAGAACACGATGGCCGAGTCCTTCCAGGAGCGGAACAAGGCGTACAGCAGGCCGAAGATCAGCAGCAGCACGGCCGGCACGACGACCTGCAGCCGCTTCGCCGCCGAGATCAGCTGTTCGAACGTGCCGCCATAGGTTACCCAGTATCCTGCTGGTATCTCGACTTCGGTTTCGATCCGGTCCTGGACCTCGCCGATGAAGGAGCCCAGGTCGCGGTCGCGGACGTTGGAGGTGACCACGATCCGCCGCTTGCCGTCCTCGCGGCTGATCTGGTTGGGACCGACCGTGAGGGCGATGGTGGCGACCTCCGCCAGGGGCACGAACTGACGCGGCTGGCCTTCGTTCGCCGGCAGCGGCACCTGTAGGCGACCAATCGCGTCGGTGTTGGACCGGATATCCTCGGGCAGACGGACAACGACGTCAAAGCGCCGGTCTCCCTCGAAGATCTGCCCCGCCGTCGTGCCGCCCATCGAGGTGGAGATGACCGACTGGACGTCGTTCACGCTCAATCCCAGCCGGGCCATGGCCGTCCGGTCCGGCGTGATCTGCAGCACCGGCAGTCCCGTGACCTGTTCGGTCTGGGGGTCGGCCGAGCCTTCGACGCTGGCCACGATGGTCTCGATCTCGGCACCGAGCCTCAGCAGTTCATCCAGATCGTCGCCGAAGATCTTGATGGCGACGTCGGCGCGCACGCCGCTGAGCAGTTCGTTGAACCGCATCTGAATGGGCTGGGTGAACTCGTATTTGCTGCCGGGAACCTCGTTTACCGCCGCTTCCATCTCCTCGACCAGCTGGCCACGGGATTTGCGGGGATCAGGCCAGTCCTTGCGATCCTTCAGCATGATGAAGGTGTCGGCGACCGAAGGCGGCACCGGGTCGGTGGCCACCTCGGCGGTGCCGATCTTGGCCACGACCCGCTCGACCTCGGGGAAGGTCGCGATCCGGGCCTCCAGGGCGGTCTGCATATGGATGGCCTGGCTCAGGCTTGTGCCGGGGATGCGCAGGGCATGCATGGCGATATCGCCCTCGTCCAGGTTCGGAATGAATTCCGACCCCATCCGCGACGCGCCAAATCCCGCGAGCGCGACCAGAAAAACCCCCAGACCGATCATCAGGACCCTTGTCTTCAGCGCGAAATCGAGCGCCGGCTGATAGCCGATCCGCGCCCAGCGCATCAGGAAGCTGTCCTTTTCCTCGACCTTGCCGGTGACGAACATGGCCACCGCCGCCGGCACGAAGGTCAAGGACAGGACCAGGGCCGCCGTCAGGGCGATGACCACGGTGATCGCCATCGGGTGGAAGGTCTTTCCCTCCACGCCGGTCAGGGCGAAGATCGGCACATAGACCAGGGTGATGATCATCACCCCGAACAGCGACGGCCGGATCACCTCGCTGGAGGCGGTGGCGGCCAGTTCGAAGCGTTCTTCCCGGCTCAGGACGCGACCCAGACGATGCTGGGCCTCACCGAAGCGACGCAGGCAGTTCTCGACGATAATGACGGCCCCGTCGACGATCAGGCCGAAGTCGAGCGCGCCAAGGCTCATCAGATTGCCCGAGGTGCCGGTGCGCACCATGCCGGTGATGGTCATCAGCATGGTCACCGGAATGACCGCCGCCGTGATCAGGGCGGCGCGGATGTTGCCGAGCAGAAGGAACAGCACGACGATCACCAGAAGCGCGCCTTCCAGCAGGTTCTTTTCGACCGTATGAATGGCGCGTTCGACCAGGTCCGTCCGGTCATAGACTGGCGAGGCGGTCACGCCGTTGGGCAGGGCGCGCGCGGCTTCCTCCAGGCTGACGGCTGCCGCCTGGGCCACGACGCGGCTGTTCTCGCCGGCCAGCATCAGCACGGTGGCCAAAACGGTCTCGCGACCGTTCTCCGTTGCCGCGCCGGTCCTCAACTCTTCCCCCATCCCGACATCGGCGACATCGGCGATGCGGATCGGCACGCCGCCACGGGTGGCGATGACGACATTACCCAGATCCTCAGTGGTCGAGGCCTGACCCGGCACGCGGATCAGATACTGTTCGCCATAGCGT
>Ga0075012_10004226_pt1 | contig 13429 bp, 9 predicted proteins | sample All_14_2_FD_71474 | JGI IMG/M metagenome (GOLD analysis project Ga0075012, IMG submission 71474) | Freshwater microbial communities in response to fracking from Pennsylvania, USA - Allegheny Zone_MetaG_DW_15 | ecosystem: Environmental > Aquatic > Deep subsurface > Groundwater > Drilled... | reverse complement strand
TTTGGCCATAATTTTTCAAATCCAGGCACAATCGGTCAAACCGGCAGATCCCCTGGCCCACACCTTTTCAATAGTCGCCCGGGATCCGAACACCGGGGAAATGGCGGTAGCCGTGCAAAGCCATTGGTTCAGTGTGGGCACTGCCGTATCCTGGGGCGAGGCGGGCGTAGGCGTGGTAGCCACCCAGTCCTTCACGAATAAATCCTTCGGATTGCGGGGTCTGGCCTTGCTCAAACAGGGGAGCTCGCCCCGGGAAGCCCTGGACCTTTTATTAAGCGATGACCCCGGGAAGGATTACCGGCAGGTTGCCATTCTGGATCAGCAGGGAAGGGTGGCTACGCATACCGGCAAAAGCTGTATTGACTACGCGGGACATGCGAATGGTCCGGATTTTTCAGTGCAGGCCAATATGATGCTGAACGATCAGGTCGTTCCGGCGATGGAAAAAGCCTGGACAGAAAACCACTCTTTGCCCTTGGCTGAAAGAATGATAGCGGTCTTGAAAGCGGCTCAACAGGTGGGTGGAGATATCCGCGGCAAACAATCCGCGGCCTTGCTCATTGTTGCACCAAAAGCCAGTGCCACGCCCTGGAACGATGTTTTGCTCGACCTGCGGGTAGATGATGCGCCGGATCCAATTTCGGAAATCGATCGCTTATTGAAGGTGTATCGCGCTTACGAACACATGAATCAGGGCGATTATTACGTAGAAAAGCAGGAAATGCAGCGGGCAATGGAGGAATATAACCAGGCCATGCGCATGTTTCCGGAAAACCTGGAAATGCAATATTGGACGGCCATTACCCTGGCCAATGGCAAGGAACTCAGCAAGGCATCCGATATGCTTCAGGTCATTTATAAGGCCGATCCCAACTGGCGGGAGCTCACCCGTCGCCTGCCTAAGGTGGGTTTACTGATAGTCTCAGAAAAGGAACTCGAAATATTGATTCGGTAGCGGATTTTTATAGTGCTCCAGCCTGAAGTGCTCTGATGAAGGTCATGCTCAGGCATGCGCCAGGACATTGGAATAATTTGAAATATCCTTGATTTTTGTCGAAAGTAGCTGGGGCATCATTGCCACTCAGCTGAAAAGTCCCGGCTACGGTTTTTAGATTGAAAACATACCCGATTTCAGGGTGGTTCCTTTCATTTCAATAAAATCGGAGCATATGAAAAAGTTATTTTCAATGCGTACCATGATGGCTGTTATAGCCATTGTTGGATTTTGTCAAACTGGGCAGGTTTCCGCGCAGGTTTTGATCAAGGACTTTATTGTAGGTCCAAATTCCTACCACGATATGAATTCCATTACTGCCATCTGGGACTCCGTGATTTACATGAGTCAGGATGGGGATTTGTGGAAGACAGATGGCACTTGTGATGGAACAGTATTGGTCAAAGACTTCAACTACGGTCAACCCAGTGGGTTCATGCCTATTGGTCAAAAGATCTTTTTTAGTGCCAGTGATCCAGACCATGGAAGAGAACTGTGGGCTACTTCTGGTACGGAAGCCAGCACCTATTTGGTGAAAGACATCCGGACCGGGACAGCGCACTCCAATCCGGATCACTTTTGCGTTTACAAGGGGAATCTTTATTTCGCAGCAACCACCAGTAGCAAAGGGGAGGAATTGTGCCGTTCAGATGGCACCGAGGCGGGTACTTTCATGGTCATCGACCTTCGTCCGGGAACCACGGGAAGTGAACCTTCAAGTTTGGTCATATTTAAGGACACCTTATTCTTTCTGGCTAAAACCAGCATTGGTCAATCTTTATGGAAATCAGATGGTACGGACGTTGGAACCGTATTGGTGAAAGACTTTGTACCATCTTCTACGGCCGGTTGGGCTGCATCCCTGGTGGTGGCAGGCAATACCTTGTACATTAAAGTGCACGATACTGTCCATGGCGCCGAGTTGTGGGCAAGCGATGGCTCGACTGCTGGAACGGTTATGGTCAAAGACATCAATCCAGGCAGTAACTCCGGAGTAGCTAGTACAGATGCGTTCCATGTGATGGGTAATATCGCTTTTTTCACAGCAGACGATGGAGTGCATGGAAAAGAGTTGTGGCGCAGCGATGGCACTGAAGCCGGTACCTATATGATAAAGGATCTTTATACCGTAGGCGCCGGTTCATCCTACATAGATGAGATCATTCATGTAGGAAATATCCTGTATTTCGATGGATCAAGTGCTGGATTTGGAGAAGAGTTGTGGCGTTCAGATGGCACAGAATCAGGGACTTATATGCTTAAGGATATAGAGCCTGCGGCCAATTCCGGCTCTGCCCCGAAGTATCTGACCCCTATGAGCGATGGCTTTTATTTTAGGGCGACAGAGAATGTCCATGGATACGAACTTTGGTGGAGTGATGGAACTGCAGGCAATACGGTTTTGGTCAAGGATATCTGGCCCGGACAAATAAGTTCGAACCCAAGTTTTCTGGCTCGAATAAAAGAGGAGATCGTGTTTGTTGCAGAATCTGACTTCTGCGGGGAAGAACTCTGGAGTACCGGACCCATTCCTTCCGGCCCCCCTGTAGCGGCTCAAGTTAATTCCATCACCCACGAGAATTGCTCTGGCGATTGGATCGGTGCAATTGATATTACGGTTATTTCCGGGGATTGCCCATTTGTATTTCAATGGGTCGGTCCGTACAATAACAAATATTACACCGAGGATCTGAGCAATCTCCGGGCCGGCGTTTACAACCTTACCATCACGGATGGCAAAGGCAGTACCCAGGTATTGAGCGTGGAGGTTACACAGCCACCATTCCTTTCGGCCCATTTCGTGAGCCAGTCTCCTCCGGATTGCCTGGGGAATCTGGGTTCCATCAACATTGCTGCATCGGGCGGAACGCCGCCGTATGAATATCTCTGGGATAATGGAGTGACCGGTCCTAGTATCACCGATATTCCGTTTCCGGGCGCGAGTTTTACCGTTTCAATTACGGATGCCCATGGATGTGTGTACGATTGGGGGGTATTTAGCACGCATGCTGAGTTGCCCTATATTCCTAATTATCAGGTCAATCACCCTATTTCCTGTTACAATGATCTGGCTTATATCTTTGAACCACAAGGAGTAAAACCTGTCGAGGTAGAAGGCATCCATACGATCCTTTTTCATTGGGAGGCTGGTCCCGGCGGGGAGATCGTGTCAGATCCGACTCAACAGGATATTACGGTAAGAGGTGCAGCAACCTATTATGTGACGGTGACCGCCTCTTCCAGCAGTTGTACTGAGACTTCCAGTGTGGAAGTGACTGCTGATTTTATGGCGCCCCTGGTGAATGCAGGACCTGATGTGGAAATGACCTGCTCTACCGAGGAACTCGTGCTGAACGCAACGGTTTCCGCGAGTGGATCAGGTAACAATCACCTGCAGGTCCATTGGGAAGCTCTGGATGGGGGAAGAATCGTCAGTAGTCCCTTTGACGTTACACCAGCCATTGACCGACCAGGAACCTATGTATTAACGGTTCGAAATCAATACAATGGGTGTACCAATCAGGACACCGTACTTGTAACCGCTCAGTTTGAAGGTCCGGCGCTCTCTGTTTTGGGCACTCCTTTATACTGTGATCTGGATGAGATCGCATTGCTGGCAGTTCTGGACACCAATCTGGCCACCTTTGAGGGTTGGTACACCGCGGGTGGTTTGTATTCAACGGATCAATTTTTGCTGATGCCGGAAGCAGATGGCTGGGCGTATGTGATCGCCAAAGCCAGCAATGCAAACGGTTGTGTCACTGAAATTCGGGTTGATCTGTTGCGGAATGGTCAGGCCTCATTTCTTTCGCTTTCCGCAGATACACTGGGCTGTGGTGGTGTTCCTATCAAAGTGGATTACCATTATCCCTACGAAAACCTGCAATGGGTTTGGACAGGTCCGAATGGATATTACCACTACGGAGAAGATGCCCATGCAAATGATCCGGGCTTCTATTATCTGCAAGTGACGGTCGGAAGTTGTGTGATTCTGGACACCATTGAGGTAGTAGGTACTCCTTCCATTCAGATCAAAAACTATCAGATTACTGCTCCAAGTTGTAACGGAAACGACGGGCAAATTGTCCTCTATGATCTTAGCGGCGCTTGGAATTACAATATCATCTGGTCAAATGGCGCCACTGGTGCCTGGAATGTGAACCTGGCGCCAGGGCAATATTGGGTCGGGATTTCAAGTAGCATTGATTTCTCTGGTGGGTGTTATATTCAGGAGTATTTTGAGCTTCCTTATCCGGATACGATTGTCGTCTCTCTGTTGGCCACTCCTGATACCACCGGGACCAATACAGGCACTATCACCAGTATTCTGGATGGAACAGCACCGGGGCCCTATCGCTACCAATGGAGCAATGGCGCGACCACCGCATCCATCACAGGCCTTGCCCCGGGTACATACACCCTGACAGTTACTTATAACCTGGATTATTATTGTACGGCAACGGCTTCTGCCGAGGTGTTATCGGACGCTTGCCTCCTGGCTGCTGCTGAGACATTCCACCAAAACAATGCGTGTCCGGGAGAAGCCATCGGACAAATTGCCATCAGCACCAGCAACGGCGTCGCACCGTTTGATTTCTTGTGGTCAAATGGCGCCAGCACCGCTACCCTGACGGATCTGGCCAGTGGAATTTATAGTTTGACCGTTACCGATGCACAGGGTTGCTCGACAGTACTGGAGACCGAGATTATTACCCAGGATACCCTTCCACCCGTGCTCCATTTGGAACAACCGGTCCGCAATCTGGATGAATTCGGCCAGTTGACCCTTACGGCACAGGATTTTGATGCAGGCAGTTTCGACAACTGTGCGATCGTGAGTTTTACTGCTTCGCCGTTGGTTTTCGGTTGTGAAGATCTGGGACTCCGGGTCATTGAAGTGACAGCAACCGATGCCGCCGGTAATGTGACTATCGGGCAGACCACGCTGATCCTCCAGGACAATGTTCCGCCCATCCTGACTTGTCCGGAAAATATCGTGGTCGGTTATTGTTCGCCAGTAGTCAGCTTTACACTTCCAGAGGTGGATCAGGAGGCTTGTGCTGCATTTGATCCGGCCCGGATGGAGCAATTAGAAGGACTTAGTTCCGGTAGCACCTTCCCGGTGGGAGTTACGGTGCAGACCTTCCGGTACACGAAACTTAATGACTTGACAGATACCTGCAGTTTCACGGTCACAGTGGCTCCTGAACCTTCAGAGATCAATGTTCAGGCCTCTAGTGTGCTTTGCGCAGGCGATTGTAATGGCTCAGTCGAGGTGCTTATTGAAGGTGGAGCCGCTCCGTTTACGTACACCTGGAGTACTGGTCAAACTAGTTCCGGCATCATGGATCTTTGTGCCGGCACCTACGAAGTAACGATTTTCGACCAATTTCAATGTGGATGGACCTTCAGGTCGCTCATTCAGGAGCCTGCCGAATTGTTGGTTGCGACCGATGCGGTAGTGGATGATACCAGCAGTCTGGGGGTAGGCGCGATTCGTTTGTTGGTCACCGGTGGCACCTCCGGTTACACCTTTATCTGGTATCTGGATTCGTTGCAGGTGGGAACTACCCAAAATTTGGAAGGGCTGTTTGCAGGGGATTATTATTGTGTGGTAACGGATGCCAATGGTTGTACGGTGTACACTGATTTGATCACGGTGGACAATTTTGTTGCAACAACAGAGCCTGTCTGGGCCACTGGATTTATGTTGATTCCAAACCCAGCCTCCACGGAAGTACAGGTTAAATGGTCAGGAAAGCTGATTGAAATGCCAATAATTCGTGTTTTTGATGATCTGGGCCGACCTGCTACTGAAGTGTTGATCCGGACCAATTCGTTTGGAAACATCGTTTTGGATGTTAGCCAGGCTGCACCGGGCATGTATTGGATTCAACTGGTGGCCAATGATGGCAGGGTTGGACGCAAGCTGGTGGTGGTTCATTAATATGGAAATTGCTTCTCCCGGATGCTGTTTTGCAGGGTCACGGGAGGAGGTTTGAACTTGGTGATTATTAAGTTTAGTTTTAGTGAACGCGGTATGGGGTCGTAAGGCGCCATACCGCTTGTTTTGTCCGGACTTTGAACTTTACCGATCAAAAATTGTCAGATAGCAGGAATTGTCAAACCGCCCGGTACCCTGGGTCCGTCCCGGAAGCAAATGAGTCTATGCTCCCCCTGATTTTTTATAGTTTTGCAGCCCCTGGCAACCGAACTAATTTTGAACCTGTTTTTCACCAAGAACAAGCTCCGCAATGCTGACTGATTCCTTTAACCGGCCGCACGATTATTTGCGCATATCCCTGACGGATAGCTGCAATTTTCGTTGCTCCTACTGCATGCCGGATGAAAAGATCAGCTGCATGCCCCATGAACGCCTGATGCAGCCGGACGAGATCGATCAGATCACCCGTATTTTCGTTCAGCTGGGGGTCAGGAAGATCCGGCTCACCGGCGGAGAACCCTTGGTGCGCAAAGAAGCCCGGGAAATTATTGAACGAATATCCCGGTATCCGGTGGAGCTTACCCTGACCAGTAACGGAGTCCTTGCCGACCAATTCCTGCCGGTTTTTCTGGAGGCCGGTATCCGGTCGATCAATATCAGCATGGATTCCTTGCAGCCGGAACGCTTTTTTCAACTGACCAAACGGGATCGCTGGCAAAATGTGTGGGACAATATCCATTTATTGATGGAAAACGGGCTTCATGTTAAAGTAAACGTGGTGGTCATGAAAGGCGTAAATGACTCGGAGATCCTCGACTTCATCGAATTGACCCGAAAGAAGCCCCTGCACATCCGTTTTATTGAATTTATGCCTTTTGATGGCAATCACTGGGGGAATGACCTGGTCTATACGGCTGCCGATATTCTAAATCAGGCCATTTCGGCCTACGATGTGGTCAAACTTCAGGACGGGAAACACGATACGGCAAAAAAATTCATTGCGGTAGGGCATGTGGGCACCTTCGCGGTCATTAGCACCATGAGCGAGCCATTTTGTACCGGATGTAACCGAATGCGCCTGACGGCCGATGGAAAAATGAAAAACTGCCTGTTTTCTACCGGCGAAACTGACCTGCTTACCACCCTCCGGAATGGCGGCGATATCGTGCCTCTGATTCGTGAAAACCTCCAACTGAAGGCGGCCAAGCAGGGTGGACAATTTTCGGATACTTTTGAAACTACGGACGCCTCCAACCTGGTCAACCGGAGTATGATCGCGATCGGGGGCTGAACCGGGCCTTCGAACCCCTAAACAACGCACCATGATCTCCATTGCCGACGCCCAAAACTTAGTCGATGCCCATGCCTCCCGCTTGCCCGGGATCTCCTTGCCGATCCAGGATGCCCTCGGGATGATCCTGGCTGAGCCGGTCGTCTCCCCCCTGGATGTACCTCCTTTTGATCAGTCTGCCATGGACGGATACGCCTTCCTTTTTGGGACCGGGGTACGGAATGAACCATATACGGTGATCGGTGAGATCCCTGCAGGCGCTCCAACGGCGCTGCTTCCAACGTTCAACGAAGCCTTGCGCATCTTTACAGGCGCGCCGGTACCGGATGGGACGGACACAGTGGTCATGCAGGAAAAAGTGGATTCCGGAGGAACAGAGATACGGATCAACGACCCCTTATTGAAAAAAGGCAGCAATGTGCGTTTGCGCGGATCTCAAACGAAACAGGGAGATATCGCCTTGGATGCCGGGACCCAATTGAACCCGGCGGCCATCGGATTTCTGGCAGGACTGGGCGTTTCTACGGTGCAGGTTTGGGCAAAACCCGCTGTATGCCTGATCATCACGGGGAAAGAACTGGCGCCTCCGGGAGCTGCGCTGGGTCCGGGACAGGTCTATGAAAGCAACTCCTTTGCCCTTGCCGCCGCTTTGCAAACGCTGAATATCCACCCAAAAATGGTCTTCAGGATCGATGACGAAGAAGCCCTGATCACGGCTTGTCTCACACAGGGAATGTCGGAATGTGATCTGGTCATTGTTACCGGCGGCATTTCTGTCGGCGATTACGATCTGGTCAAAAAGTCGATGGAGCAATGTGGGGTGGATACCATTTTTTACAAAGTGAAGCAAAAACCGGGGAAACCGCTCTTTTTTGGACAAAAGGACAAGACGCTCCTGTTTGGACTGCCCGGGAATCCGGCGGCCGTACTCACTTGTTTTTACGAATACATTACCCTGGCGATCCGTAAAATGACCGGGCACTTAACCCCGGAGCCGGGCAGTATGCAGCGGACCCTGACGGAGGGATTCCATAAAAAAGCAGGGCTGACCTATTTGTTAAAAGGCAAGCTTCAGGGAGATCATGTGGTCCCGCTGGATGCCCAGGAATCCTATATGATGAATTCTTTTGCGGCGGCGGATTGTCTGATCCTGCTGGAGGAAGAAAAAACGAGTTATCAAAAAGGGGATAGGGTCGTGGTACACCCGTTTCCATCCCTGTAAACCCAGGACATGATCTCAGAAATAGGCTTGGTTTTTTTTGTTTTGCTGGTGCTGGTAGCCTTTTTATACGCCTCTGTGGGGCATGGTGGCGCCAGCGGATATCTTGCCCTGATGGCCTTGTACAGCTTTCCCCCGGAGGTGATGAAGCCAACCGCCCTGTTGTTGAACATCTTCGTTTCAGGGATCGCTTTTTTCCATTTTTACAGAAGTGGTCCTTTTTCCTGGAAACTGTTTTTACCACTCGCGCTTGCCTCCGTACCTGCGGCCTTTATTGGCGGATGGATCAGTCTGCCGACCACCCTGTACAAACAGTTACTGGGTGTATTTTTAGTGATTCCGGCCCTTCGATTTATCCTGGTTTCGGAACCCCAGGAATCCGAAAAAAAGGAAATGAACCTTTACCTCGCCCTATTTTTAGGCGCCGGGATTGGCCTGCTGTCCGGGATGCTCGGCATCGGCGGTGGCATCCTGCTTTCTCCCTTGCTGATCCTGCTGGGCTGGGCAACGATGCGTCAGGCCGCTGCCCTCAGTGCCCTGTTTATCCTGGTCAACTCCGTCGCCGGTCTGGGTGGACAATTGCAACATGACCTCAGTTTCAGTCCTGTAATGTATTGGATGGTAGGGGTTTCCCTGCTGGGTGCTTTGGCAGGCTCCTACCTGGGCGCCTTCCGATTTAACCAAAAAACCTTGAAAATTAGCCTTGCAGCGGTACTTTTGATCGCATCTGCAAAACTGCTGTTCTCTTAAAGCAAGGTCTGTTTATCTCAAATCACTTAAATCATGACAATAAAGATCCTGGCGTTTGGCAAGATTGCGGAGCTTCTTTCCGGTGCAGAACAGGAAATGAGCGGCGTAGAGACAGTTGGCGCAGTGCGAAAAAAACTGGAAGCAGATTTTCCCGCCCTGAACGGCCTGCGGTATCTCATTGCAGTGGATAAAAAAATAGCCGGCGATGAGGCGCTTCTACAGGAACATTCGGTGGTGGCATTACTTCCGCCTTTTTCGGGGGGATAAGGCGGGTGTTTAATAAACCTTTGGTTATGCATGCAACAACGCCCGACGGGCGATATCATAGACAAGTGCTTCTAAAAGAACTGGGAGCAGCCGGGCAGGCAAAACTTGCCGGGGCGCGGGTATTGGTAGTGGGGGCGGGCGGCCTCGGGTGTCCGGCCTTGCAGTATCTGGCAGCGGCAGGCATTGGTTGCCTTGGGATCCTTGACTTTGATGTTGTGGAGGCGTCGAATTTGCACCGCCAGATCCTGTACACGGAGGAGGATATTGGCCGTTTAAAAGCAGAGGTCGCGGCAGCGCGGATAAAAGCCTTGAATCCGGCCGGACAGGTGGAGGTTTTTACCATACGTCTGGAAACCTCCAATGCCCTGGAGATCCTGGCCCGTTTTGATCTGGTGATCGATGGTTCGGATAATTTTCCCACCCGATATCTGGTCAATGATGCCTGTGTTCTGTTGGATAAGCCACTGGTCTATGGCTCTATTTTTCGGTTTGAAGGCCAGGTAAGTGTGTTCAATTGGCCGGTGAACGGCATAAAAACCAATTACCGGGATCTGTTTCCAACGCCACCGGAGCCTGGAACTGTGGACAATTGCAGCGAGGCCGGGGTGATCGGAGTGTTGCCCGGGATCATCGGGAGTATGCAGGCGAACGAGGCCATCAAGCTCATCACCGGGATGGGAGTCAGCCTGGCCAATCGTTTGTTGACCTACAATGCCCTGAACTGTGCCGTGTATGAACTGGAGATTATTCCTGCGCAGCACACAACAACCTTGGCTCCAAAAACAGCATCAGCATTTAAAAATATGAATTACGATTGGTTTTGTCAGGATTCAGAGGATCATTATACCGAGCTCAGCGGGGCGGATTTCAACCGGTTTTTGCTGGAGAAAGCCCCTCTGGTCATTGATGTGCGCAATGTATGGGAGCAACCGAAGCCCACAGAATTTGACTATATCCAGATCCCGCTGGCCGAACTGGAAAGCCGGCTATCCCAATTAAAAACCGAGCAGCCGATCGTGGTTTTTTGTCAGACAGGCGTGCGCAGCATCACAGCAGCCAACCTGATCGCCCATCGGCTGGGACACTCATTTGTGTACAATTTAAAAGGAGGAATTACTCAATGGAAGAGCAACCAATAAATCAGGACAGCAGTCCCAAGGTACACCGCCGTAAAAAGGTCTTTGTGGAAGGTCCCATCAGCCCGGCATTTGTAGCTGAATCCATCGGCAAACACAGCACGATGCAAAACATTGGTGCGCACAGCATATTTCTCGGACAGGTGCGTAAAGATGTGAAAGCGGGGAAGGAAGTGCAGGCCATTGAATATACCGCCTACACCGAGATGGCAGAAGAGGTGCTTCATGAGATCCGGGAGGCGATCTTTGCGAAATATCCGCTGACCTGCCTGCATATTTACCACAGTCTTGGGACCGTGGCGGCAGGAGAGATCAGTTTGTTTGTATTTACCTCCTCTGCGCACCGCCGCGCAGCCATCGATGCCTGCAATGAACTGGTGGAGCGGATCAAACAGGAGGTTCCAGTCTGGGGGAAAGAGATTTTGGACGGAGAAATGTATGTGTGGAAGGAGAACAGTTAAGGACTGCCTGAAATATTTAAAATGACTATCCGCGTATTGGATTCTACCTTCAATCACCGATACAAATCCCAAGCTCTGGCACAGGCCGTCCGCGAGGCACGCCCGACCGAAGGGAATGGTCCCGACGCAGGAGGGAGCGCCTTTTTTGGCAGGACGAAAAAAGACGGTAACAACCGAAAAATGAACCCATACCTGTCAAAAACAGCGCAATTCCCGTAGGTCGTTGGCGTTGCCGGTAGGACTGCCCTTTTCTTTGGTACTTTCTTTTGGGCATCAAAAGAAAGTACAGATGCCAAAGCAAACCGTACAAAACATGGGATATAACCAGTCTGAATCCCACCACAGAAGGGATAGTTTCTTAGGGCACACTATGCGGATAGTCATTTTATTTAAAATGGAGCCCAAGCAGCGCGTTGTGAACAAAAAATCAATCCATTCCTGTTAAAATCAGGCATTTGTGTCCCCCTAGCCATTAAAATTACCCGAATCAGCGTATCATAAAATGATCTCATGGTCAACATTACACACAAGATAAAAACCCACCGAACGGCCATTGCACAAGCGGTGGTGCGGGTGAGCAGGCAGGAAACCATAGCGGCCATCCTGAATAAAACAGTGCCCAAGGGCGATGTCCTGGAGGCAAGCCGGGTGGCCGGTTTGTTTGGAATCAAACGCACCAGCGACATGATCCCGGATTGTCATCCATTGCCTGTGGAGTTTGCCTCGGTATCCCATACCATTGAGGGACTGGATATCATCATTCAAACGGAGGTACACACCATCTACCGGACCGGGGTGGAAGTAGAAGCCATGCATGGCGCCTCTGTGGTGGCCCTGACCATCTACGACATGCTGAAGCCCATTGATAAAGGAATCGAGATCCTCAACATCAAGCTGCTGGATAAAAAAGGCGGAAAATCCCAGTACAAAGACAAGCTCAGTCGCCTGGTGCAGACGGCCGTCGTGGTTTGTTCCGACAGCATTTCGGCCGGTAAAAAGGAGGACCGTGCCGGCAAAGCTATCATTGAAAAATTACAGGGTCTGGCGGTGGAGATGGTGGACTATTCCGTGGTTCCGGATGAGATCGAGGCCATCCAGGCAAAAGTGCAGGCTTTGTACGATCAATCCACCGACCTGATCATTCTCACGGGCGGCACCGGCTTGTCCGAGAGAGACGTGACCCCGGAGGCCATCCGACCGATGCTTGACCGTGAAATTCCCGGGATTGCAGAGGCCGCCAGAAGTTATGGGCAGGAGCACATGCCCTATGCCATGCTATCCCGGAGTCTCGCCGGACTTAAAGGAGACACCCTGATTATTGCCTTGCCGGGCTCCACTAGAGGCGCGCAGGAGAGTATGGATGCCTTATTCCCGTATTTGTTGCATTTGTTCCGGATCATGGAGTTTTCAAACCATGATTGACGGGGGGGCTGGGCCACTCAATTCATTTTAAATCCCCTGAATCACCGTAAAATCCTCTAAATTTGGAAAATTCCATCATCATTGCGCAGACCACCCAGTGGATCAATACCGTGGTTATTGGCTGTAATTTTTGTCCCTTCGCAGCCAAAGCTGTGTTGCGGAAAAGCATTCGTTATGTCGTATTGCCGGAGGCCACGATGGAAAGCAGTCTGGAGGCGGTGATGGAAGAGTTACGGCTCCTCGACCGCACGGAAGACCTTGAAACCACCCTTTTGATCTTCCCGGATCGTTTTGCTGATTTTGAGGAATACCTGGATCTGGTGGATCTGGCAGAAGCTTTATCGGAAGAACAGGGCTATGAGGGAGTTTATCAAATTGCCAGTTTTCACCCTGAATATTGTTTTTCGGACGCGGACGAACAGGATCCGGCCAATTACACCAACCGTTCTCCTTATCCGATGCTCCACTTGCTTCGGGAAGATAGCATTACGAAGGCAGTGGACCACTATATCGATCCGGAAGGCATACCCGAACGGAACATCGCTTTTGCGAAAGGCAAAGGGCTGGATTACATGAAGTTGTTGCGGGCGGCGTGTCTGGAAGTGGGGAACTGATTTTTGAAGATTCAGGCCTTCCTCCGCAGCGCCAACGAGCGCCGTTAATTCCATTGAAACCTCCAAGTGGGTCACTCACCCGCTCAGAGCGCCAACTTACTAAATTTAAGCCGGGCGCCAGGGTCCGTCTGGAAGGGCAGGTGTACCTTTGGAGTTGAGGGCTGTTCTACCATGTGGAAAGGTATTACCGTACGGGAGGGCGCCACGCTTGAAATGAACATGATGACCTCGGTGGCCGATGCCCAGTTTGCAGTTAACGTCCAGAAGGGCGGCAGCGCGAATGTCCAGTCCTGCAAATTTGTAAACAATAATTTTGGCATTCGGACCGCG
>Ga0075012_10004225_pt1 | contig 13435 bp, 18 predicted proteins | sample All_14_2_FD_71474 | JGI IMG/M metagenome (GOLD analysis project Ga0075012, IMG submission 71474) | Freshwater microbial communities in response to fracking from Pennsylvania, USA - Allegheny Zone_MetaG_DW_15 | ecosystem: Environmental > Aquatic > Deep subsurface > Groundwater > Drilled... | reverse complement strand
AAGTTTGTAATTTTTTTGTAATCTCGTAAGTTACTCTTTCCCCGATAATTATCTATTAAAATTACAAATTACAAAAAAAATATAACTTAGGGGGTGGGGGGTGGTTTGGCGACAAATGCAATTTGCTTAAATTATTGCATACCTGCATGTGTACAGTATAATGCAGCCTGCTACCCGTAGAATAGGGCTTATTATATAAGGTGTTCAATCAGCCGGCATCTATCTCCCAGGTGTCTGCTATTAATCCTTGAGGGCTAAAATAACCGGCCGCCTGTTTTCACTATTTTGTCATGAACTGGTTATATCAGGATTCTACTGGTAACAGCCATTATTAAATTAAAAAAGCCCGTACATTGCTGCACAGGCTACTTCGTTTTTAACTTATACTGTTATTTTCTTAAATGAAAAGTTATGCAGGAACAGTAGTTATTTGCACCAAAAACTACTTGATGTATCCCAACAATATGGTACTCTTCATCTAAATACTTCTTTACTTGAGGAAATTCAAGTTCTTTAAAATCTTCCTTAAAGGTGGAAGCTTCAACCTTTACTGTAATAGTTTTATCCATGATACTTAGATTTTTTTTTGCTATGTAAAATTACAAAAAAGCCTGTACATCACTGCACAGGCTTTCCACCATTGTCAAAAGAAACTTCTTTATATAGGCTTCCCTCCCTAATTTATTAGATCATTGTAAGATGGTGGATTTATCCCAAATAGGATCAGAATACCACAGACCTCATAATAGTTAAGAGCATTCTCAGGCGTTTCAATCCAGGAATAAAGGCCGATTTTAAGTTCTTTGATAATCTTAAGTTTAGCTGTAAATATATCCAACCGGTCGGATGGATGATCAACAGTTATCATATCCTCAAAGAGTATTGCTCTAAACTGCTTTTTAAGTAGTTCCTCCATGGCCTTTTATGATTGAGATTCCAAATAAACTGAGAAATGTGAAAAGCAAAGTGCTCCCATAATGGCACTTCTATAGGAAGGATGATGGCCATTTATTGCCATGTCATGGTTGATCTCCCTGAAAATGTAACCTTTTGATTCAAGTTTTAGGTGATACTTTTCATAGTAGGCTCCCTCCTGGCTGATTGTCTGGTCAATCACAGGCACTCCTTTTACATTTGTGCATGGCCTGTTTGATATTACAACTACATTCTTCCAATTGTCCTTATTTAGCTTATTTCAGTTTTTAAGCACAATTACTTTCTGAAATATTATTTTTGATTCCATTCTTTACCGGCCTCCTGACCCGGTTATTATTTAGAATTATTTTTACGTTTAATTGGTGGTGGGGGTAATGATGGCAGATACTTACAGCTGAGTATAAAAATTATCCCTATAGCTATAATAATCAGCAAACTTATCTCTGCCGGTAACTGATCAATGATGTTGAAGAATGCTTGCATAGCTCATTTATTTTACGAAAAGGTGTTTTTCTTCAAGCCAAATTTTCCATTTGTCTGCCGTTCCGGCCTTGCTTTTATGAAGTTCATAATGATCATAATGAAAACTCTTTGCCAGAAATGGCACATCGACAAGTTCTACTCCGCGCTCATCAACAAAGTCACTCATCACGGCGACTCTCATATTTGTCGGCAATTCCGGATAGATGGTCACACCGGTGTTGGAATCTTTATAAGGTCTGTCAGGTTTCATACAATTGAGTATTGGATTGAGTAATTATGCTGTTTAAGGAGCTTCTTAAGCTGACGGGAATTGAGGATCAACTTCTCCTGGTCAGGACTGATCGATATAGTTTGATTTTTCGGCTCTACAGGAATATTTTTTTGCCTCAGCCTATAATGTAGATTGTACCTCTGTTTCCTGGTCTTCCACTCATCCATAGCATATTCCACCTGAGCACAAGCAATGCCATAACGATGGGCAAATGCCTTGTTTGTGGCAATCAGGTTTTCCACGTTTCTCACTGCATCTCTTGATGTATTGTGCGAGCGCTTATGATAGATTTTACTTAACCTGGTGAACGGATACCCAAGGTATTTTCTGCAAAGTGAGATGGCTGCAGCTCGTGCCATTACGATTTTATCTTCATGACTACTGGAATGGATGAGTTTTGTAGAAATACCAAAGTTTTTTGACACAATCCTGTCAATGTCCCGGCTGTTCATGGTAGAGTTATAAATTGTGGTTTGTAAAGAGGGTTTTCATTGTCAACCTTTACTGGAGCTTCAAGGATCAGTTCCAGATGTCGGCACACCCCATGAAAATTCTTTACAGGGTCGCCAATTATGATATCATGCTTAGGCGAATGGGTAACATCCTTCAGGTTCCAGCAATCATCCAAACAGTTCCACCTGATATCACCTTCCTGGATAGCACCTGAAGTTACCAGGCCATAGCCTACAGGCAATGTAGCTTTCTGTTTTTCAACTTTTTTATGGTCAGTTAGGTACATAATTAAAATGGTAATGGTTCATCACTGTTTACATATTGAATTTCAGCAGCCGGCGGTCGATTACTTTTTGCAGTACTGATGTAAATCAATTCACGGGTTTTGCCATCAATGGTCTTCAGAATTCTCCTGTTTGCAGTATCAGTGCACACTGACTCCGGATTGAACTCATAGCCATGATATTCGCACCAGGCCTCAAGATGCTTTTTAAACTTGCCCGGCTTGTAATCATGCCTTTGCTTTTGTGTTAGCTTCTCCAGGAAGGCGTCAAAAGGTTTCTCCTTAAAAATGAGGGTGTTGAAATAACCATAATCTTCAACTGAGAATTCACTGTTATAACCGGCAGGCTTGTTAATAAAGTAATCGTTGGCCCAACGGAAGAATTCTTCATCTTTACCCAACCCTTGGGCCATTGCACGGCGTAACTGCTGCTTTTCAATGTTGCCCATAGGTGGTTGAATCTTATGGAAGCGCATTTGCAGTTGTATACAGTATGCAATGAAATTGTAAAACTTCACCCACTCTTCATCTGTGAAGTCGTCATACATTCGTCGACCATATTTTGTAAGAGGAGATCTCGTTTCTTTATAGTCATTGTACTTTGTTTTTTCATGGTAATAGTCACTGACCTGAGCATTTAAGAGCCTGCCGATTGTAGAGCTGTCGACATTTTGTAGCTGATAATTTGAGCTGATTAGCATCTTACCTGAATCTTCATAATCCAGTACGAATGCTGTGTAGTTCTTGGGATTTACTTCACGCTTGCCAGTGACTTGAGTATAGAAGAATCCAAAGTCGGCAAATTCATGAAGGTCATCTATTTCAATGTAATCATGAAATTCTGTGAGCCCGTCATAGAAAAATTGATACTGATTTTTGTCGTTAAGCATGCGGCCACCCTTGTAAAAAGATGCTCTCACGTAGGTTGGCGCTTTGCTTAAAACACTTTTTCCTGAGCGTCCGGAGGCAGTTCCAATCTCACCAATACGACTATCCTGAAGGAATGTTAACCATGGCTTACCAGGGTCTTTATATTGCGCACAATGATAACCCAGGACAAACATTAAATTAATGAAGGATAAAGCTTCTTCTTTTCTTTCCTGGTCTGTTAACTCAATTTTTTGCTCACTTTCTTTTCTCCAATGCAACCTTGCCAGATCTCTTATGAATTTCACAAAAATGAAATCACTGTCGTTTATCTTCAGCGTGTACTTATCAGTGTCAGGCAACTGAGCAATTTCATGATTCAGGAACTCACGTTCATCATCAGAAGTCGCATTTTTAAGTTTTTCAAGTAGCTGCGAATACACCAGGGAAGCTTCAACTTCAACTGCAGGTTTTTCTATTGCTCTAATGTCGATATTGTCAATTAAGTGAGCAATCTTTTTATTGTTGATGGTTAGCTGGCCAAGTATATGGTTTGGCACTTCAGAATGATGGACCTTTTCAATTTTATCATGTTTCACACGTAGTGAACCATTCTTAAAATGGATAAATTCAGTATCCCTTGAGTGATTCTTAAAGCATAGGTCAATCATGTCTATGCTCTCTATGTTCGCTTCGGTAAGTTGGTTTGAAGTGTTGATTTTGTTCAGGATCTCAATGGCATCCATCAATTTCTTTGACTTTATCCAGTCCTTAGTAAATCTCTTGATAATTCGCTTTATGTCATCTGGATGAATCAGCTCTACAATTTTACCGGTGATACGTGCATAGCAGTAACCGGCTTTCTTGTGGTAAATTGATTCCATTTGATAGAAGCCATTTGCCCTGAGAAAAAAGAAGAAGTATTCCATATTGATGGAATAGTTGTAGCCCCCATTTTTATCCTTATTCTTATTCCAGAACTTAACCCGGCGAGCTGCTCTCTTCAGGATCAGGAAATCATACCTCGTCTGGTCCCTGTCCTCTCCGGATAGGTTTAGAAAATCTTTCAGGTCCTTACACGGATTACCTCGGAAATCACGCTTTGTTTTCAGCCATTTAGGAAGTTCAATGGTGAACAGGCTGATGTGCTTCATCGCATTCTTCATTGCCTGTTCCTGACCGGTCGTGTCAAGATCCATTACTTGATAATGGTTCTCACACAGATCATCCAGTTTCTTAAATGTCTTAAAATCGAAATCTGCAGATTCAGAATTAAGCCAGTAAACGTGGAAACCAAGGGCAGCCAGGTTCAATGCATCGGATTCACCGGAGCATCTGAAAAGATCAACAACTTTTGCTTCAGGTTTATCTTCAGGGGTAATAACGCCACCCTCTTCATCATCATCAGTGAATTCAGATTTCTCCTTTTCAAGTTGTTTAAGGCCATAAATATAATCGGCCGGTTTCTTGCCTATATACTGAAACCTATACTTCTTATTTTGCTCATGTGGTTTATACAGCTTCTTAAAATCGCCATAATCAAAGACGAAAATCGGATAATCCTTGTTGGCTTTGAAGATGTGGACAATGTCCTTGTTTTCTGTTGAGGACTTACCGCAAAACTCATATTTTTCAACGCATTTGCAGTTGTATTTATCCAGGATGTCCTCAGTCACATATCGGCCAATCGCCGCCAAATCATCCTTTGTCGGATGTTCCTTGAATGTAAAATTGTATTCGCCTTTTTTATCAGACGGTCCAACTTCCCTCTTTTCATAATCGGCTGTCCATTTGCTTTTTACAAAGTCTTTACCATCAACCTGCCGGTTTATTATACACTGTTCAATAAATAGCAAAGCATCATAATAAGGAAGAGCTTCTCTCCAGACGACAAAATCAATTGCCTTCATGCCATTGATTGTATCTTGCTGGCCAAAATCCGTAATTCGCCAATAGCCTTGGTACCAGGCGACCCTGGCACTGGCCGTTTTCTCACCATCACGAACCTTAAAAAAAGTCTTTGGACTCTTCAGGTCAATCCCTGGAAAGTAATGTTCAAAGATTGTGAGTCCTTGATCAGTTGCATCGTAGATTTTTTCCTGATCTATATATCTCATTATTTAACAGGCTGCAATAGGTTAGTATGTTAATTTTAGTTTTCCTCCTGAATAGGTAGGATCAAGTTTTAGCTGCTCCTTAATTGAATTCAGCAGTCCCCATGGCCCTTCTTTGATGACAATTACCTCTCCCGTAGTTTTCTTCCAGATTAGCCGGCCTGTGGATGGCTTAGGTTTATTATCCCTTATCATCTTTCATTCTATTTAAAGCATGTTTGAAATCCTGAAGCAATTTTTCCTGAATACTAATCCTTTCGGATAAGAGTTCCTGCTTACCACTATCCTGCTCAATAGTTCTTTGAAGCCGCAAGACTAAAATGTGGACTTCAATTGATTCGATTAAACTTTCTGTAAGTGGGATTGAACTAATCTGTATCATAAGCAAGTTATTAGGTAAATGTGTAGCAATACACCGGTAAGACCGGATGGAATTAAACCAGCTAAATGTGGTACTTGAAATAATAATATTAAGGGTAGTTTGTGACTAAACTAGTTCCTGAAATAATCACTTCAGCAGTCTGGTCAGCTTTACCAACCATACTTTTTAGTTGTTGAACTGCAGCTTCTTCGTTTATATCAACAAGAACTATTTCCCTGGGATATTCGTCACCGTTCACGATGAACGAATAGCTTATTTTAAAAGCCTTCCGTTTCATATTTCTAGTTGTCCAGGTTTCTAAACTTTGAACTGGTCGCAGCAACATCATCTGTGACTTGAAGGAGTGGCCAGTGGCCATCTCTAAATTCACCGATTTCGAATCTGATGTTTTTAGATGTAACCTTAACATGTTGTTTCAGTGCTGTTAAAGCACCAGGGAAGGTAATATTAGCACATCCTCTTTGATTTACATTACTTATTACAAAGCCTTCAGAAGCCGAAGCATGTTGCAGGGATACTTTAATTCCATCAATGCATAGCTGTATTCCATCACCTTTTTTTAATGAAAGAATTTTTGTTGCCTTTCTATTGAATACAAAGTTGGTTTTTGAGATTGTCAGTAAAGGAGGTTTATCTTCCTCTACAATGCTTCGCACCAGGTGCGGATTAAAAATGATTGGTTTCATGATTTTGTTGTTTTGGCGTGGGGACGCTGGTTTATAAAAGTTTGTTATTGTGTACGTATGTAATCAAAAGCCTGTCAGGATGTTGGGTTCCTGAAAGTCCAAGTTTGCTGTAAATGCTTGTAATATGGTTATGAACCGTTGCCTTTGAGATGAATAGCTGATCAGCGATTGACTGTTCATCAAATCCCTGGGCAAATAATTTCACTACCTGAATTTCACGATTTGAAAGGTCACTGTCGTATTTGCAATAGCCAAGGTCACACCGGTGCCTGCATGGGCATGGCACTTTTTCAGTGATCAGAATATCTTCATTTATATCTGGCCGACCATCCTGAGTGCTGAAGTTACATGCTGAGAAATTATATACTCTATGATAAGCAAACTGAGGCCCATAACCATATGAATCACATAAAGCTCTGTATATACCCGGTCTACTATTAGCAACTGCGGCATCAATCTTCTGGAGTTGCTTAATCTCTAATTCATCCAGTCGTTTAACGATCGACAACTCAAGATCTTCAACCATGAGCATTGAAAAAGCCTGGTTCCAGTATATCTCTAGCATGTGATGCCTTTTAAAAGATCATTTACATGGTTAGTATACACCTGATGCAATCTCTCACGCTCAACTTGAGTCCAACTGTCGTTTCTGAGCTTGTTAAAGAATGTACCATAAGATATATCTAGTGCCTGCATTACTTTCTCCCTGAGTTCAGACTGTATATTTCCAGCTAGGGTATAATAGTCTAAAAAGCTCATTTTCACCATATAATTCATTTTTGTCTTGCTTTATTTATATTTTTAGTATAATTTTTACACGACAAATATAATATCAAAATCGCAAAATGCAATATTTATCTCGCATTTTTTTAAACTATTATAGCACTATTTCCCCAACTTAAGCACTATTCACATGGATTACAGTAAGATACGGTTGCTTATGGTGCAAAGAAATTTTTCCGCAAGGAAACTTGCTCGCGAAATCGGGATGTCGGACGTCGGCTTCAATACAATGATGGAGAAGCAGACTATGAAGGTCGAGTATCTTGAGCGCCTATGTGACGTATTTAATGTATCAGTTTCTTACTTTTTTGGTGAGGAAGAGAATGGGAGGAAAACATGCCGGGAATGTCATAAAAAAGATGCAAAACTCGAACTACTAAAAGAACTACTAGATGAAAAAGAAAAAGAAATTGCCAGACTAAATCAAGAACTGGGGCGAAAAGTGGGAACCGAAGACGGAAAAGTGGCATAAGTTAAGGGTCAGCTACAAGAGTCAAGTAATCTGAACAAACTAATTTCTATGGAAATAATCTATGAGTTATTCCGGTCCTTTGGTTTAGTCAATAAGACTAATAATAAGGATAGGTTATTTTTTGATCGTGATCGATCAACTGTAGAAATCACTCTAAAAGAGATATTATATTCCAGCGAGAAATTAACCCTTCGTGTTCCCATCAATAACATGAATGCCATGCTGATTCTGGCGTATTTTCTTACGTCACGGGAAAGCTGTGCCAAATTAAAACAAATATCTTCAACTAATGACTTACTTAGAATAGTGCTCATTAATGAAAAAGGTGAAGCTGAAACCGAGTACCATGACAGGTTAATGGAGGCTTTCATCAAACTAAGGACAATTCAAATCAAGGAACGGAATTTACAGACATAAACTGGTCTATCCGTACGTCTTCAAATAGATCAGACAAACATAATGTATTGATAAACAGATAGAGTAATTACAAACAGCGAGCTTCCCGCCAGCTCCACAAAGTCAGGCGATTTTTTCTTTTAATCTTCTGTGGAGGTAGTCTGAAGCTGCCAACGCTGCTACTGTGGCATCACCTACGGCAGTTGTAACCTGCCTGAATCTTTTAACTATAGAGTCCCCGGCAGCAAATACTCCCGGTATGTTGGTTTCCATATCGCTGTTTACAATGATTTCATTGTATTTATTCATGGTAACCTTGTCTTTTAAAAACTCTGTATTAGGCACATAACCAATGAAAATAAACGTGCCATCGGTTTTGTACCGTGTAATGTTTCCAGTTTTAAGGTCTTTAACATCTACACTTTCAAGCTTTTCATCACCAATGAAGTTTACAATGGCTGACTCCATCATAAAGTTGATCTTCGGATTCTCTATTGCTTCATCTACTGCATGTTGAAAAGCCTGGAAGTGATCAAACTGATGCACAATGGTCACTTTGGATGCATATTTTGTTAGTGAAACTGCTTCTTCCAGTGCAGAGTTTCCTCCGCCGACTACAAAGATCTCTTTGTCAGTAAAGAAATCGCCGTCACAGGTGGCACAGTAAGAGATCCCTCTTCCTTTCAGTTCAGCCTCACCCGGAACATTCAAAGTCCTTGACCTGCCACCGGGTGTGAGTATCACCGTTTCTGCAGTATAGACTGACCCGTCGGTAAGTTCCACACGCTTGACTGAATCATTAAGATGCAAATCATGAACCAACGTGTTTGACTTGATAACACATCCGAACTTCTTTGCCTGATTTTTCATGATAGTGGAGAGTTGATAACCGGAGATGCTTTCAACTCCCGGATAATTTGCAATTTCATGGGTTAAAACCATCTGGCCGCCCATAACTCCATCGCTTATGATAAGTGTTCTTAACCGTGCCCTGGAAAGGTAGATACCTGCCGTCATTCCGGCAGGTCCACCTCCGATAACTATAGCGTCAAAATGATTGTCACTAAACATTATTTCTAAACTAATTGTATACTCTTTTTATTAACCTACCTGTGCTGCTGCAAACTCCCTGTCGAGAATCGACCTTACCTGGCCCATGCTCTGGATACTAGAAGTTGCCTTTACGAGCCTGCCATTCTTGTAGTACATGGTAAAAGGAATACCCATAAACCCTCTTACTTCAGGCACATTGCGGATAACATACGATTCAGGATTATCAAATTCCATATCGGCGAACTTAACATGTTTGTACTCATCCTGGAGCTCTTCCATTATTCCGTATACCGGAATACACATCGGGCCCATCCTGCCGCAGCAGACCATTACGTTTTCATTTTCATTAATCAGCTTCTGGTGATCAGCAGCTGTCATTAAGTGGTGAAGATTTGTGTAAAGCATATTGTTTTTAATTTTTATTGTTTCTGATTATTAATTAACTGAGGGTGTAAAATCAGCCAGTGATTTAATTTTAATACTGTATGTCACCGGCATTGCCTTCTTATACACTGCCGACACACCGCAATATCTTTCCTGCGAAAGCTCAATGGCCTTCCTTAATTTTTCCTCATCGAGGTTCTCACCTTCAAATTCATAGATAATATGCATGGAAGTATAGTGCCTCGGATGTTCTTCAGTAACCTCAGCTTCCACGAACACATTGAATGACAAGGGAGTGATTCTCATCTTCTTTAAGATTGACACTACATCCATGCCTGTACATCCGGCAAGAGCGCTTAACATAAGTTCTTTGGGGCGCGGACCTGCATCCAGCCCGCCTGATTCTTCCTTCGCATCCATCATAATGGCGTGGCCGTTAACAACAGTCTCAAACTGCATATTGCCTTTCCATGACGTATCAACCTTGTGTTTCATAGTGAATTAATTTATAATGCAAAATTACCACTGCTTTACAGGCCAGACAAGGAAAACGCCCCCGGCGATACCATGTTAAAAGTTGAGGTTGCTTAACTATTTTATTGAACTAGTTCCGGTTAATGATATTTTTGTAAAGTAAAGTAACCCTGCCGGCTGATGAAGACATACCTGATACCTGACGACTGTTCGCTTGATAACCTTGATGCTCCGTGCTTCCGGAGCCTTCTGCCCGAAGAACTCAATTTAGTTAGTGCCAGTAAAACCAAAGTGGTGTTCCATAAAGGAGAGAACCTCACAAAGCAGGGCACTTTTGCATCGAGTGTATTATTTATCATTGAAGGACTTGCAAAGCTTTATGTTGAAGGTGAAGCAGGCAGGAACCTGAATCTTCAGCTGCTTAAAGGCGGAGAGTTTGTTGGCTTGTCAGTTGCCTTTAATAAAAACCGGTATGATTATTCAGTAGTAGCACTTACTGACACAACTGCCTGCCTGATAGAAAAAGAAGCCATAACCAACCTGGTAAAGAGTAACGGAAATTTTGGTTACAACATCATTAAGAGATACTGCGAGCAGAACACCAGGTTATATGGGTCAATCAGCGACCTGATGAATAAGCAGATGAACGGAAGACTGGCAGGGGCGTTACTCTACCTTTATAACGAAGAAGTATCCGGTGATGTATTCACTTACCTGAGCAGAAGGGACATTGCAGATTTTGCCGGCTTATCGGTTGAAAGCACTGTAAAACTCCTTAAATCCTTTGAGAGGGACAATCTCATTAAACTCGACGAGAAGAACATCATCCTCATCGACATTCCGGCACTCGAACAGATTAACATTCACGGTTAGAAATCTTTAACTTAACATAACCTCCGGGTTATTCACTTTCCGGCACCTGACCGGGATTGATCCACTTTTCCATTACATTTTACCTAGTGTTGCACTACTGTTTGTCTACCATTACCGTAGACCAACCGTAGACCAACCGTAGACTAACCGTAGACCAACCGTAGACCAACTACATACTTAACTCATATAATGATTCACTGTAGAAATTTCCTTATATTTACGGTACGACAACAAACCATCAGATGCTCGAAAGAATCATCAATTTCAGCGTTCGCAATAAGCTGATAATTATATTATTTACATTTACTGTTGCTGCCTTTGGCATTTATGCAGTGCTTAATATTCCTGTTGGTGCAGTGCCCGATATTACCAATAACCAGGTCCAGGTAATTACTACTTCTGGTAATCTTTCTACCCAGGAAATAGAGCAATTCATTACTGCGCCGGTAGAGATGGAGATGGCTAATCTGCCAGGTGTAAAAGAAATCAGGTCGGTTTCAAAGTTTGGTATCTCTGTTGTTACTGTTGTGTTTGATGAAAGCCTGGGCACCTATCTGCCTAGGCAACTGATCGCTGAAAAGATAAAAAGTGCATCAGCAAAGATACCTGAAGGGTTTGGTGAACCTGAAATGGGGCCCATTACTACCGGCCTTGGAGAGATATACCAATACATACTTGATGTCAAACCCGGGTATGAGGGCCGTTATAGTCCGATGGACCTCCGGACAATACAGGACTGGGTTGTTAAACGGCGTCTATCCGGAATTAACGGTGTTGTGGAGATCAACAGCTGGGGTGGTTATCTTAAACAATATGAAATAGCAATATCGCCTTCCCGCCTCAGGAGCATGAACATTACACTGATGGATGTTTTCAACGCGGTTGAATCCAATAACAGTATCTCAGGAGGTTCTTATATTGAGAAAGCCAACCAGAGTTATTTCATCAGGGGCGATGGCCAGGTGAAATCAATTGAGGATATTGAAAACATAGTGATTGAGAATAAGGGAGGTGCCCCAATACTGGTGAAGGATGTAGCCACTGTGCATCATGGCCATGCCAACCGTTTTGGTGCCATAACTGCCAATGGTAAAGGCGAAACCGTGCTCGGGCAGATCATGATGCTCAAGAATGCCAATTCAAAAGTGGTGATCAATGAGGTTAAGTCGAGGGTAGCCGAAATACAGGAAAACCTGCCTGAAGGAGTATTTATTAATCCTATTCTCGAACGAAGTGAACTCATTGGCAAAACAAGCTTTACAGTGGCAGAAAACCTTATACTCGGTGCAATCATTGTAATGCTTACAGTAATTCTCCTGCTGGGCAATCTCAGGTCAGCTCTTGTAATAGCATCCATGATTCCGCTGGCACTGCTTTTTACTATTTCAATGATGTTCATCTTTGGAATTGATGCTAACCTTATGAGCCTTGGTGCACTTGACTTTGGTATCATCATCGACGGGGCTGTGATCATTGTGGAGTTTATTGCCATTAAAATTACGTTGCAGAAAGATGAAATAAATGCCCTGAGTGGTGGCAGCAAAATGACCCTTATGGACAGGATATCAATAAAAGGGGCTTCAAAGATGATGAACTCTGCCATCTTCGGACAAGTAATCATTCTTATAGTCTTCATACCAATCCTATCGCTTAGTGGTGTTGAAGGAAAGATGTTCAGGCCAATGGCTTTATCATTTTCTTTTGCCATACTTGGAGCTATGATTTTCGGGCTTACCTGGCTGCCAGTGGCATCTTCGCTTTTCCTGCGCCCCGGTAAAGAAAAGAAGAAGAAAAACATTTCTGATAAGTTTATGGGCTTTGCCCACAGCTCCTATGAGCCTTCAATCAAATGGGCCATGAACCATAAGAGAATAGTGCTCAGCATGGCACTTTTTTCGTTGCTTCTTACGGGTTATCTCTTTTCAAGTATGGGAGGTGAATTTGTGCCAACCCTTGACGAAGGCGACTTTGTAATACAACCTGTACTTAAAACCGGCACTTCATTATCAAAGACAGTGGAACTTACCACCAAAATGGAGAATATCCTTATGAAGGAATTTCCTGATGAGGTTGGCCAGATAGTAAGCCGCATTGGTGCGGCAGAAGTACCTACAGATCCTATGTCGATGGAGGAAATCGACATGATCATTAAACTTAATCCTAAGAAAACATGGGTTAAAGCAGAAGATAAAGAGGAACTGGCTGAAAAGTTTGCTGATAAATTATCGGTAATTCCCGGCATAGACTATGAATTTACACAGCCCATTGAAATGCGCTTCAATGAACTGATTACCGGTGTAAGGTCGGATATTGCTATCAAGGTATTCGGTGATGACCTCGATTACATAAACAAAAAAGCCTTTGAGATAAAAAGCCTTATAGAGGATGTTCCGGGTGCTGCAGACATCATAATTGAAAAAACTGCAGGACTGCCGCAGATAAAGATTGCTTATAACCGTGATAAGATAGCTCAGTACGGAGTAAGCACCGGCGACCTTAATAAATATGTTTCTGCAGCTTTCGGA
>Ga0075012_10004222_pt1 | contig 13437 bp, 14 predicted proteins | sample All_14_2_FD_71474 | JGI IMG/M metagenome (GOLD analysis project Ga0075012, IMG submission 71474) | Freshwater microbial communities in response to fracking from Pennsylvania, USA - Allegheny Zone_MetaG_DW_15 | ecosystem: Environmental > Aquatic > Deep subsurface > Groundwater > Drilled... | reverse complement strand
GGATGCAGGCAGGGGCAGAAGCGGGATGCCGCAATTCGAGCGTTCGCCGCGAAGAAGGCCGGGAAATCAGGCCGTGTCGGGTCCTCGTTCGTTCAATGATCTGGTCGGTCGGCCTGTACTGATTTCAGCAGTGCCCGGATGCCCTGGGTGAGTGCTCGAAGGTCGTCCAGGGCGAGCCGGTTGAGTGGGGTGCGGCTGAGCTCCGGCCTTCCCATGAGCAGCCGCTGAACGGTCTCCCGGCCGATCGGGGTTGCCGTGACCCGACGAACGCGGTGGTCCCGCGGGTCGACGGTGCGCTCGACCATGTCCTGCGATTCGAGGCGGTCGACGATCCCCGACATCGTTGCCAGAGAGACTCCGGCGGTCCTGGCGAGCCCCTGAATCGTATTCCCCTCGGGCTCGGTCACGAGGAGGGCGAGCACCTTCAACTGCTGCATCGTGAGGCGCAGGGTGAGCACGGATTCGATGATCTCGGGCGCAAGCGAAGTCTCTAGATCGCTCTGAATGACGAGCAGCTCCGTCAGCAGGGTCTCGCGTTCGGCCCCCTCGTCGGTGTCCACGCCCTCGAGCGTAGCCCTGATGGTTCTCACAGACTCAACACAGACGAAGATGCGTAGCATTCGGCTAAGCTTCGCGTGAAGCAAACCTTCCCGTGCTCTCGTCCGCACCCTTTCCCTTCGACCTTCCGGTCACCCTGTCCCTTCGATCTTCCGGTGGTGCACCTTTGTTCCGTCTCGCCCGTTTCAGCCTGGCCAATCGCTCGCTGGTCGCCCTGATCACCCTGTTGATCGCCGCGTTCGGCGTCTTCTCCATGACGCAGCTCAAGCAGGAGCTGATCCCGTCGATCGAGCTGCCGCGCACCACCGTCGTCACCATCGTCCCCGGCGCAAGTCCGGAAGTGATCGACGAACAGGTGGGCGTGCCGATCTCGCAGGCCGTCGCCGACCTCGACGGTGTCGAACAGGTCGTCTCGAAGTCATCGTCGAGCATGTCGATCATCACGATCGGGTACGAGTACGGCATCGACGTCGACGACTTCCGCGCGTCCGTGGAAGAGGCGATCGACTCGATCTCCGCATCGCTTCCCACTGATGCAGAGCCGAACCTCGTGGCCGGAAGCACCGCCGACATCCCGGTGATCTTCATGACAGCGTCCTCCGCCGACCAGGACCTGCCGGCGCTGTCGGCGACGCTCAGCGACACAGTGGTCCCGCGCCTGGAGGCTATCGAAGGGGTGCGCTCGGCTGAGGTGTCCGGCGGCGCCGTGGAGCGTGTCGTGATCACCCCCGATCAGGCCGCTCTCGCGGCGAACGGACTGAGCGCGCAGGCGATCCCGCAGGCGCTGCAGGCGAACGGCTTGACGCTGCCGCTGGGCTCGGTCACGGACGACGGTTCACTGCTACCGGTGCAGGGCGGCACGCCGGTCACCTCCACCGAGGACATCGCTTCGCTGCCCTTGGCGAGCCAGACGCAGCCCGGCGTCGTCGTGACCGTCGGCGACGTCGCCGACGTCGAGCTGGTTGCCGAGGACCAGACCTCGATCACCCGCATGAACGGTGAAGAGGCGCTGTCGATCTCGATCACCGCGATCCAAGGCGGCGATGTCGTCGCGATTTCACATGCCGTCGCCGAGGCGGTCACCGAGCTGACCGACGAGATCGCCGGTCTCGAGCTGACGATCGTGTTCGATCAGGCGCCGTTCATCGAAGAGTCGATCCAGCACCTCGCCATCGAGGGCCTGCTCGGCCTGCTGTTCGCGATCATCGTGATCCTGGTCTTCCTGCTCTCGGTCCGCGCGACCCTGGTGACGGCGATCTCGATCCCGCTGTCGGTGCTGGTCACCTTCATCGGACTGAACCTCGGCGGCTACTCGCTGAACATGCTGACACTGGGGGCGCTCACGATCGCGATCGGACGCGTCGTGGATGACTCCATCGTGGTCATCGAGAACATCAAGCGACACCTCTCATACGGCGAGGAGAAGGTGCACGCGATCCTCGCGGGAGTGCGCGAGGTGGCCGGCGCGATCACATCGTCGACGCTCACGACGGTGGCCGTGTTCTTGCCGATCGCCCTGGTGGGCGGCCTTGTCGGTGAGCTGTTCGCTCCGTTCGCACTGACCGTGACGATCGCGATGCTGTCCTCGCTTCTGGTCGCCCTCACGATCGTCCCGGTGCTGTCGTACTGGTTCCTGCGTCAGCCGAAGGACGTCGCCGACCCCGCGGCGGTGCGCGCCGCGGCTGAGGAGCAGGAGCACAACGGCTGGCTGCAGCGCGGATACAAGCCGATCCTGCGTGGAACGCAGAAGCATCCGATCATCACGCTCGTCGCTTCCGGACTGCTGCTCGTGATCACGGTGTCGCTCGTGCCGCTGCTGAAGGTCGACTTCCTGGGCAGCACGGGCCAGAACATGATCATGGTCACTCAGACGTTCCCGGCCGGCTCCGACCTCGAAACGATCTCGGACGGCGCCCGCGATGTCGAAGACACCCTGCTCGAGGTCGACGGCGTCGAGGAAGTCATGCTCATGGCCGGCTCGAGCAGCGGCGGAGCGGGCGACTTCTCGGCCCTGCTCGGCGGTGGCGGCGGCACGGCCACCTTCATCGTCAACACCGACCCCGGCGCTGACCAGACCGCGCTGAAGGATGAGGTGCGCACACAGCTGGCCGAGATCGACGGCCCCGGCGAAGTGAGCCTGTCGGATCCCGCGGCGATGGCCGGCGGATTCGGCGGCTCGGTGGATGTCGTGGTCAGCGCTGAGAACGAGACCGATCTGGCCGCAGCGACCGACGAGGTCTACGCTGCGCTGGAGGACACTCCCCAAGCGACCGAGGTCGCCAGCGACCTCGCGCCTGCCCAGCCGATCATCCAGATCACGGTCGACCGCGCCGTCGCGCTCGAGAACGGGTTCACCGAGATCCAGCTGCTCGGCATGGTGGGCAGCATCCTGTCGCCGCAGAGCGTCGGGAACGTGACGATCGACGATGAGGAGTACAACATCTTCATCGACGCCGCCCCGGCGCCGCAGACCGTGGATGAGCTCTCGGCGATGCCGATTCCGACGCCGACCGGCCTTGTGCCGCTGACCGATCTCGCGACCGTCGAAGAGGTCACCGTCCCGACCGCACTCACCCGCAAAGACGGAGACCTCGTCGCCACCATCTCGGTCACTCCCGCCGAGGGCGAGCTCGGTGCCGTGACGACCGAAGTGCAGACGCGCATCGACGACCTCGACATACCATCCGGCACCACGGCCACGATCGGCGGTCTCGCCCAGACGCAGCAGGAATCATTCCAGCAGCTCGGCCTGGCGATGCTCGTCGCGATCGCCATCGTGTTCCTCCTCCTGGTGGCCACGTTCCGCTCGCTCGCGCAGCCGCTCATCCTCCTCGTGTCGATCCCGTTCGCCGCCACCGGGGCGATCGCGCTGCTGCTGATCACCGGACGCCCGCTGGGCATCTCGGCGCTCATCGGCATGCTGATGCTGATCGGCATCGTCGTCACGAACGCCATCGTCCTCATCGATCTGGTCAATCAGTATCGCAAGCAGGGTCAGACCGTGCGCGACGCCGTCTTCAACGGTGCCCGCCAGCGACTGCGCCCCATCCTGATGACCGCCCTCGCGACGATCTTCGCGCTCATCCCGATGGCGTTGGGTGTCACCGGCTCGAGCGGATTCATCAGCCAGGATCTCGCGATCGTGGTCATCGGCGGACTCATCTCCTCGACTGCGCTCACCCTCATCCTGGTTCCCGTGCTCTACCTGATGTTCGAACAGGGGCGCGAGCGCTCGACCGCGAGGCGGAGTGCCGACCACGGGGCGACGACCGGCCATCCCGAAGATGATCAGCCGTTCAGCCCTGCGCACGCATGAAGTCAGCGACGCGCTCGCCGATCGCGACGGCGGTCGCGGCCGGGCCCCGCGACGGCGCCCACGGCAGGATCGAGGTGTCGGCCACGCGCAGGCCGGAAACGCCGTGCACGCGACCGTGGGAATCGACGACAGAGCCCATCGGCACGGATCCGCACAGATGGATCGCCGTGCCGAGGTGCGCGAGCATCCAGGCGTCGAGCGCCGCATCGTCACCGAGCTCGGCATCGCCGAGCTCGGTGAGCCCGTCGAACACATCGGCGAATGCCGCCGTGCGCAACAATGCGACGGCGGTGCGCACGGCAAGCCGCATCCGCGAGCGATCCGCTTCTTCTTCGAGGTAGCAGTAGTCGATCTGAGGCGGGACGAGAGGGTCGGCGGACGTGATCGTGATGCGACCGCGACCGGCAGGCTGCTGCAGTGCGACGATGAGCTGCAGATCGTCGCGGTGCGTCAGCTGCTGCGCCATGCGCCGCGCCGACACCCCAATCAGCGCCCGCAGTGTCCGCAACGGATGCCGCAACACGGTGCGCACGCCGCCCGCCAACGTGTGGGCGGTGCCGGTGAGCAGGTAGCCGAGCGGCTTCACCGCGAGGAGGATCTCGAGGTCGGCCTCTGCAGCGGCCGCCGGCGAGCCGACCGAAGGCGAGTGCACCGAAGACAGCCGCTCCGGCGACAAGAGCTCCGATGAGAAGTTCAGAGCGGCCGGGAAGGCGACGCGTTCTCGGGAGTCGACCACCGGGCGCTGCGCTCGCCAGCCGATCGCGATATCGGGGTGATCGCTGAAGGCCACACCCACCGGCAGGTCGGCGACGACGTCGATTCCGAGCGCTCTGAGATCGGCGCGCGGTCCGATGCCCGACACCAGCAGCAGCTGCGGCGTCGCGATCGCGCCCGCGCAGAGCACGACCTCGCCGGCCTCGATCGGGCCCGCCGTGGTCTCGACCCCGACGGCGCGGCCCTCGCGGATCAGCACCCGCAGCACGCGGACGCCTCCGCGCACCTCGAGATTCGGCCGCGCTCGGGCCGGATCGATGTACGCCAGGCCGGTGTTCCATCGCACCGCCTCGTGAGAGCCAGGAGGACGGTGGACATTGACCGGTACGGGTCCGGCTCCGGGTTCCCCGAGGCCGTTCTTGTCGGGCTCGGCGGGAAACCCGAGTTCGCGTGCAGCGGCGGTGAACGCGGCGGCGAGGATGCTGGCTTGCGGCGGCCGCATGACGAACATCGGCCCCGACGAGCCGTGCCCGTCGGAATCGCCATAGTCCCGATCGGTTTCCAAGCGGCGCAGCACGGGCAGCATTGCGTCGTACGACCACTCCGGGCCGGCAACCTCTGCCCAGGCGTCGAAGTCCGCGGGGCGCGCCCGGACGAAGTAGGCGCCGTTCAGGGTTGTCGACCCTCCGAGAATGCGTCCGCGGGCGATCATGTACGGCAGGTCTGGGGTGAGGTGCCCGAGATACGACCAGTTGGCGGGATGCCCCGGCATGGCACCCTGCACGGTCGTCGGATCCAGCAACTCCGCCGGAAACCCCCGCACGCCGGCGGGCGTCGGACCGGCTTCGAGCAGCAGCACTCGCCGGCCGGGATCCTCACTGAGCCGCGCTGCCAGCGGGGCCCCCGACCCACCGGCACCGACGACGACGACGTCGGCGGGAGAGGTCACGGCGAACCGAACGCCGCGCCGAGCCGCCGGAACGCCTCATCCAGCAGCTTGAGCAGGTCGGCCTCTTCGTGGGCGAGCCACTGCTCGTACGCGGCGAGGCACAACCCGAGGCAGGCCCACGCGATCGATTGGGGCTCGAGGCTGCCGGAGTCGTCTCCGAGCCGCTCCGCCGCGTAAGCCGCGATCACCTGACGCCATGCGGCATAACGCAGCGTGGAGTGGGCGACCAGGCTGGGCACGTTCAGCAGCAGCCACATGCGTTCGCGATGGTAGGGCATCTCGGCATCCGGAAAGCGGTTGAACTCGATGACCGCCAAGCGGATCACGTCCATGAGGGGCATTTCCGGAGGAAGGGAATGCAAGTGACCGCGCATGGCCGTGAGCAGCGTCTCGAAGTCGCCCCAGGGCAGGTCGTTCTTCGACGCGAAGTAGCGGAAGAAGGTGCGACGCCCGATTCCGGCGGCGCGGACGATGTCATCTACGGTCGTCTCGTCGAAGCCGCGCTCCAGGAACATCTGCAGCGCAAGATGGCTCAGCTCGCTGTGCGTCGTCGCCGGCGCGCGACCCATGCGGGGCCGCGGAACGTCGGTACCGGGAAAAATCTGGCTGTCCGCGTCCGTGGCTATTCCCTTCGGCACTCAGTGTCATTAGTATCGTCCACATCAGACTGCACGCCAAGGATGGCGTTCTCGCTAAGGAGCATCCCATGGATCCACAAGCCCTGACGGCTGAGTCCACGACCGTCGAACACGACCTCATCGAGGTCGACTCGCTCGTCGAGGAAGTATCGATCGACGGCATGTGCGGCGTCTACTGATGACCGCGGCGCTGCGCCCGTGAACGCTGAGACCGCCTGGCGGGTGCACCCGCAGGTCTCGGTGAGACCCGAGTCCTTCGGCGCGTTGCTCTATCACTTCGGCACGCGAAAGCTGTCGTTCCTCAAAGACCGCACGTTGCTGGCCATCGTCGAGGCCCTCGGCGATGCGCCGTCCGCCCGAGCCGCGTGCGAGGCGGTCGGAGTCTCCGCCGCATCGCAGCCGAAGTACCTGCAGGCCCTCGAGACGCTTGCAGCCTCACACATGATCGAGGAGCGCACAGCATGACGATCGCATTCCCCACCGAGGCGCCGCCGCGTCCTGCACGGCTCGTCGACCACTTCGAGCGAGGCCTCGACGCCCCGATCTGCCTCACGTGGGAGCTCACCTATGCGTGCAACCTCTCGTGCGTGCACTGCCTGTCCAGCTCCGGACGGCGCGATCCTCGCGAGCTCAGCACGGCGGAGTGCAAGGCCGTCTTCGACGAACTCGAGCGCATGCAGGTCTTCTACGTCAACATCGGCGGCGGCGAGCCCACCGTGCGCTCGGATTTCTGGGAGCTGCTCGAGTACGCCACGGCCCATCACGTGGGAGTGAAGTTCTCGACCAACGGGGTGAAGATCACACCGGATGCCGCCGCCGCCCTCGCCGCCAACGACTACGTCGATGTGCAGATCTCACTCGATGGCGCCACCCCCGAGGTCAACGACGCGATCCGCGGACCGCGCTCGTACGAGACCGCGCTGCGTGCGATGGCGAACCTGCGCGATGCGGGGATGAAGGGCTTCAAACTCTCGGTGGTGTGCACCCGCACCAACATCGGCCAGCTGGACGAGTTCAAGGCGATCGCCGACGAGTACGGTGCTCAGCTGCGACTGACGCGACTGCGCCCGTCGGGCCGCGGAGCCGACGTGTGGGACGAACTGCATCCCACACAGGCGCAGCAGCGCGAACTCTACGACTGGCTCGTGGCCCACGGTGACGAGGTTCTCACCGGAGACTCGTTCTTCCATCTGTCGGCGTACGGCCAGGCGCTTCCGGGCCTGAATCTCTGCGGCGCGGGACGCGTCGTGTGCCTGATCGATCCGATCGGCGACGTCTACGCCTGCCCCTTCGCGATCCACGACGAATTCCTCGCCGGCAGCGTCCGCGACGACGGCGGCTTCGCCGAAGTGTGGCGCCACTCCGAACTGTTCACACGCTTGCGGGAGCCGCAGTCCGGCGGCGCATGCACGTCGTGCCAGTTCTTCGACACCTGCAAGGGCGGATGCATGGCCGCCAAGTTCTTCACCGGGCTCCCCCTCGACGGCCCCGACCCCGAATGCGTCCAGGGCTACGGCGAGCAGGAGCTGGCCAAGCGCAAGAACACCGGTGGCGGCATCCCGCTGCCGAGCGGAGACCATTCTCACCGCACCTCGCCGCCCCGCCCGCGCGACGGCATGGGCCCGGTGAGCGTCACGATCCGTCGGCGCGACGACATCCAAGCGCCGCCTGTCAGCGCGTGCGCGGAGAGCCCTTTGGCGGGGTTCGCCGCGACTCTGACACCACGCGAAAGCGGTGCCGAAGGGCACCACCAGGAGGGCACCCGCACCACCCTCGCCTGAGACTCACGCTCCATTGCGCCCGCAACGACGCGGACGCCTGGTTAGATGTGCGCCTCTGGGGGCGGCATCCGGCGCGCCTTCACACGAAGGAGGAGAAGGCTCATGAGACTACCGGTCCTGGCCTCAGGCGTCACGGGCATTTCCCTGCACGTCGACGCGTGCCACCTGCTGCAGCCCGGGGTGCAACCCCGACCGCGTCACGTGAACATCTCACGCGAGAAGAAGGGAAAGTGACATGGCAGGACAGCTCGAAGGCAAAGTCGCCTTCATCACCGGAGCCGCACGCGGACAGGGCCGTTCGCACGCGATCAGGCTCGCCCAGGAGGGCGCCGACATCATCGCGATCGACATCTGCGCACAGATCGACACCGTCCCCTATCCGATGTCAACGCCCGACGACCTGCAGGAGACGGTGCGGCAGGTAGAGGCCCTGGATCGCCGCATCCACGCAGTCCAGGCCGATGTGCGCGACCGGTCGGCGCTGCAGTCGGCGCTCGAGACGGGTGTGGCACAACTCGGCCCGGTCGACATCGTGCTCGCCAACGCCGGGATCTTCCCCCTGAGCCTCCACCCCGATCCGCGAGAGTGGCAGGACGTGCTGGATGTCAACCTCACCGGCGTCTACAACACCGTCGAGGTGGCGATCCCGTCGATGATCGACCGCGGCCTGGGCGGTGCGATCGTGCTCACCAGCTCGACCGCGGGACTCGCCGGGATCGGCGGCGACAACCCTGGCGGCCGCGGGTACACGGCAGCCAAGCACGGTGTCGTCGGGCTCATGCGCGCGTACGCCAACTCGCTGGCCAAACACAGCATTCGTGTCAACACCGTGCACCCGACGGGTGTGAATACGCCGATGGTCGTCAACGACGTCATGCAGGAGGTCCTGCAGGCCGACCCGTCGATGAGCAACGCCATGGCGAACGCGATGCCGGTGCCGATGATCGAACCGGTCGACATTTCGAACGCGATCCTCTGGCTGGTCTCGGATGCCGCTCGCTATGTCACCGGCGTAACCCTGCCCGTGGACGCGGGCTTCCTCGTCAACAAGTGACGTCGCGCTCCGCGTCGTCCGGAAAGGAAAGATCATGACGGGAAGAGTCGAAGGCAAGGTCGCCTTCATCACGGGCGCGGCGCGCGGGATCATGCTGCCCGTCGACGCCGGGTCGACGCAGAAGTGACGGCTACACGAGGCGGTGCGCCGTTTCGGCCGGATGCCGCGGAGGGACCCCTCTCTGCGGCATCCGGCGCCGACTCGGTCGTTGCGAGCCGGGAACGCATCGCGTCGGGCGTCGTCGGCCGCGAGCGCGAGCTCGAACTGACGCTCGCCGCCGTCGCGGCGGGCCGTGACATCGTGCTGGAGGGACCACCGGGCACGAGCAAGACGACGATGCTCAGCGCGATCACGGCGGAATGGGGCATCCCGCTGCTTTTTGTGGAAGGCAACGCCGACCTCACCCCCGCCAAGCTCGTCGGCCATCACAACCCCGCCCGCGTGCTCCGCGAGGACTACAGCCCCGACAATTTCGTGCCGGGTCCGCTCGTCGAAGCGATGCAGCAGGGCGGCTTCCTCTACATCGAGGAGTTCAACCGCGCCCCCGAAGACACGATCAACACGCTGCTCACCGCAATGGCCGACCGGTCCATCGCGATCCCCCGCGTGGGGCGCATCAAGGCGGCGCCGACCTTCCGGGTCATCGCGTCGATGAACCCTTACGACAACATCGGCACGACACGGCTGTCCACGAGCGTGTCCGACCGCCTCAACCGGCTGTCGGTCGACTACCAGGACGCCGACGCCGAAGAGGCGATCGTCGCGCTGCGCAGCGGCGCGACCGGGCCGCTCGGCGAACGTCTCATCAGCGACGCGGTCGCGGTCACCCGCGCGACCCGCCGGCACCCCGACGTGCGGCAGGGATCGAGCGTGCGCGGCGCGATCGACATCGTCCTCGTGGCTCAGCAACTGGCTCAACTGCGCGGTGTGAAGCATGCGGATGCCGCAGCCTACGCATCCTCGGACGATTACACCGAACTCGTCTTCGACGCCATGATCGTGGCGTTGTCGGGGCGCATCCACATCGACGAGGCCGCCGAGACGACCCCGGAGCGCGTGCTGCGGGAGATCTGGGAGGACCGCTTCATCCTGGAGCCGCACGCGGCCGCGCCCGGCTGAAGAGCCGTCGCGGCCGATGGGCCGCTGCAGCGCGAGTCGTCACGTCGGCGTGAGGTCCGGGGCACGCCGCTGAAGCGCCGGCCGAAGGAGCTTCAGGAGGATCCGACGGTGTTCGACGCGACCAGCGGGGGCGCGGGCGCAGTGTTGCGCGCTGGCCCCGGCGATCCGCGCCGCGCAAAGGTCAAGGGCCCCCCGGGGTCTGGTGCTCCCGGGATGACCGATGAACCGGCGGTGCTCGTCGCGCCCGATGCCGATCCGTCGGAGCCCGATCCGCGCGTTCGTGCTCAGGCTCGGCGCATTGCATCGCGGCTGGCGATGCCGCGCCCGCGACGCGACGCGACAGCGCGCCGCGGCATCGGGGAACTCGCGAGCATGCCCTACCGAGGCGGGTCGGACGAGATCGACCTCGACCGCACGATCGAGGTGCTCGCCGAACGTCCGGTGCCCGACGACGAGGACATCGTGGTGCGCGACCGGGTGCGCACCCGGCGCTCGGTCGTGCTGCTGGTCGACGTGTCAGGCTCGATGCGCGGCGAGCGCGTCAAGACCGCTGCCGCGACCGTCGGCGCACTCTCGGCCGAGCTCGCGCACGACGCTCTCAGCGTCGTGGCCTTCTGGTCGGATGCCGCGCTGCTGCTGCGCCTCGGCGAGCCGGTGAAGCCCATGGAGCTGCTTGACGCGATCCTGCGGCTGCCCGCGCGGGGCCTCACGAACATCGCGTTCCCGCTGGAGGTCGCGGCCGGCCAGCTCGCGCGCGTCCCCGCGCGCGATGCCCGCGTCGTGCTGCTGTCGGACTGCGTGCACAACGCCGGACCCGACCCGCGGCCTCTGGCTGCGCGGCTGCCGCGACTGGACGTGCTGCTCGACGCGAGCGGCGAGAAGGACGTCGAACTGGGCCGCGAACTGGCGGCACGCGGCCGCGGCGTGTGCCGCGTCATCCATGACTTCCGCGACGTCGCGCCGGCGCTGAGTGCGATCTTCCAGAGCTAAGCGATTTTGGCACCGAGTGTCATTAGGATATCCGTAGACAGAACCGACAACACAGCGCATCCCCTATCGACAAGGAGGTCGGAGCATGACAGGACTTCTGGAATGGCCCTGGAAGCAGAACCCGTGGTTTGAATCCGTACTGGAGGCTCAGCGGCGGGCGAAGAAGCGGCTTCCGCCGTCCGTGTATGCGGCGCTCGTCGCCGGTTCAGAGCGTGGTGCCACCCCGCACGACAACACGGATGCCTTCGCCGAGCTCGCCTTCGCCCCGCATGTGGCCGGGCATCAGCCCGAGCGCGACCTGTCCACGACGGTTCTCGGCATCCCGATCTCCCTCCCCGTGCTCATCTCTCCCACCGGTGTGCAGGCCGTCGATCCCGATGGCGAGGTCGCAGTGGCCAGGGCCGCCGCGGCGCGCGGCACCATCATGGGACTGAGCTCGTTCGCCAGCAAGCCGGTGGAGCAAGTCGTCAGCGCGAACGAGAACACCTTCTTCCAGATGTACTGGACCGGCTCGAAGGAGCAGATGGTCCAGCGGATGGACCGTGCCCGCGCGGCCGGAGCCAAGGCGCTCATAGCAACGCTGGACTGGTCGTTCTCGGTCGGCCGCGACTGGGGCAGCCCGTCCATCCCCGAGAAGATGGACCTCAAGGCGATGATCCAGTTCGCCCCCGAGGGCATCCGCCGCCCGCGGTGGCTGCTGGACTGGGCGAAGGTCGGCATTCCCGACCTCACCGCACCCAACCTGCAGCCGCCCGACGGGCCGGCGCCGACATTCTTCAGCGCCTACTACGAATGGATGCAGACCCCGCCGCCCAGCTGGGAAGACGTCGAATGGCTGCGGAAGGAGTGGGGCGGTCCGTTCCTTCTCAAGGGGATCACCCGCGTCGACGACGCCAAGCACGCTGTCGATATCGGGGCAGACGCGATCTCGGTGTCCAACCACGGCGGCAACAACCTCGACACCACTCCCGCGACGATCCGCTGTCTCGGCCCGGTAGCCGACGCCGTCGGCGACCAGGTCGAGGTGCTGCTCGACGGCGGCATCCGCCGCGGCGGCGACGTCGCGAAGGCACTCGCCTTCGGAGCCCGCGCGGTCATGATCGGTCGCGCCTACCTGTGGGGTCTGGCGGCCAACGGGCAGACCGGCGTCGAAAACGTGCTCGACCTCCTGCGCATGGGACTGGATTCCGCCGTGCTCGGACTCGGGCACTCGTCGATCCACGAGCTCAGCCCCGCGGACCTCTGGGTGCCGCCGGGGTTCGAACGCAGGCTCGGTGACTCGGCGCCAGAGACCGCCTCCATGGCCCCCGCCACCACACCCCGCAAGACGAAAGCCACGACCGGCACGGCAGAGACCGCGGGAACATCGACGACGGCAGAGCAGGAAAGGGTCGCCCGCGCCGACGCGTGAGGGGAGGATGCCGGGAATGCAGTCCCCCTCTGAATCGCCGTCGCTCGCCTCGCGCACGTGGGAGACGGTCGGCCACCCGCTGCTTCTCGTGCCGCTCGGATCCACCGAACAGCACGGCCCTCACCTGCCACTGGACACCGACACACTCGTCGCAACGACGGTCGCCGAGCGGGCGACTCGAGAGCTGCGCCACCACGGAGTCGACGCCGTGGTGGCTCCGGCCATCGCCTACGGGTCCAGCGGAGAGCACCAAGGCTTCCCGGGGACCATCTCGATCGGTCGTGAAGCGCTCACCCTGCTTCTCCTGGAGTTCGGGCGCTCCGCCTGTGAGTGGGCAGGGCGCCTGGTCTTCGTGAACGGGCACGGCGGCAACGTGGAAGCCCTCGCGGACGCCGTCCGGCAGCTTCGAGATGAGGGCAGGGATGCCGCGTGGCTGGCGTGCTCGCCGGATCCCCGGGACGCCGCATCCTCTGCACTCCCCCGCGACGCCCACGCCGGGCGCGCGGAAACCTCGCTCATCGCGCACCTGCGGCCCCAGGACCTGCGCGCCGATCGGATCGCTCCGGGCGCGACCGCGAAGCTCTCCGAACTCCTGCAGCGCCTGCGTGCGGAGGGTGTGCGCGCCGTCTCACCGAACGGCGTGCTGGGCAACCCGACCGGCGCGAGCCCCGGCGAGGGGCAGCACCTGCTGGACGCCATCTGCACCGCGGCGATACGAAAGGTGCGCGGCGGCCGGGTGGCCGAGAACGGAAGCCTGATTGACTGAGAAGCCAACCGGCCGCGGGCCGGATGCCCCGGGGCTCCCCGCCGGCTTCGCCGTCAGGCTCAACCGGCACACGCGGGTCCTCGGCGGTGGTGGTGTTCTCGTGGGGGGCTCGCCCACCCGCGTCGCGCGGCTCAAGCCGGC
>Ga0075012_10004218_pt1 | contig 13442 bp, 9 predicted proteins | sample All_14_2_FD_71474 | JGI IMG/M metagenome (GOLD analysis project Ga0075012, IMG submission 71474) | Freshwater microbial communities in response to fracking from Pennsylvania, USA - Allegheny Zone_MetaG_DW_15 | ecosystem: Environmental > Aquatic > Deep subsurface > Groundwater > Drilled... | reverse complement strand
GCGTTAACCAACGCGCCAGATCCAATCGGTTTCGCGGTCCCTCTTCGGCGGCCAAGGGAGGCAAGACTTTCAGGACGTCCGGTTGCACGACTTCCTTCGGCGAGAGAAAATCTCCCCGATCAAACCGGTTCGTGGTTCGGCTGGGTTGAGTTTCTTTCAGAATCAAGGTCGTGGGCACGACAGCTTGCAGCGATTTCAACTTTCGCTCCAGCTTCTGAATCTCGGCCTGCATCGCGACAGACTCCGCCGAATCATTCAGCAAGGTGGTCAGTTGAGTCCGATCGCTCTCCTGAAGTTCCTCCATCGGCTTGAGGATCAGGTTCTGGGCAATCACCGGCAGGGTGATAAATGACCCTTCCGCATCGGTCAGAGAAATCCGGAAGCGGCCCAACGAATACTGGGCTGGCGAGCCATCAAAACACAGCGTAAACCGCAGGTTGATGGAGTCGTTCGTTTCCACCGGCTCTTTCAGAACGAACACCGCGGTCCGGTTCACGTTGCTCGAGCCGGCGGCTCCATTGATGGCCCAGCCTTTACCGGCCTTGGGACGCAACAGATTCGACACCGCATAGTCAGGCTGGGAATGATCCGCGAGGGCCTGACTGAAGGGGACCGGCACGCCGTTCACTTCAAACCGGAACTCATTCAGTACGAAATTGCCGTTCCCCGCACGGCCTGGCCCCTTCTTCGGCAGACTTTCGTCGGTCAACGCTTCCAGACGGACAGCCGTCACTTTGCGAAGTCGCGACCAACCTTCCACCACATACGTCTCTCGATCGCTGGGGGCTCCCTCTGCCAGCACGGAGAAGTCCTCCAGTCGCCGTAAGGTCGTGGAGCTTTCCGTGCGCGATTCGCGAGGAGGCAATGGGTGATAGCCCGTCGAGGCAGCCGCTTTCAGTTCGACCAGTTGCTCTTCCAGAGGCTTAGCGGGGGGAAGGGCAGCACGTCGTTTCTTAGTAGCGGCAATCGCTTTGCGGACCTTGGCCAGCTCTAGTTCCTGGTCCATCGACGTCAACGACAAAGTCGGCTCGTCGATGTTGTTATGAAAGGCATACAGCTGGTAATACTCGACGTGAGAAATCGGGTCGTATTTGTGGTCATGACATTGGGCACAACCCACCGTTAAACCCAGCCAGACGGAACCCGTCGTGTTGGTTCGATCAATCGTCCGCTCCACGCGAAACTGCTCTTTATCGGTGCCCCCTTCTTCGTTGAAGGAGGTGTTCCGGTGAAATCCCGTCGCCACCAGTTGTTCCCGCGTGGGGTTCGGCAGCAGGTCGCCCGCCAGTTGCTCAATCGTAAATTGATCAAAGGGCTGGTCCGCATTAAAGGCGTTAATCACCCAATCCCGCCAGGGCCAAATCGAACGGGGCCCATCGATCGTGTAGCCATTGGAATCAGCATACCGGGCCAGATCGAGCCAGAGACGAGCCTGCCGTTCCCCGTAATGCGGCGACGCCAGCCAGCGATCGACCAATCGTTCATAGGCCTCGGGACTTTGATTTCCGACGAAAGCCGCAACCTCCTGGGGATCCGGCAAGATGCCCCGCAAATCTAACGACAAACGACGGATGAGCGTTGGGCGATCCGCTTTTGGCGAGGGCCTTAAACCGGCTAACTGCAAACGGTTCAAGATGTAGGCATCAATGGGATTCTGACACCAATCGTCCTGGCCCGTTTCGGGCGGTGACCCCACTTGAATCGGTTGATAGGCCCAGTGAGGGGCATAGGTGGCCCCGGCCGCAATCCATCGTTCCAGCAAATTGACCTGTTCAGGAGTAAGGCGATCGCTCGACTCGCGAGGCGGCATCCGCGATTCGTCGGGCTCTTTCACTCGACTGAGCAAATGGCTGAGATGGACATCTCCGGGAACAATCGCCCCCTCAGCAGTTGCCCCTTCAAATGTATCTAATCGCACGCCTCCCTGTTGGTCCGCAGGGCCATGACATTTGAAGCACTTGTTCGACAATAACGGCCGAATGTCGCGGGCAAAGTCTGGAACGTCTTCTGCCTGGGAAGATTGAGCCACACCCAGCGTCGCAATAACAACCAGAGAAACAAAACCGTGAGCTCGGCCAGGCATGCGGTAAGCCCTGTCATGGCTGAATGGGAAACAAAAAGCGCAGAGATCGCGTCAACGTCAGTTTATCCGAAATGCGGCCGGCATAGCGAACGGAATTCGGAATCGCTCCCCAATTCTCCCCGTTTTCCGATACAGATCGCCTTTCAGAACAGGGAGTGCCTTGCCGACGGGAGCACTCGCCCTCCCTTCCCAGACTACCGAATCGAGACAAAAACCATTGCTCTGATGGAAGGGCGTCATGGTTTCGACTCTTCCCCTGCCACGGACCAGAAAGTCCCCCTTCGTTTTTGAAGTCCTGGTCCCGGTTCAAAACTCCTCTAATCGGTAGATCGCTCTCGACCTTCGAGAATCATGGGAATCCCCCAAGCTTTACTTGGCCGGACGGACTTCCAAACTCCGACTGAAAAAGTCACGAAGGGATCTCGCGCGAGTTTTGACGGCGACGGACGCCTCCTCCGCAAGTGTCTGGGACATCATGGTCTTATTGCGAGCCTCTTTTTTTGCGACGGGTCAGTTTGTCCTGTTTGCAGGCATCAGCCTGCTAATGTTCGACAAACTAGTGCTCTTTAAGTCGGATGCTCCCGAGCGAAAAGAAGGTTTGCGGGGCATGCTCGCCAAGCCCCAGACCGTCGCCGAGGAAAAGCGGGAAGTCATCGACCCTCCCGACTGGGCCGCCTTCAGCCTGATGTCCGTTGGCTCCGTGACCATGCTTTACGCCATTGCGCTGCCGAAAAAGCGCCATTAAATCGTAAAGTGGCTTCCGGGAGTTCGTTGCCCGGCCACCTCCCCGCTGATCGCTTTTTGTCATCACAACCACCCCGTACCGGGGCATTTATCTGTCGCTACCGGCGACACGTCAGGGAGGATATGTCGCCAAAACGGGAAAATAGCGACACGTTTCGTTGACGTGTCGCTGACAGCGACATAACGTGCCAAAATGGAAAATTTGCCGGAACCACTGATCGGCCATCACGTTGCGTGGCAAAGCGACCAACCGTGGAACTCGCTGCCGCCATTGCCACCCCCGGTTGAGCTGGAAACAAAGCGGGTTCTGAAGGAATGCATTTCTGCGAGAGCCGCGCTTGCCGAATTGAAACAGGCAGCTGAACGCATCCCCAATCAAGGCATGTTGATCAATACAGTTCCCGTGTTGGAAGCCCAAGCCAGTTCTGAAATTGAAAATATTGTGACAACTTCAGACCGGCTCTTTCAGTACCGGGATGACGAAGAACATGCTGACCCGGCTACCCGCGAAGCCCTGAAATACAGCAGTGCACTCCTGAAAGGCTACCAGGAGTTGTCGCGGCATCCCTTGAGTACACGGACTGCCGAAGACGTTTGCAGTATGGTTAAAGGGATACAGATGGAAATCCGCCGCACAGCCGGGACCGCATTGGCCAGGCCGGATGGTTTTATTGTGTATACTCCCCCTGTCGGTGTGGAACTCCTGCGCGATTTACTTGCCAACTGGGAACGATTTCTCCATCAGCGACGAGAGATCGATCCTCTTATCCGTATGGCAGTCGGTCACTACCAGTTTGAAGCCATTCACCCTTTTACAGATGGCAATGGGCCGACAGGGCGAATTCTGAACAATCTGTTCCTGATCCAAGAAGGCCTGCTGACACTCCCGATCCTGTATCTCAGTCGATTTATCATTCAGCATAAAGCGGAATACTATCGCCTGCTTCTGAATGTTACTCGGAATCAAGACTGGGAAGAATGGGTCTTGTATATGTTGCGGGGTGTCGCGGAGACCGCGAACTGGACAACAGCAAAAATTGATGCCATTTCCAAAATGGCGACAAACATCGCAGAGCAAGTTCGCAATGATCGACCCAGGATTTACAGCCGAGAGTTAATCGACCTGATCTTTTCCCTTCCGTACTGTCGCATCCAAAATGTGGTCGACTCCAAAATTGCGGAGCGTCAGGCGGCGTCGAGGTATCTCAAGCAACTGGTTGAAATGGGAATCCTTGAGGAACGGACCGTCGGGCGAGAAAAACTATTTCTCAATGCTCCCCTTTTGAAGTTGCTGACCTTCCCGTCCTAAAGCCACTTTCCAAAGGCAATTCCAGAAAAAAACAAAAACAGCCCAGGGAACGCCTCTTCCCTGGGCTTCTCCGCAAAATTCACTCCGTTGAATCCGACCTGTCAGCCCCGATAACTTACCGGGTAATGCGGATAGAGAAGATCGGATCATCGGTCGTCTTTTCCGCATTGACAGGTTCCTCCGCCTTGGCGGCTTTCAGCAGTTCGACAAATCCCCCCACGCGAACCAGGTCTTCCCGGAGACCGGTGACCGTCAGCCGATCTTCCTCGACCTGAATTTCCAGGCGGTCGGGAAGTTGTTTCTTCAAAAAGTCGCCCAACTCCTCTGCTTGCTTGGCTTCGCAGCGAAACGTGGCCCGCGTAAGGGAAATGACGTGATCGGCGCCGGGAATTTCCTGGGCATCACGCGTGTGATACTGCTGACCTCGTTGCTCCCGCTCAAACTGCGGAGCAGGGCCATAGGGCGGAACAGCGGGGCGACCTCGTGGCGTCATCCGCTCCCGCATCATTTGAGGACCGTTCGCGGGGAGACGACTGGCGTGTTCCAGACGAGCTTTTAACAGGGGCAGGCTGGTGATTCCCGAAATACGCCCTAACTCCTGTTCCCCACGCATCAGAAGAAATGTGGGCAAAGACGTGATCTCAAATCGCTCGGCCAAACCCGGCTGTTGATCGATGTTGAACTCCTCGATCGCAACGCCTTGCTCCCGCAGGTCCTTTAGCACAGGCTTCATTTTCTGACAGGGGACGCACCAATCCGCCATAAAGGCCCAGATTTGTGGAGCGGAAACAGGTGCTGGTGCAGCTTCCTCTACTGCGGCCACAGCAGCACGAGACGCCCGAACCTCCTCTTCAACCGCGTCCAGTCGAGCTTTGCCAGATTCGTTGGACAGCAGGCAAAAACTCAGAATTGTCCAGGTCATCATTTCCATAGCGTCCATCCTTGTACCGTAGAACCACCATTCAGGTTTCTGGCAGAAGCAAAATCTAAGCCGTTGAAACAGGAAGTGCCGAACTGGGAGTTCCTCTGGGAATCCTGGTTCACTTTTGAACGGCTGGGCTTTTGTCCATAAGCTGCTGTCTGATTCAAAAATGTCATTTTTCCAAAAAATTCACCCCCGTTTGTAAGGCTTACAGAACCAGGAGAGAACTCGCATGACTGGTCTGGACGCGTTTCACAGAGTTGGCTAAATGACGAGTTCCGGATGCCGATTGGATGAGGCAACCAGTTGAATCGTGTTCATGAAGAACTGAATTGAACTGGCAGATCTGGGAATCCGACGAGTTCGATCAAAGGATGTGGTCGTGTGGCGTCGCCTGTTATTGCTGCTACCGATCTATGTATGCCTTTACGCGTCCGCCTTCTATCTGGCGACCGTGTTACGATTTGACTTTGCAGTCCCTCAGTGGGCGTGGAATCGATTCTGGATTTGCCTGCCCATCGTCGTGGGGATCAAATCCATCATCCTGATCCTGTCGCGCGAGTGGAAACGGCGGCATCGTTACACCACACTCAACGACGCCGTTCATTCCGGGATCTGCGTGCTGGTCTCCACCGCGCTCTTAATGATCGTGTTCCGTATTTTGCCCTACGGATACGCAACTCCCCGCTCCACACTTTTGATCGATGCCGCTTTGTCCGTGCTGGCCGTCGCTGGCTTACGGGCAACGCTTCGCTGGTATGGTGCGCGAATTCCGAATGGCTTGCGGAACCGAGTCCGCCATCGCACCCTCATTTATGCCGGCGAATCCGTTGCCGCCACCATGCTCCGCACCCTTAACTCCAGCACATCCGAATTTCGCGTCGTCGGTTTCTACGATCATGGCGCCGGAGAACACCAGCAGATGATTGGTGGTGTCCCGGTTTACGGAAAGGCACGTCCTCTGGTCCAAGTGGCCTGGGAGCTGAAGGCCAAGCACATTCTGCTTCCTGCCAGCACGCCAGGACGGACCGTTCGAGAACTACTGACACAATGTTGCGAAGCGAATTTGACCGCCCACGTGATCCCGACGGTCGATGAACTGGTCCAAGGACGCTATAAACTTTCCGTACGCGATGTCACAATTTCTGACCTCTTACGCCGTGAACCCAACCAACTCGACATGGAAAGCATCCGCAGCTATGTCGAGCAGCGAAAAGTCATGGTCACAGGGGCGGCAGGAAGTATCGGCTCCGAACTCTGTCGCCAAATCCGTGAACTATCGCCCGATGTCCTGGTGCTGGTCGATCAGTCGGAAAGCGGAATTTTCGCCATCGAGCAGGAGTTTCGAGATCTTCCCGAAAACAACGTGCAACTGATCTATCTGATCGCCGATATCACCGACTCACTGTCAATGTCGACAATCTTCAAAGAGCAGCAACCTGAGATCGTCTTCCATGCCGCCGCTTACAAACATGTGCCGCTGATGGAACACAACCCTCGCGAAGCCATCCGGAATAACGTGCTGGGCACCAAGAATATCGTGGATCTGGCCGATCAACATGGCGTTGAGCGGTTTGTTCTCATTTCGACCGACAAAGCGGTCCGCCCCACCAGCCTGATGGGTGCCTCGAAACTCGCGGCCGAAAAATATCTGCAAGCGATGGCGGGCCGGTCACGCACACAATTTATCACCGTCCGCTTCGGGAATGTTCTCAACTCCGCCGGAAGTGTCGTTCCAACCTTTCGCCGTCAAATTGAACAGGGGGGACCCATCACCGTCACCCATCCCGAAATGCAACGCTATTTCATGACCATCCCTGAAGCTGTGCAACTGGTTTTGCAGGCGGGCGCGATCGGCGAATCGGGCGATGTCTTAATTCTTGATATGGGTGAGCCCGTCAAAATCGTCGATCTCGCCCGCGACATGATCATGCTCTCTGGCCTGCGATGTCCCGACGATATCGACATTGTCTTCACGGGCATGCGGCCCGGAGAAAAGCTGTACGAAGAATTATTCTATGAGACAGAAATCGGAGCCGAGCGAGTTCATAAGAAAATTTTCCGGGGCTCCTCGCCAGAAATCTCTTACCCATTAGTCATGACGCAGATCAGCAAGTTAAAGGCCAGTTTAGAAGGCCCTTCCGAGCGGGCTCACAGCCTTTTGATGGATATGGCTCGGGGCTGGGCTGAAGAAGGCCAGACACAACGGAAAACACATGCCGCGTAGGAAATCACGAGCGGCCCGCCGCTAGCCTCCGGTGAGTGCAAATCAGCAAGGAAGCCCTACGCGAAAAATAGCACTACCTTCTATCCCATTTTTCTTGACGTTAAGCACTCATGGTAGTTTAGACACTCTGCGTAGAATACGGTCTGATTGCAGTCTGGCGTGGTCCATGGCCGATAAAAGCAAGAACAGCTTTTCGGCCTGCAAGTTCTTCCGGACGGTGGAACAGATGGATCGTTCCCCGGGATATGTTGACTGTTCCGTCCTCTGCCTCGAAGAACATGCTCAAGGACATGCCATGGATCGGCGGATGTTTCTGGTAGAGGCGGGATCCCAGCTCGCTGTCGTCGCGGGAATCATGGGACTCATGGGTTGCCGCAGCACTCGTCAGCATGCCCACGTCCTGGAAGCCACCGATGGAGACATGGTTGGCAGCCACACAGCGGGAGCCGAAACTTGGGAACCTCTCATCGAGCAATCTGTCGGGCAGCTGCTCGGTCGCCAATCGGTCATCATGCCGACAGGCGCCGTCGAGAGCATGGGCCCGCCCGTCAAGCGGATCTGCTTTGTCGGGGTGGAAAATAAATCCATCGAAGAAATCGGCGACTTCAAAGAGCAGATCTATCAGAAAATCGATACCTGCATCACCAATTCCGATGTCTTCGACGTCATCCATCGGAAATATGTGGAAGCAGGCCTGAAACAATGTGGCCTGCGTCCCGATGACTTATTCGTCCCGGCCAAACGCCGCCAGTTCGTCGCCGCTATGGAAGAACTGGATCAGCCGTTCGACTATCTGATGTACGCCACCATCAGCTCAGGGACCACCAAAAGCAACGATAAGAACTATCAGCGGGATTACCTTCTGTCGCTGGAGCTGATCGACTTGCAAAGCGGTCGTGCCGACAAGGAATCGGCGGAACTGCGGAAGGGGTATCATAAATCTCGTCTGGGCAAGGCGAAGCATTACTAATCCCCAGCCCCCGTCAGCGCGGGAGCCTCCCCGAAGCCCACCGACGGCGTTCGGGGGACTTCCACGCAAGGCTCCCGAAACATTCTCTGTGGACGGATACCGGGAAGAGGGCTCATTGACTCTGGTCAATTCCCCATAAACGCCCAGAAGAACTGGGGCAGCCCTCGTTCTCCTGCTCCTGAAACATTCGAAGATTCCCAGCTTGTCTCACGGAATTGCCTTCCATGAAAGCGGCCGTGTCCTCTGGATTTGCAAGCCCTTCACTCATCGGACTGTTGCTACTGGCCAGCCTGATGACCGCTGGCTGCGCCACTTATTCCGAACGCATGCTGCCCATTCGGAATCAGTTCGCCTCCAATGACCTCGAAGGAGCCAAAACCCAGCTGGTGGAACTGCACAAAAAGCGGAAGAAAGACCGCGATGTGCTGGTTCTCGATCAGGCGATGATTGAGCTCGCTCAAGGCCGTTCCGCCGAAGCGGAAAAATTGCTACGCGCCTCGCGGGATCGCTTCGACCATCTCTCCCAGAAAAGTCTGGCCGAGGGAGCCGCTTCAATGGTCACCGACGATAACGCGATCGCGTATCCCGGTGAAGATTACGAACAGGTGCTCATTCGCGTGATGCTGACACTCACCAACCTGATGAACGGTGGCCAGGACGCAGAGGCCTACGCGTTACAAATCGCCGAAAAGCAGGAAGAACTGCTCGCCAAACAGAAAACGGACGAGACGCCCGAAGAAAATTCCTGGCTGAAAGCGCAAGCCTATCAGCAAGTCGCCCTGGGGCCTTATGTCCGAGCCATGCTCGCGGAAGAATCTCCTTTAACATTAGATGACGCAGTCCGGGCTCGCGTGAAGGTCGCCGAATATGCCCCGGATTTTTCCTCGGCCAAAGCTGACTTGCAACGCGCTCAGCACGAAGTCCCCATTCCGCCGGGTCATGGAGTGTTATACGTCTTTGCCCTCGTCGGCCGAGGCCCCATCAAAGAACAGGTCAACGCTGAAGCCACGCAAGCCGCTCTGTTGATTGCCGATCGAATCGTCTCGGCGGTCTCGCCACGCGGTTTACCACCGACATTGGCACCCGTTCCAATTCCCAAGGTCCGCACCAGTTCACTAGGGCCGCGGAATATGGCTATCACCATTGATGGTCAACCGGTGGGAAAAACGGAAACCTTAGTCGACGTCGGTCGCATGGCTGCCCTCCAGCAGGAAGCCAAGGAACCGGAAATCATCGCTCGCGCTGTCGCCCGGCGCGTCCTGAAGAAGGGGGCCATCTACGCCGTCAAAGAAGGCGTTGATGCCCAACCCTGGTCCGCGGAAAGCCTGGCCTTGAATGCCGTGGGCGTCGCCTGGGAAGCCACCGAACAGGCCGACTTACGCTGCTGGGATCTTCTGCCTGACCGCATTCAGGTGCTGCGTGTGACACTTCCTGCGGGCGAACACCAGCTCACGTTGCAACCGGCAAGCGGTCAGGGGGTCTGGGGAGAAATCTCTTCCATGACGGTTAAAGTTCCCGACGGCCGCAACGTTTACGTCATGGGTCAATTTCCCAACGAAAAACTCGTTGGCCAACTCCTGACCAGCGAACCCTAAAAAAACGCCCCTTAGTAAAAGGGGCGTCTACTGAAACTCTTATAGCCCGCCGTAACACTTCACCTGAGGTGGCGACTTCGGCTGTTAATATTCCTGGCCCAGCAGTCGTGCAACTTCCGCCACATCTTTGTCGCCACGGCCCGACAGGCACACGACCATCACATCGTCCTTGGATCGCTCGGCGGCTCGTTGCAACGCATAGTGGAGGGCATGGGACGTCTCCAAAGCGGGAAGCACTCCCTCTGCTTTCGCGACTTTCTGCATGGCCGACAACGCATCGGCATCGCCCACATTCAGGTACTTCACACGACCGGTGTCATGCCAGTAACTGTGTTCCGGGCCGACCCCCGGATAATCAAGCCCGGCTGACACCGAGTGCACATCGGACGTCTGGCCATCTTCGTCTTGGAGAACATAACTGTAACAGCCGTGCAAGACCCCTTTGACGCCGTAAGAAATCGTGCTGGCATGATCGCCGGCCAGAGGGCCACGGCCACCCGCCTCAATGCCAGTAATCTCGACGGATTCGTCTTCGATGAAAGGATAGAACATTCCCGCGGCATTGGAGCCCCCGCCAACACACGCGATGACTTCGTCGGGAAGACGACCAATCTGGTCCAGACACTGTTGCCGCGATTCCTGGCCAATCACCGACTGGAAATCGCGTACCATCATCGGAAACGGATGCGGGCCGACCACGGAACCCAGGATGTAGTGTGTATCATCCACACTGGCCATCCAGTCCCGCATGGCTTCATTAATCGCATCGCGAAGTGTTCGCGAACCGGTCGTGACCGGGCGGACTTCCGCTCCCATCGTCCGCATGATGAAGACGTTCAATTTCTGACGGCGAACGTCTTCCTCACCCATGTACACCACGCAGGGCAAGCCAAAGTGAGCACACGCCACAGACGTGGCCACTCCATGCTGACCGGCCCCCGTCTCAGCGATCACCCGCGTTTTGCCCATTTGCAGCGTCAACAGCACCTGGCCCATCGTGTTGTTGATCTTGTGGGCACCGGTGTGGTTCAGATCTTCCCGTTTCAGGAAAATCCGGGCACCGCCACACAGTTTCGTCAGACGCTCGGCGTAGTACAGCGGACTGGGACGGCCCACAAACTCGCGCAGCAAACGCTGAAATTCGTTCTGGAAGGCAGGATCGGCCTTCGCCTTGGCGTACTCTTCCGTCAGCTCTTCCAAGGCATGCATCAAGGTTTCCGGCACGAAACGACGGCCGAACTCACCAAAACGACCCTGTTGGTCAGGCACCTGAGCAGAAGCGCGAAGCGGAGCAGCGGACATAGCGGTCTCAATCAGTTCCATCACGAACAATTCGAAGCAATGTTTCCGGGACGATCGTTTTCTGCTGAAACAGAATTCCCAAAGAGTCTACGCCGTAACCGGCATTTCAGAAAGGAGCGAAAACCGCAATTCCTCAGGGATTTGGCGGGTTGAGGAAGTTTTGGAGTTGCGAGACGTTGCTCCAGAACTTGATGCGATGGGTCAACTTCCTCAAAAAATCGGGTTCATCGATCTGTTCTTGGCCATCCTCCGAAAGAAGGATCCTGGCGGTGAAAAACGTGGAGAGAGCGGTCCAAGGGGAGAGAGAAAAAGAAGGGTCGGTCCCAGTAGTGAAACTCTCAGCCCATGGGCCGAAGTATTCCACAAATTGGTCCCGCACCGCAGCCGACACCGTTCGTACCACAACTTCCTCCGAAGAATTGTCTGTCGAACTAAGTTCACAATTCCAGAGGGCAAACTTTTCCCAGACGGGACACCGCTCCAAAGACCAAAGTTCGCCGCCCGCAGGAAAGATGGTAATGCAAAACCCCTTAGTCTCCATAATGATGACGAGAACTCCACGGCGATAGAGTGACGCTATCGCATCATGACGTTTCTCTGTAATTATGACAGGGCGCCCTTCACTAATCTTCCAAATCCGATAGAAACCACTGTCATTAACCTTTATGAGTTTGCATTGAGGACTCTCAAACAAACCATCCAGAAAACTCAATTCTTCATCGGATAGATCTGTGACGTGAGTTCGAAATAGAAGCGGAGACATCGAGCACCCCGGATCAACTCAACAAGCATCCAGAAGGTCCAAATCACGTAGACAATGACATTTCTGACTGGCAGCTCATTCTAAACGATGTGGTTTTGTCTACATTCTCACTGCAGATCATGATCGGTCGCCAGTCTAATCCGACGAGTCTGCTGCTCTAAACTCAGCCCATCCAATCGCCAAATTCAGCACAATTGAGTTTACCTCTGTTTATCCGCTTCCAAACGATCGATCAGACCTGGTAGGACAATTCCCACCAAATTCCCCCTTTGCACCCCACCTTCACCCCAGTATCCTCATCAGTTGCCAAAATGGGAGGGCGATTGACCCAGGGACGGTTTTCGGAAGAAATTCCCACACCGCTTTCCGGGTAGGCAAACACCGATGTTTGCAGCCTTGCTCGATGCACAAGCTCCTCCCGCCGAGCCCCATTTCCTCTTTGAGGAGCAACGGTTCGCGGTTGCCGCTTTAGAACGGCTGGCCCCGTTTCTGCGACGCAAGCAGGGATCTCTCACCTGTTTAATCGCCCCGGAAGGAGCCGGCAAATCCCATCTCACGCGGGACCTGCAACGCAGCCTCCTCCAGCAGAAGCTCGTCCGCAAAACGGCTCGACTGGACGCCGCCGAACTGGCAGCCGCCTTACTGTTTGCCGAAGAGCAACGGCTGAATCGCGAACTGATGGTAGTTCTGCACCAACCCCAACTGTTGATCTGCGAGAATTTGCAGGATCTCCATCGCGATCCCGACGCGCAGGCCATCCTGGCCAATCTCTGCGATCACCTGCTGGAGCGCGGCACACAGTTGATTATGACGTCCCGCCAATTTCCGGGACGATTCTCGCTGGCCCATCAACGACTTGTCAGCCGTTTGCATGGCGGCTTGATCGCGAAACTGGTGCCCCTTCAGGTCGACAGTCGACTGCAAGTTCTGACGGCGTGGGCCAGCTGGTGGGAGCTGGAAATCGCCCCCTCCGTCTTGCAGCAACTGGCGGAAAAAACCACTCTCAGCCTGACAGCAGCCCAGGCCGCGCTGAATGACTTACGCGAGCGGAAAGGGAGCCAGAAGCTCCAGCAGCGACAACGGAATCTGGCACACCATCTCAACTTGGCCTCCGATCCCATCGAAAGTCCTGTTCCCCTCATTCTTAAGGCGGTGGCCGAAGAGTTCTCGCTCTCGATCGAAGGACTGCAATCGCGCTCGCGGGAACAGAATCTGGTGATTGCCCGGCAGTGCGTCATGTACGCTGCCCGTGTCCTGGCTGGCCTGCCGCTGGAACATATCGGCACATTTTTGGGCAGCCGTCTGCACACCACCGTGACGCGGGGTTGCCGTCAGTTCGAAACCCGACTTTCCCGATCGCCCGTGTTACGCGAACATTTCCGGCGCATTCAACAACGTCTGGACGAGCAACAGGCCGACTGGAAACATTGTGGATAACTCGTGGACACGTTCTCCACAAACCAGCGAGTTTCCCACAGCCAGGCAGATGAGTTCGCCCCACTGCGGATAACCGCACCCGTTCTCCGC
>Ga0075012_10004215_pt1 | contig 13447 bp, 14 predicted proteins | sample All_14_2_FD_71474 | JGI IMG/M metagenome (GOLD analysis project Ga0075012, IMG submission 71474) | Freshwater microbial communities in response to fracking from Pennsylvania, USA - Allegheny Zone_MetaG_DW_15 | ecosystem: Environmental > Aquatic > Deep subsurface > Groundwater > Drilled... | reverse complement strand
TCTGCCGACGGCTACGAGCCGGCCACCCAGGTCGTGACGTTCCCGGGGCCGGTGCAGGCGCGGACCCAACTCAGCGTCACGGCTGTCGGACGCCGCGGCCGCGCGGTCGTCCGGGCGGTCATCGAGACGCCGGGACTCGACGCACCATTCGACGGCGAAGTGACGGTCCGGATGGCCGGGCAGGTGCGCCAGGTCACCGCGACCGACGGCCGGGTGCGCGTCGTGTTCGACGGGCTCGAGCCCGGTCCTCACCGCGCACACGTCTACGTCCCCGGCACGGCGGCCGCGACCGCCGCTCGGGCGAGCGACTCCGCCACGGTCAAGCCCCTCGCATGACATCGCGACATGAGGCCCGTGACCCGATCTGGCCTGGCGATCCCGAGGCTCGCGACGTACGGACTCAGGGCGGAGGCTTGTCCACCGATCCAGATCGTCGACGATGCAGACGAGCTCGAACAAGAGCCTTGCGATCTCGCCGCCGAGGTGCCTCCTTCCCACGCGGGACACCACCCACGAATGACCCGCCCAGCCCTGACAATCGGCAGGTCACTCGCCCGCACCCAGCGCGGCAGCCGCCCACGGAGGGCGTACCGCCTCGACCCTAGGAGCAGCCAAGTATGCGCACCAACAACCTTCAGCGGACGACCCGAACACGCCTTCGCACGATCGCCGCGGCAGCGTCCGTCGCCGCGGCACTCGGGCTGACGCTCTCGGCATGTGGGGACGGATCCGATCAGAGCGACGGCTCCTCCCAGGTTAGCTCCGCCGACCACAACGAGGCAGACGTGGCGTTCGCGACCGACATGATCCAACACCACGCTCAGGCACTCGCGATGGTCGACCTCACCCAAGACCGGCCGGTCAGCGCCGAGCTACGGAAGCTCGCCGAGGAGATCCGGGCGGCGCAAGGACCGGAGATCGAGACCATGGCGGACTGGCTCACGGAGTGGGGCGAGGACGTGCCCTCGACCGTTCGCGACCACGCCAATGCCGGCCACGACATGGGCGACATGGACGGCATGGACGGCATGGGCACGAGCGAGATGCCCGGGATGATGAGCGACGAGGACATGACATTGCTCAAGGACGCCTCGGACGACGCCTTCGAGAACATGTGGCTCACCATGATGATCAAGCATCACGAAGGCGCTGTTGAGATGGCCCAAACCGAGATCGCCGACGGGACGTACCAGCCGGCCGTCGACACCGCAGAGCAGATCGTCGAAGCCCAGCAACACGAGATCAAGACGATGTTCGGCATGGTGTCGTGAGGGCCACGAGGCTGTCCCACCGGATGAGCCGCATCGGTGACGGATGTCGGGTCGGCCCGCGCAACGCGGGCCGACCCCGGCCCACCCCTGTGACCTCGTCGACCCGGAAGCCGCGACCAGCGACCACGCAGTCGACTACTATCGGCCCTAGAACTTTCGCGCCGAGACCCGTGCGAGCGCGGGGATGGCGGGTCGCGAAGATGGAGGGACGCATGCCACCGCTCGGCCACCTCGAGGCAGCAGTGATGGAACGGCTGTGGGTTCGGGACAGACCGATGGCTGTTCGTGAGGTCCTCGAGGACCTCCAGCAGGATCGAGACCTTGCGTACACCACCGTCATGACCGTTTTGGACAATCTCCACCGCAAGGGGATGGTCATTCGCGAGAAGGTCGGCCGCGCCTACGTCTACCGACCTGCGCGCTCTAAGGCGACCTACACGGCCGACCTCATGGAGCAGGCCCTCTCGACCACCGCTGACCGCGGAAACGCCCTGATGCACTTTGTCCGGCAGATGCCGGCTGAGGAGGCTGCGGAGCTCCGACGACTACTCGACTCGACGGAGCCCGCGATCGACAAGGAGCGGTGACGTGATCGCCGCGCTGGCGCTCGTCGCACTCGCGCTCGGACTGGGAGCAGTCATTCCGCGCCACCTCGCTGGCGCCGGCTGGACCACCCGGGCACCGGGCCTCGCCATCGTTGCCTGGCTTACCCTGCTCGTCGCCGTCTTTACCTCCTTGCTGCTCGCCGGCCTGGCGCTCGCCGTACCAAGGATCCCGCCGGGCGAGGGCGGGATCGGCTTCTGGCACGCTTGCACAGAGGCCCTGAGAGACACTTACGCGTCTCCGGGCGGAGCGCTGGTGTCAACGGTCGGCGGACTCAGCGCCTTCGCACTCGTCGCTCGACTGGTGGTAGTGCTCGCGCGGGACGGGCGCCGGTTGCGGCGTGAGCGGAGAGGGCACCGCGACCTCATCCGTCTGGTGGGCTGCCACCACGTCCAACCCGATGTCGCGATCCTTGCGCACCCCCTGCCAGCCGTCTACTGCCTCCCCGGCCGACCCGGGCAGGTCGTGGTGACCGAAGGCGCGCTCGCCGCACTGAGCGACGAGCAGCTGTGCGATGTTCTCGCGCACGAGCGCGCTCATCTGCGGGGACACCACCACACGATCCTGCTGATCGCCGATGCTTTCGCCGCGGCACTGTGGAATGGCTTCGGCACCTCCCGTGCGTGCAGTCACCTCGGAGTCCTAACCGAGATGTGGGCAGACGACGCCGTTGGAGCAGGCCGTCGACGCAGCCTGGCGGTGGCGCTGTTGGCCCTGACCGGTGCGCAGCATCCCGTCGCTGCGCTGGGCGCCGGCGGGACCAGCAGTTTCGAGAGGGCTCGTCGGCTCGCGGTTCCGGAAGCGCCGCTGCCACGGCCGCAGCGCGCCGGCATCCTTGCTATCACTGTGTTCGCGTTGGTCCTCCCCATCGCGATCGCCACCGCGCCAGCGATCGCAGCGGTCCTCGTCAACTACTGCCCCGGACTGCCTGCTTAGACGACTCTCCCACTACCTACTACCCCGTGTAGTAGCATTCGGCTCAGTCGAAGGTGGGTGAGACTTGACCGGGAAACACCGGGCCGGACGGCCCCCCGCGGCGTTGGCGTCCCGCCCCGGCGCGCACCGGGGACTCGCCCGGCAGCCGCACACGCGACCAGCAGCCAGGGCCAACCATCAGGCAGCCACCCCCGCGTCGCTGTCCTTTCGATTGTCGACCCTTGCTGTCGGTGCGCTTGCGATCGGTATCGCCGGCATAGGCGCCGCCGCCTCGCAGCCGACGGGCTCCGACGAGATGCAAGCCACTAGGGCGACGGTGATGGCGTCGCCGCATGCCCGCCCGGATGCCAGGCGCCGGACTCCGGCATCCCGCGGATACTCGCGACTCTGGTCGGCCCAGGATGACACCGCAAGCGAGCAACTACGTCGCGCATCGGTCGATCGAAGGGTCGCGTTGGCACGTCTATCCACTCTGGTCGAGAAGCGTCGCCGCTACCTCGCAACCCATCAGCTGGTGGTTCCGGTCGCCACGTACCGGATCACCGCGACCTTCGGAGCAACCAGCTCCCTGTGGTCGTCTATCCATACCGGCGTCGACCTCGCCGCGCCAACCGGAACACCCGTCGCGGCAGCCGTCGGTGGCGTTGTCACCGGGGCGAGTTACGACGGCGCCTACGGCAACAAGATCACCATCACCGACGCCGACGGCACCGAGACCTGGTACGCCCACCTCAACACCATCGAGATCACGATCGGAACCTCGGTCGAGCCCGGGGATCTCATCGGCACCGTCGGCGCCACCGGAAACGTCACGGGCCCCCACCTTCACCTGGAGGTGCGGCCCGGAGGTGCCGAGCCGGTGGATCCAGTCGACTGGTTCCAAGCCCGCGGACTTCAGCTTTGACCTACACCTCAGCCGTCCGCTCCGAGAGACAGGACCGATCATGGTCAATAGGTACTTCCGTTCCCGCCGCTCCACACAACCACGAACCGGCGGAAGCCCTGAGGGCGAGCCGCGACCTACCCCCGCGGAGATCAACCGGCAGCTGCGCGCCTGGCCTCCCCGTCGCATCGCCAGCTGGGCTCTGATGCTCACCGGCCTCCTCGTCGGGGTGCAGCACCTGGTGGCCCACGCCGGCCTCCGGCCGCTACCGATATCGATGGGATTGCAGGACACGCTGCTCGGCTATCCGACAGCAGCCGTCTTAATAGTCGCAGGAGCGGCGCTCCTCGATCCTCGACCCCGGATCTAGCCACAAGCGCGGTGCCCGCGCACCCATCCGCCTGTCAGACGAGGCGGAACGCGCGGCGCACCCACCCCATATACTACGCGTGATAGTATGCAGGGGCACCGATGTGGGGTGCCCGGCTTCCCCGACCCGGGCACCCCACCGCGACCCCCTACGGGCGCACGATATGCAGCCAGCACGAGATCCTGGAGGTCGCGCCATGCCGTCGATGTCCGCCATCGAGGCAGCGTTCTGCCGCAGCGCTCCCTGGCGCACGTTGGCCCGAAAGTCGATCCTGCCCTGGGTGCTCCCTGGCGTGCACTTGGACGGCGAGGTGCTCGAGCTCGGCGGGGGCAGTGGAGCGATGGCCGTCGCGACCGCTCGGACGTTCTCCACCGCGCGAGTAACTGTCACGGACGTCGATCCAGATATGGTCGAAGCTGCTAGCCGACGACTCGCCGGACTCGACAACGCGTCCGCCGATCTGGCCGACACCACCGCACTGCCGTACGCGGCGGAGTCGTTCGACTTCGTGACGAGCTACCTCATGTTGCACCATGTCATCGAGTGGAGACGAGGCCTGGATGAGGTGGCTCGGGTGCTGAGCCCAGGCGGCCTGTTTGTAGGCTACGACCTGACGAACACGGCTCTCGCGAAGGCCATCCACATCGTCGACCGATCGCCACATCTCCTGGTCGCTCCCGACGACTTGCACCGACACCTCCTCGCCGCCGGGTTCGTCGACGTCGTTGTCAGCACAAGCTTCGCCGGAACGCTCATGAGGTTCCAGGCGCACAAGCCGTCGTGACCGTGCGACTGCGGACGGTGCAGTGCCGTCAACGAAATCGTGGGGGCGTCGATGGTCACGCGACCTGACGACCAGCCGGGAGGGACGGCTCCGACCGCTGGGAACGAACCACTCGAGTGGTTCGGCCTCGAGGTGACCTGGGGACCGCGAGACCGGTGGAGGACTCTCACGATTCTCGCCGGCATCGGTGCGACCCTTGCGGCGGCCATGGCGATCTTCGGCCTGCCGCCGGCCGACCTCCACGGGCCGGTACACCGAGCAGGTCTCATGGACCCCTTCTGCGGCGGCACTCGGGCAACCCGGTTCGCTGCCCGAGGTCAGTTCGGTCGCGCCTGGACCTACAACCCTCTAGGTATCGTCGTCATCCTCGGTGCCGCGGTGCTGCTCGTCCGCGCCATGGTTGGAGTGGTCTATCGGCGCTGGCTGACCGTTGACCTGCGGCTAGGTCCCCGAGGAAGACGGTTCGTCATCGCGTTGGTCGTGCTGCTCGTGATCGCACTGGAGATCCGACAACAGTCTCGAGTCGACATCCTGCTGGTGACAGGTTGAACTCGGCTGGCGCAACGGCACTCCCCTGCGGCGCCAGCACGGATCACCTTTTCGGCGCAGCCCCGTCAGCGCACAAGCTCCAGGATCCCGATCGTCACGAGTGCGATGACGACCAGCCCCGCATATCCCCACCTGTGCAGACCACGGCGGGTGGTTCGCCCGAGCGCACCTGCCGTAGAACGCTGTCTGCTTGCCATCACGGTTCAGTCGGAGTTCCGGTCGAGTTCCGGACCCGCCACCTCGTCGACGCTAGTTGTCGGGGTGTGCCCCCCGCCGCAGCCACTGTGACCTCCATGGCCTCCCTGGCTGCCGTGGCCACCGTGGCCACCGTGGCCGCCGCCATGCCGTCCATGTCCGAGGTGCATCACCACCACGCCACCGGCGAAAAGCAGCCACACCCAGTTGGCGCTGATGAAGTTCCACATCTCACAGTCCCTTCGCTTGGTGCTGACAACCGCGACTCGCTCTCGTGGTGAGAACGGCTCGTTCTTCTAATGTCACGATGCGCTCGTCAGATGGAACCGCAATGTCGGCGAGGTCAAGATTCCGTGCGTTTCCCGACCGGCGGGGGCAGGGCCTGCCGGTTGCTTAGACGCCCGCTCCTCGGCTCTGAGGGGGGAGTTCTGAGGACGGCAGCGGAACTGCGCGGCCGACGGACTGCCACAGCGCGAGCAGGACCACGGCGAGACCCGAGATCGTCCAGCCGGACGGACGCTCGCCCAGCAGCCCGAATGACAGTGCGATGCCGACGACCGGGACGAGGAACGTCCACGCCGTGAGCTGGTCAAGCCGCGATCGACGCGACTCGTCGAACCAGACGACGAAGGCGGCGGCCGTGCCCACCAGCGATAGGAAGAGGAGCACCGCCAAGAATCGTGGCGTCCAGGTGATCCGGGGTGCACCTTCGGCGACAGCTGACCACACCGCCAGGAAGGCGCCGCCGATGATGAAGTGCCAGGCGCTGACCACCACGACGTCCAGCCTGGCCAGTGATCGGGCGAGCAGGGTGCCGGCGGTGATCGCGCCAGCGGCGGTCAGCGACAACCAGGCGCCCGTTCCCCCGCCGCCTGGTAGCGCGACCATGAGGAGGCCGATGAGGCCGATCACCATGGCGACCGCGGAAGCCTGTCGCGGTCGTTCGCTGAACAGCCACCAGGCGGGCAGCAGGATCAGCAGCGGTTGCGCATTCGCCAGGACGGCCGCGGCTCCCGTTGACAGGCCAGTGACCGCCGCGAACATGGCAGCGAATGCAACTGTCACGTTGACCAGACCGAGGACGCTGATGCGCAGCCAATCCCGGGCCCCCTGGGGGTGGGGCCGTCCTTGGATCAACGCGATCGTGAGCAGAGCTATCCCCGCAAGAGTCGCTCTAAGGCTGGCGAACCACAACACTGGCGCATCTCGAAGTCCCCATTCGATGGCGATGAAGCAGGCACCCCACGCCGTCGTCACGCCGATCATTCGCAGCGGTCGCGGCGAAGCCGGCGTCAGGTCGGTGCGGGGGCCCGTCATGCGGGACCTCGGAGCGCGGCCACACCGGCCCGGTACACGGCGTGGTCCCTCACATCGGTGCGCGCGGAATGCTCCGACCCGGGGTGGCAGGTATCGCAGCAGTCGCAGTCGCGCCGCTCGGGGCGGGATCTGATGCGCTCCGGTCGGCTTGGGGCGATAGCTCGGCCCCACACGTCGGTGGTTCCTGCGCACTCAAGGTTGTCGCCATGGGCTGAGCGTGAGACGCGCCGGTCCTCGCGAGCGAGCTTGAGCATGACAGCGCCGAGAAAGCCCCACAAGACCGCCGCGGCAGCGGCAAAGGCGAATAGGCCCGCGACACTCAGGTCGTTGCTCACACCAGCCATCGCGCGACCCCTGTAGTCGTCATACCTCGACAATGGATGTGCAGTCCCGCTGGTCTGGTGCGGGTCGGGTCAAGGATCGGTGAAGATCTTCGACTCAGCACCCGACCAGCGGCGTGGCTGTCACGCCGGAGCGTCGGCTCGCGCCTCAGAGGCGTTCAGGCAGCCCGTCCTGCAGTCGCGAGAAGGCCAGCTGCCCGAGCCCGAGAATGAGCACGGCCATTCCCAGCGCGACGACGCCTCGGGAGAAGAGCTGACTTGGCAGCTGTTCGAGCATCGTCGAGCGTGGATTCTTGGTGGTACCGACCCACAACGCGCGCTGCATGAGCAGGACAGCGTCCGCGATCGGATTCATCAGGTACAGCGAAGTGTGACCATTGAATCGATCGGCGACGACGGTGTAGGGGTAGATCATCGGGACACCGAAACGGGTCAGGTTCGTGACGATCTGGACGACATTGGAAACGTCCCGGAAGTAGACGTTCGCTGCGCTGAAGGCCAGAGCTGCCGCCGTGGCAAGCACAACGATGATCATGAGAGATAGCGACATCGCCACAAGTCCCAGGAGATCTGGCTTCCATCCGCTCATCCAGCTCACCGCGAGCAGGATCGCCAGCTGGGGAAGCATGTGGTATGCCGAGACGAGCATCGAGGCGACCGGGAACATCTCGCGAGGCATCGCCAACTTCTGGACTAGAGCCCGGTTCCGCACGATCGACCTGGTGCCGGCGTTAACTGTCTCGTTGAAGAAGGTGACCACGATGAGGCCAGCGAAGACATGGATGGCGAAGTTCTCCACGCTCTGGTGCAGATTGAAGAGCACACCCATAACAAAGTAGTAGATCGCGAACTGCGAGAGCGGGTTGACGTACGACCACAGAAGGCCCAGGAACGATGCCTGATACCGCGCACTGAGCTCGCGGCGCACCAGCAGCCGCAGCAGGTACCGCCGCCGGACCACCTCCCTCAGGCCGGCACGCGCTGGCGGAACAAGAGCCATGTCCACCGAGCGCACCTCCCCCACTGTCACCATCCTGACTCCTCATCTTCAGCACACACTCGAGCCACCGACTGTTGCTGCGCTCATCGGCGGCACTTCCCAAGGGGCCGCTCTCACATACTAGGCACGTTCGTAGATCGATCCCCCCGCTGCGGCTGCCATCGGGGATGCGCGCCGTAGATGTCAACGAGGGGCGAGCCCTCGACCACGACGCGCATACGGTGCCGCGCGCAGGACCGACGTCCTGAATCGAGCGGGCACTTGGTCCTCATCGCAGACACATGCTGAGAAACGGCGGCCACGCGCGTCGCCTCAGTCGTAACGTCAGGACTGTGATCCGAACGCGCTGCCGCCGCCAGGTTGGGAAGATGATCCCCAGCCTGAGCGAGTGTTGCGTTGGCCTCCCCGCGCGGTGTCGCAAGCCCTGAGCTACCAGCTCGCGCCGCGCCGGAGCGGCCGATCGCCCCTCTAGGCGGGCCGCTTCCTCGACGAACCGCCGAACCGCCCTCTTGCCTGCCCGCCCTGCGACGCGTGAGCCGTTGTCGCTGACTCTCGGAGACCGCTATGACCGACGCCCCTGCACGCGCTCGACGCACCCGAGCTGACCGACCTGCCCCGGACTGGGAGCAGGTCTACCGACGGAACTCCCTCGAGCGCCTCAAGCGCGACGGACCGCCCATGGAGGTCAGGGCCCAGTTGCCGGACCTAATCGCCCGCGGCTACGAAGCGGTCCCCGAGGAGGACATGGTGCGACTCCACTGGTGGGGCGTCGCGCACGACAAGCCGAAGATCGGCACCTTCATGGTGCGCGTGAAGGTCCCGGGCGGCGTCCTGACGGCGTCCCAGGTACGGGGGCTCGGGCAGATAGCTCGCGCCTACGGGCGGGACGGTGTGGAGCTCACGACCCGTCAAGGAGTCCAGATCCACTGGGTTCCAATGGACCAGTTGCCAGAGGCTCTCGCTGGCGTCGAGGCGATCGGCCTCAGCACCTCCGGCGCGGAGGGCGACACCGTCCGCAATGTCACGGCGTGCCCGGTTGCCGGGCTCACTGGTCACGAAGTGTTCGACGTGACCGACGTGGTGCGGAAGGTGGCGGACTTCTTCGGCGGCAACCCGGACTACGCCAATCTGCCACGCAAGCACAAGTACACGATCTCGGCCTGCCCCGCTCAGTGCAACGCACCGGAGATCGCCGACGTAGCCCTGATAGCAGTGGTCAACCAGGGGCGCCGCGGGTTCGCATTGCGGGTCGGCGGTGGTCTGGCGAACACCCCGCGGATTTCTCGGGATGTCGACGTCTTCATCCCGGTGGAAGACACGCTCGAGGTGCTCAGAGCGGTGACCGACGCTTGGCAGAGTGATCTGCGCTACCGGCTGTCGAGGGCTCGTTCACGGATCAAGTTCATGATGGATGACCTGGGCCCCGATGCCTTCCGGGCACGTGTGGAGGAGCAGCTCGGACGCTCATTGGAGCGCGGCGCAGCACCGGCGCCCTCCGGGGAGGCAGATCACCTTGGGGTTCATCCCCAACGACAAGGCGGCCTCGTCTACCTCGGCGTCCCGGTTCCATCGGGCCGGGTCTCAGGCAGTGTTCTCGAGCAGTTGGCCGACCTGCTCGAGGATCTCGGGGCGGAGCTACGGCTCACGCGCCAGCAGAACATCATCGTGACCAACGTTCCCGGCCGACGCGCGGGCGAGGCCCGGGCTCGGCTCGACGAGCTCAGGCTGCCGGTCGACCGTGGCCGAGCAGTTGGACGATCGGTGGCCTGCACGAGCAACCGGTTCTGCAACTACTCGGTCGCCGAGACCAAGGACAAGCTCGACGGCATCCTCGCGCTTCTGGAGGCGCGCCACGGCCCGCAACGCCTGGCCGGCCTGTCGATTCACCTCGACGGGTGCCCACATGCCTGCGCCCAACACTGGGTCGGGCAGATCGGTCTGCAGGGCACGACAACCCACGATCCGGCTACTGGAGAGCGAGTCGAGGCCTACGACCTCAGCGTGGGTGGCGGGCTGGGTCTCCGCACAGCCGTCGGTCGTCGTCTCCTACGGCGAGTGCCAACCGGCGAGATCGGTGAAGTCCTCGACCGACTGGTCACAGCCTGGCTGGCTGAGCCGCATATCGACGAAGCACAGACATCGTTCGGCGAGTTCTGCGACGCCCACGAGGACGACGAACTGGTCGCTATCGCGGTCGGCGAGGCCCCCGTACGCGTCGGGGCCAAGGACGACGAACTCGCCGGCGTGGTGGTCCGTTTGCCGGGGCCATTGCAGGAACTTGTCGGTGGCACCGACGAGCTGGTGGTCTGCGGGTCGACTGTCGGAGAGGCCCTCAGTGAGGTTGCCCGCCAGCACCCACGCTTCGGCACGACCGTCGCCCCGGATGGCAGGGTCGCCGGAGCGTTCCTCGTCACGGTCGGTGATCAGGAAATCCGCGACCTCCAAGGCCTCGACACGAGGGTCACTACCGACGACGTGATCAGCGTGGTCATGGCGATCGCGGGCGGTTGAACCAGATGACGACCTTCAAGAGGAGAAGAACCGTGACGATCATCGACGAGACGAGATCTGTGGTGGGTGGGACTGTAGGTTTCGACGACCTCGAGATTGGCGAGATTGCCGTCGAGCTCGACGACCAGGAGCCCGAGGACGTCATCGCGTGGGCCCTCGAGGAGCTCGGAGACCGGCTCGCCATCGTGACGGCCCTCCAGGTGGACGGCATGGTGGTGCTCGACATGGCTACCCGGATACGGCCCGACATTCGAGTCGTCACCGTCGACACTGGCCTGCTGCCGGGGACGACGCTGGACTTCATCGAGGAAGTGCGAGCGCACTATCCGCAGACCCGTTGGGACGTCCTGCGGCCGGACGCCGTCGAGCTCCAGTCCATGGTCGACCGGCGCGGAGCCGACCTCTTCCGCAGCAGTGTGGCCGACCGGATGAGGTGCTGCCAGGTCCGCAAGGTCCGTCCCCTCACGCAAGCCCTGCGCGGACTGGACGGCTGGTTCACCGGACTGCGCCGCGACCAGTGGGCCTCGCGCGCCGCGATCAAGAAGGTCGAACTTGACCACGACCACGGTGGCATCGTCAAGGTGAACGCACTGGCTGACTGGGACAGCCTCGACGTCTGGAGCTACGTCGAGGAGCACAGCGTGCCCGTCCACCCGTTGTACGAGCGCGGCTACACAAGCCTCGGCTGCGCCCCGTGCACGCGGCCTGTTGCCGCCGGGGAGGACGACCGCGCCGGCCGCTGGTGGTGGGAAAAGGGCGCGCCGAAGGAGTGTGGAATCCACTGCCCGATCGAGACCGGGAGCTTCGAGCACGAGGCTGCCGAGATGCTCGCCCTGTCGAAGAATCCCTGACGCGCGACACTGCGGCGCCGGCTCATGCCCGAGACGGCGTGGCCGGGTGAGCGGGCGCTCAACCGCAGCAACGGCCTGCGCGAAGTGGGATATCGCGGCAGAATGCCGGTGGCATCCATGGGATAACCGGTCTGGTGGAAAGGGCTCCGCATGCACGGCACCGAATCGGTCCTCGAGTCGGAAGCAGACTGGGGTGATTCCGTCGCGGAGCTGATCCGCCGCTGGCGTGAGGACCCGGTGCGACCTACCAGACCTGGTCCTTGTGGGAAGAGCGGCTGAAGAACTTCCGCTCCATCCGACGAGGCATCCTCCAGGTCGTCGCTGAGGTGGAGTCGGACACCTTCGGCAACACCTACAAGGGGTCGTCCCTGGAGACGGGGGTGAGTCGATCGCCGAGCAGCGCCAGATGTTCAAGGGTGCCGACCACGCCTTCTTATGGAAGCCGAAGCTGCGGATCCCAGACATCTACGAGATGTCGCACCAACCAGGTCGCGTTCGCCCGGGCGTTGGACGCGTGCTGTTGCGCCGGGACCGAGTCCAGTGTGCTGGGTGCCGTTCAGGACCTTGCCGCCGCACAGATCAAGGGGTTAGGACCTGCGGTGGGCGAACCTGCTGTACTTCCTGCATCCCACGCTGATGCCCCCGTCCAACACCGCCATCGTCAAGGGCTTCAACGCCCTGACCGGCGCGAAGATCCGATTGGGCCGATGGGACGAGTACCTGACGATGCGCACGGGCATTTTGCGGCTGAACGACCAGCATCGTGGCGTGCTGTCTAACGACCTCGGCGCGGCAGCTGGGCTGCTCTTCGACCTCGGGACCGACCGCTATGAGGCGCCACCCCCCGACGACGACGCCGATCGCCGGGCCGCGTGGCCCGCGGACCTCGATCGGGTTCGCCGAGAGGCGTTCGCCGACAAGGCTGCGCTCGCCGCCGCTCACAACGACGCCACCCACCCCGAGGTGCAGGGATGGCTACGAGACCTCGGTCGAGCGCTGGGCTTCGAGGTGTGGATCGCGGCCAACGATCACAGTCGCGGCTACGACGGTGGCCGACTGGCCGATGGCTGCCTCAAGAGGCTTCCGCCGCCCATCGAAGCGCTGCCCTTGATCGAGTCAGTCCGCCTCATCGACGTGCTGTGGATCGATGGTGAGGACGTCGCGGCCGCATTCGAGGTGGAGCACAGCACGTCCATCTACTCGGGTGTCGTCCGGATGCTCGACCTCGCACTCGCCGGCGGGGACGCGACCCGCCACCGCTTGTTCCTAGTCGCACCCGATGCGCGGGAGGTCGACGTCCGAGCCCAGTTCGCGCGCCCTGCATTTCGTCGGGGGCAGGATCTCAAGGTGAGGTACTTGCCCTACAACGACCTGGATGCCAATCGCGAGGCGATCGGCCGCTTCGGACGGGGGCTGCACCCGGTCGAGGTGCCGGCACGAGACTTGACGTGACCCCGCCGATCGTGACGGTTAGTGGCCTCCAGTGCTGAGGTGGGCGACCGGCTCGAACGTCTGGCCGCCGTCGCCGGAGATCAGAATCTGAGTCTCCGTTGCGACCACGACGGACCCGTCCTGGCCAACCGTGAACGCAAACGGCACCTCCACCTGACCGCGGGCATCCCAGCTCCCACCGGCGTCGGCGCTGACGTAGACGGCTCCATCAGGGCTCACGCCCCACAGCGCCTCCGAGGAGGGCCACGCCACGAACAGCAGCAGCGGCGCGCCGTCGAGCTGGACGAACGACTTGCCGCCATCATCGGAGAGGACGGGGCCCTGCTCGGTTGTCGCGACCACTCGACCGGGATCGCCCGGGTCGACGGCGAGGGACACCGGGGC
>Ga0075012_10004213_pt1 | contig 13447 bp, 14 predicted proteins | sample All_14_2_FD_71474 | JGI IMG/M metagenome (GOLD analysis project Ga0075012, IMG submission 71474) | Freshwater microbial communities in response to fracking from Pennsylvania, USA - Allegheny Zone_MetaG_DW_15 | ecosystem: Environmental > Aquatic > Deep subsurface > Groundwater > Drilled... | reverse complement strand
ACCCCGTCATCGCCGCGGGCGGCGAGCCGAGCCGCCTCCCGAGCGGCGTCGACGCACCGGATCTGCAGCACCGCCGCGTTGAGGCCCGCCAGGCAGACCACCAGGACCGACACCAGTGCGGCGATCGCAAATGCTGCCTCGACCGTGACGGCACCGCTATCACCGCTCAGACACTGGTGTTCAGCGCACGCGTGATGATGTTGGACAGGGCGTTGACGATGGAGTCGCCGGTCACCACGGTGTACAGGATCGCGCCGAAGGCGGCCGCGGCAATGGTCCCGATCGCGTACTCGACGGTGCTCATCCCGGATTCGTCCCCCACGACGATCATGAGACGCGCCTGCAGATCTCGAATGATGTTGCGCACAGTTGCTTTTTCCTTTCACCACAGTCCTGACCACATCAAGTCACCGGCCAATCCGGCGACCACCGGGACAATTCCCAGGCAGATGAATGCCGGCAGGTAGCAGAGCCCGAGCGGGCCGGCGATGAGCACCGCGGCCCGTTCCGCGGCGGCATCGGCCGCGGCTCCGGCATCGACGCGCACCTGGTCGGCCAGTTCGGCGACGCTGCTCGCCAACGCGGCCCCGGAGTTCGCCGACCGCCGGGCCAGCCGCGCCAGTACCGCGCCGTGCCGGTCGCCCGAGGCTCCGGGATCAGCCCAGGCGCGCTCTGAGTCGGCGCCGAGCACCAGCAGGTGCGCGGCCCGAGTCAGCTGGTCGGCGAGCGCCGATGGCGCCAAGACCGCGGCGGCCTCGGCGGCCGAGGCGGTCGCCATGCCCGCCGACAGGCACGCGGCGAGCACGTCGAAGCAGGACGCCGCCGCCAGCGGATCAGCGCGCCGCGGCGTCGACACGGCCTGCGTGCCGACGGGGCCCCGGATCCGGGCCGGGCCACCGCCCACCATGAGTGCAGCGGCGAGAAGCACAGCAGCCCAACTCATCTGGACACTCCTGCGACGATCCGGTCGGACCAGATCAGGCCCAGGCAGGACAATGCGACCCCGATCACCAAGAGCACGCCACCGGCCCCTCCGGAGAACAGGAATTCCAGAGGATCCGCACCGATGGCCTGTCCCAGCGCGATCCCCAACAGCGGCATCCCGGCCAGCACGGCCGCCGTCGTGCGCGCACCCGCCAGTCCGGCATCGACCCGCACCCGGAATCGCTCCCGCTCGACGAGATCATGCTGCGCGGCCCGCATCAGGGTGGCGATCGCCAGGCCGTGTGACTGCGCCAACCGCCAGCACACAGCCAGGCGTTCCCAGCTCTCCGGTTGCGCGGAGATCGCCGCCACGGCGTGGATTCCGGAGCCGACATCGGCGCCGAGAAGACCGCGGGCGGCCACCACCTGAAATCGTCGGCCCACCTCGGCGCCCACTTCGGTGCCGGCGGCCTGGAAGGCCGCCACCGGGTGGGCGCCGGCGCGCAGCTCGGCGGCCAGGATGCCCAGCCCGTCCCGCAGCGCCGCGGCCTCGCCAGACCTGCGCCGGCGCGCCGATGCACCGCGACTTCGGACGGCGAGCGTGCCGGCCAGGATCACCCCGGCCAGCACCACAGCCGGATCCAGCGCGATGACTGCGACCAGCGCCGGCGCAACCGCCGCGCACCGAAGTGCCCGAGCCTGCAGGGGCCCCGACCGTCGCGCCCTGATCAGCCGGGCACGTGCCGGCGCGGGCTGTACCAGCAGCGCCGCGGCCAGCAGGATCGCCGCGGCGCTCACGGCCGGCTCCGCTGATCCAGCAGTTCAGCCAGTTTCACAGCGCCGGAACCGAATCCGCGGTCGGCATGCCAGGCCGGTTCTGCCGTCACCCAGCCCAGCGGTCCACGACCGAGCACCGCGATCTCGGTCAGCCGACGTGCGCCACCGCTGCCGCGTCCGACATGCAGAACCACCTGCACCGCCGCGGCCAGCTGGCTGTGCAACGCCGCCCGGTCCAGGCCGCCGAGTCCGGCGAGCGCCTCCAGGCGGGCCGGCACCTCGGCGGCGCTGTTGGCGTGCACCGTGCCCGCACCACCGTCGTGCCCGGTGTTCAACGCGGTGAGCAGGTCGACCACCTCGGCGCCGCGCACCTCGCCCACCACGATGCGGTCGGGGCGCATCCGCAGGGCCTGACGGACCAGGTCACGGATCGTGACCTCGCCCACCCCTTCGATATTGGCGCCCCGGGCCACCAGCTTGACGACATGCGGATGCCGTGGCGCGAGTTCGGGCGCATCCTCGACGCATACGATGCGCTCTGCTGCGGCGACCGTGCCCAGTGCCGCCGACAGCAGGGTCGTCTTACCCGCCCCGGTCCCTCCGCAGACGAGGAACGCGAGCCGGGCCGCGATGATCCGGCGCAGCAGGTCGGCGGCGGGAGCGGCGATCGCGCCGGTGCCGATCAGAGCCGCGAGGTCCTGGCGGGCCGGACGCAGCACCCGCAGCGAGATACACGTGCCGGCGGCCGCGATCGGCGGCAGCACGGCGTGCAACCGGACCAGGTCATCACCGAGGCAGCTGAGCCGGCCGTCGACCCAGGGCTGGCTGTCGTCGAGCCGGCGGCCTGCGGTCAGCGCCAGCCGTTGGGCCAGTCGGCGGACCGCCTCTTCGTCGGGGAATCGGATCTCGCTGCGCTGCAGACCGTTTCCGCAGTCGACCCACACCGCGTCGGGACCGGTGACGAGGACGTCGGTGGTACCCTCGCGGCGCAGCAGCGGGTCCAGGATGCCCGCGCCGGTCAGCTCGGTATGCAGGGCCCGCATACCGGCAAGGACCTCGGTGTCACCGAGAAGACCGCCGGACTCCGCGCGGATCGCCTCGGCGACGACGCCGGGACGCAGCGGCCCCTGCTCGGCGGCGAGGCGCTCCCGGACCCGGTCGATGAGGGAAGCCGTCATGACAACAACCCGAGTACCGCCGCCGCGGCCCGCGCCAGCGGAGACCGCGCCCGCATGCACAGCCCACCCCGCTCCAGCGCGTCCGCCAACCCGGGTTGTGGGCGCATCGTCGCCACCACGGGCAGCCCCACGGTGGTGGCGATATCGGCCGCGCGCAGGCCACCGGGCGCCGGACCCCGCACCACCAGCCCGACATTCGGGTTTACCGTCCGGACCCAGCCGGTCAGCGCCCCGGCAGCCGCCGCCGCGCGGACATCGGCCGGCACGACGGTGACCACCAGATCCGCCGACTCCAGCGCGACCTCGACGGCGGGACTGGACCTGCGCGGCACATCGCAGATCACCGCGACGCCGGCGCGTCGGCCGGCGTCGATCACCGCGCTCAGCGGACCGGCGTCGATATCGGCGCCGTGACGCCCACCGGAGAGCACGGTGACGCCGCGGCACCGGGGCAGCGCGGCGTGTAGCGCGTCGAACCCCAGTCGCCCGTCGCGGAGTGTGAGGTCCTGCCAACGCAGTCCGGGTGTGCTTTCGGTGCCCATCGCCAGGTCCAGACCGCCGCCCCACGGATCCGTATCGATGAGCAGCGATTGCGGCGCGGCCTGCGCCAACGCCGCCGCAAACAACGAAGCCCCCGCCCCGCCGCACCCTCCGATGGTGGCGACCACCGCGCCGCGGCGTACATCCGACCCGCCCCGCGATGCCTCGGTGAACGCGTCGATCAGGTCGGCCTCATGGTCGGGCAGCCGGATGACACGTTGTGCCCCAACGGATACCGCCACCTTCCAGTCCTCACCGTCGGGCTCGGACGCACTCACCAGAAAGACCCGGTCACGACGGGGAAGACCATCGTGTGCACACCGGCCGGCGGCCGCCGTATCGAGCACGACTAGGGCTGCGCTCATCCACACCGCGCGACTGGAAGGCCGGTCGGCGTGCACCACGCGCAGCGCCGCCGCCGCGGCCACCCGGTCGACATCGTCACGCAGCGGTCGCTGCTCGACCAGGGCGAGTACTGCGGGTGGCGTCATTCATCCACGGTGCCCAAGCCGAGCACGCCGGCACCAGACGGTGCGCGGGATCTGTGGATGAATCGGCGATTGTGCATGGCTTCGACGAACGTCCGGCGTAGTGAAAATCGCGTTCCGCAACGATTGTCGGCTGTGCTGGAAGAATCGAGTCGGGTGTCGAACCCACCCGGAAAAAGGGACGACCCCCGCCAGGGGGGGAGGAGGCGGAGGTCGTCGTGTATCAGCCCCGGGGGGTCGGGCTGATCCACACTCAGCCATAGCCGAGTAAGGCCCACTATACACACGGGATTGGCCGGGGGCGCAAGTAACGATGCAGGACATTTACCCGAAATGCGAAAAAATGTGCAGTTTCCGACACCTTTCGTGACCTGCCACTTTCCCAGCGTTGGGAAAGGCCTCCCTGGGCCCCCGCCTATGCTGGTCATCGTGACGGTATCCGAGGGGCCCGCCGGCGAATTCGGCGGGACAGACCCCGCAACGCGCACCGGTCAGCCCATCCGCACGGCCGCCTTTTTCGACCTCGACAAGACAGTCATAGCAAAGTCGAGCACGCTGGCGTTCAGCAAACCTTTCTTCGACCAAGGACTAATGAACCGCCGCGCCGTCCTCAAGTCTTCCTATGCGCAGTTCTTCTTCCTGATGTCCGGCGCCGATCACGATCAGATGGATCGGATGCGCACCTACCTGACGGATATGTGTACCGGCTGGGATGTCGAACAGGTGCGCTCCGTGGTCGGCGAGACACTGCACGAGATCGTCGACCCGCTGGTGTTCGCCGAGGCCGCCAACCTGATCGCCGACCACAAATTGTGCGGCCGTGATGTCGTGGTGGTGTCGGCCTCTGGCGAAGAAATCGTGGCGCCGATCGCCCGTGCGCTGGGCGCCACCCACGCGATGGCCACCCGGATGGTCGTCGAGGACGGAAAGTACACCGGCGAGGTTGCCTTCTACTGCTACGGCGAAGGCAAAGCCGACGCGATCCGCGAGCTCGCCGCCCGCGAGGGATACGCCCTGGAGCACTGCTACGCCTACTCCGACTCGATCACCGACCTGCCGATGCTGGAGACCGTCGGTCATCCGTCGGTGGTCAATCCCGACCGCGGCCTGCGCAAGGAGGCCGCCGCGCGCAGCTGGCCGGTACTGACCTTCAGCCGGCCGGTGTCGCTGCGCGACCGGCTGCCCGCCCCGTCGGGCGCGGCCGTCGCCACCACCGTCGCGGTCGGACTGAGCGCGCTGGCCGGCGGCGCACTGACATATTCGCTGCTCCGTAAGCTGTTGCCGCGCACCGCTACCCGTCGGTAGCTGAGCGTCGCGCCGTAACGATCCGGATTCACCCCCGATTGGTACTTGATGTGACCGCGGTCACGGAGTACAAAGGAGGCACGGAAGCTTGGTAAGGCCAAGGCCACACCGGAAGAGAAGGTGTGATCTCCCGAGCCAGGCGTCCCAGCACGGATCACCGGAACCCACGCGGAGCACATGCCGCCATACAGGCAGAAGCGTTGTGGGCCTGCGGAATTCCGAAAAGCGAATGGCGTCGACGGCCTCTTGGGTGGGGTCGCAGTCGTAGCGCATCGGGAGAACGCCGAGGCCACCCACACAACCCACCAGAGCACGCTTGGTAACCGGAGTCCGTGCTAGCGGGCGGCGAGCCGATTCGGACGAGAGTCCGATCACGGATCGTCGCCCGCTTCATTTGCTGGGTGAGTTCGATCAGCCCTTCGCGGCCTGCGCGATCGACAGCGCCTCGCGGGCACCGGCCTGCAAAGCCTGGCTGCTCAGGACCAGCCAGGCACCCAGCCCGTTCGGCGTTCCCGAGGCGAATCCGCGAGCGGCCGCCCGGTAGTTACCGGACTGCTTCATCCAGAACATCTCCGGGACTCCGAGCCCGTGCGGATCCAGCCCACTCGACATCGTGATGAGCCGGGACACCGCTCGGGCCACCACTCCGTCGGCGGTGCCGAACGGCTGCAGGGTCAGCAGTTCCCCGTGCGCGACGGCGGCCAGCACAAAGGCGGGGACGTTCGTGCCGCCGGTCACCAACTCGGTCAGCATCTCCAGGCGGGGCCCGACCTCCGGAGCCGAACGGGGCCGGCCCAGCTGCTCGTCATCGACCAGATCCGCCGCCGCCAGCGCATGCAGCCTGGCCAGCGCCTGTAGCGGCGCGCGCTGCCAGACGCCGGTCAGGGCGGTGGCTCCGCCCTCGAGCGCCTCGGACACCCGCAGCGCACCAGCCAGCACCGCATCCGGCTCCCCGTTCTCGGATAGGCTCAGTGAACCGCCGTCGAGCACCGACGACGCCCGTGCCGCCCGCAATGCCGCCTCGGCCGCCGTGGCCGGCCAGCCGCGGAGGTTGGTGCGGTGGCGGTGGGCTCGGCCCAGCTCCTCGCGGGCCTCTTCTCCCGCAGCGAGCACCCCTTCGAGTGCGACGAGCGGGGCGAGTGGATCGGTCATTGCGGTTACGCTAGCCGACCGCTGGGCTCGCAATCTTTGACGCTCGGCGCAACGGGCGGACCGCCCGCAGCGGATGTTGTGAGGCGCCAACGTCGGTGCAACGTTTGGTGACTAGGCTCACACCCATGAGCACAACCGCGTACCCGCCGCCGGCCGACTTCGCCGCAAAGGCCAATGCCACCAGTGACCTCTATGACGCGGCCGAGGCTGACCGGCTTGCCTTCTGGGCCGAGCAGGCCAACCGGCTGAGCTGGCAAACCCCCTTCGAAGAGGTGCTGGACTGGTCGAACGCGCCGTTCGCGAAGTGGTTCGTCGGCGGCAAACTCAACGTCGCCTACAACTGCGTGGACCGCCATGTCGAGGCCGGCAACGGTGACCGGGTGGCCATTCACTGGGAGGGTGAACCGGTGGGCGATGCCCGCACCATCACCTATGCCCAGTTGCAGGACGAGGTGAACCAGGCGGCCAACACGCTGGCCGGGCTGGGTCTGCAGGCCGGTGACCGGGTGGCGATCTACATGCCGATGGTGCCCGAGGCCATCATCGCGATGCTGGCGTGCGCCCGTCTGGGCGCGATGCACTCGGTGGTCTTCGCCGGCTTCTCCGCCGCGGCGCTGCGGGCCCGCATCGAGGACGCCGCGGCCAAGATCGTCATCACCACCGATGGACAGTTCCGTCGGGGCAATGCCGCGCCGCTGAAGGCCGGTGTCGACGAGGCACTCGACGCTCTCGGCGATGACAGTCCGGTGGAGCACGTTCTGGTGGTGCGACGCACCGGAATTGACGTGCCCTGGACCGAAGGGCGTGACCTGTGGTGGGACCAGACCGTGCCCACGGCCTCCACCGAGCACGCGTGGGCGGCCTTCGATTCCGAGCAACCGCTGTTCCTGCTGTACACCTCGGGGACCACCGGTAAGCCCAAGGGCATCGTGCACACCTCGGGCGGCTACCTGACGCAGGCCGCCTACACCCATTACAACGTCTTCGACCTCAAGCCCGAGACCGATGTGTATTGGTGCACAGCCGATATCGGCTGGGTGACCGGGCACACTTATATCACGTACGGACCGTTGGCCAATGGCGCCACCCAGGTCGTCTACGAGGGCACCCCGGCATCGCCGGATGAGCACCGGCATTTTCAGGTCATCGAAAAGTACGGTGTGACCATCTATTACACCGCGCCCACGGTGGTCCGCACGTTCATGAAGTGGGGCCGCGAACTCGCGTTCGAACACGATCTGTCCAGCATCCGGCTGCTGGGCTCGGTCGGTGAGCCGATCAACCCCGAGGCCTGGCGCTGGTACCGGCTGGTCTTCGGCGCCGACAAGACCCCGATCGTGGACACCTGGTGGCAGACCGAGACGGGCGCGATCATGATCTCGCCGCTGCCGGGTGTGACCGAATGCAAGCCGGGATCGGCGATGACCCCGCTGCCGGGCATCTCGGCCAAGATCGTCGACGACGACGGCAACGACCTCGCGCGTGCCGTCGAGGGCACCGAACAGACCACCGGGTATCTGGTGCTCGACAAGCCGTGGCCGTCCATGCTGCGCGGCATCTGGGGCGACGAAGAACGTTTCAAGGAAACCTACTGGTCACGGTTCGCCGAACAGGGCTGGTACTTCGCCGGGGACGGCGCGCGCTACGGCACCGACGGCGAGATCTGGGTGCTGGGCCGCATCGACGATGTGATGAACGTGTCCGGGCACCGGATCTCCACCGCCGAGGTCGAGTCCGCCCTGGTCGGACACGCCGGAGTCGCCGAGGCCGCCGTGGTCGGCGCCACCGACGAGCACACCGGCCAAGGCATCTGCGCCTTCGTCATCCTCAAGAGCCACGCCGCCGAGCTGTCGCACGAGCAGATGGTCGACGAGTTGCGCGCCGAGGTGTCCAAGGAGATCTCCCCGATCGCCAAACCCCGGGAGATCCACGTGGTTCCGGAGCTGCCCAAGACCCGCAGCGGCAAGATCATGCGGCGACTGCTGCGCGATGTCGCCGAGGGCCGCGAACTCGGTGACACCTCGACACTGCTCGACCCGAGCGTCTTCGAAGCGATCCGCGCCAGCAAGTAGTTCCGGCTACGAGACCGGCACGAACCCCGTGCCGGGCCGGTTCTTGGTGGTGATGTCCGCCAGCACCGTGTTGATCGACATGGTGACGGCGGGCGTGTGCAGTGGCACGAACTTCACCACGCACGTCGGCAGTTCCTCGGTGAACGCGCCGTGGATCATGCCGACGAGCCGGTTGTTCACCGTCACCGGCGCACCGGAGTCCCCGGGCTGCCCGCACACCTGATTGAGGATGGTGCCCGGGTCCTGTCCGGGCCCCCACGTGACACCGCACGAGTAGCCGGTGGTGCGCCCGAGCTTGCAGGCCACCTCCCCGAACGACGGATCGGGCCCGAGCCCGAAAATGGAGAATCCGTTCACCGTGTTCACCGGGCGCACCCGTTGCGGATCGAATTCGATGACGGCGTAGTCGAGGCCGTCGTTGCCGGCGACCATGACACCGAGCGTGCCGGCCTTCGGCGCCGCTTCGGACGCGACGACCGCACCCGGACCGCCGCAGTGCGCCGAGGTGAAGCCGATGAGCTTCCCTGCCGCATCGTGCCCGATCGAGGTGAGGGTGCAGAACGCGTGCCCGTCGATGACGATGCCGGATCCGCCGCCGAGATCCACCGGTCCGTCGGCGTGTGCTGTGGGACTCATCAGCAGCGCCATCGGGGCCAGCACCGCCAGCGAAGCGAAACGCGCCAGGTTGCACCAGCGGTGTCTCAAGGTCTCCCCGTTCGGTCGGTGATCGCCATTCTATGTCGGCCACGAGGAAAAACCTCGGCTGCCGGAACCTTGCCCGTCGCTTCGCCCGCCCCCGGACCATGGCAACATAGCCCCCATGAGCTCGAGCACCGGGGACCGCAAGAACGGCGTGCCTGCCACCATCACATCGATTCCGCTCGTCGACCCGCACGCTCCGAAGGCCGATCCGTCGATCGGTGACCTGGTCAAGGACGCGACCGCTCAGGTCTCCACGCTGGTGCGCGCCGAGGTCGAACTGGCCAAGGCCGAGATCACCCGCGATGTGAAGAAGGGCCTCACCGGCAGCGTCTTCTTCATCGCGGCGCTGGTCGTGCTGTTCTATTCGACGTTCTTCCTGTTCTTCTTCATCGCCGAACTGCTCGACACCTGGCTGTGGCGATGGGCGGCGTTCCTGATCGTGTTCGGGATCATGGTGCTGGTCACCATCGCGCTGGCGCTGTTCGGCTATCTGAAGGTGCGCCGCATCCGGGGGCCCCGCGAGACCATCGAGTCGGTGAAGGAAACCAAGGAGGCGCTGACGCCGGGCCACGACAAGCCCGAGGCGCCGCGTCCCGCACTCACCACCGATCCGTCGGGCTGGTAGCCGACCGCCTCATGGCACCCCGGCCGGATCCGTCGGTTGTGCGCATCGACGGACCGTGGCGACACCTGCAGGTCCATGCCAACGGCATCCGTTTTCACGTCGTGGAGGCGAACGGTGGGCCCGCCGACGGTCCCCTGGTCATCCTGCTGCACGGCTTCGGTTCGTTCTGGTGGTCCTGGCGCCATCAGCTGCGCGGCCTGGGCGAGGCGCGGGCGAGCGAAGCGACGGGGAGAACCAATGCCAGGGTCGTCGCCGTCGACCTGCGCGGTTACGGCGGCAGCGACAAACCGCCCCGCGGGTATGACGGCTGGACACTGGCCGGTGACACCGCAGGACTGATCCGCGCGCTCGGTCACAGCTCGGCGACCCTGGTCGGCCACGCCGACGGCGGGCTGGTCTGCTGGGCCACCGCGATCCTGCATCCGCGCGCCGTCGATGCCGTCGCGCTGGTCAGCTCACCGCACCCGGCCGCCCTGCGCGCGTCGGTGCTCGGCGACTCGGCGCAGCGCCGGGCGGTGCTGCCGTGGTTGTTGCGGTATCAGGTGCCGATCTGGCCGGAACGCAAGTTGATGCGCCACAACGCAATAGAGGTCGAGCGGGTGGTCCGCGCCCGAGCCGGAGACAGCTGGCTGGCCACCGAGGACTTCGCCGAGACCGTCCGCCACCTCCGCCAGGCGATTCAGATTCCCGGCGCGGCACATTCGACGCTGGAGTACCAGCGCTGGGCGGTGCGTAGCCAGCTGCGCGCCGAAGGACGACGCTTCATGCAGGCGATGAAGCGCCCGCTGGACATACCGATGCTCCATCTGCGCGGGGCCGCCGATCCGTATGTGCTGGCCGATTCGGTGCGCCGCACGGCACCCTTCGTGTCCCGTGGCCAGTTCGTGTCCATCCCCGGTACCGGGCATTTCGCGCACGAGGAGACACCCGGGCAGGTCAACGCCGAGCTGACCCGCTTTCTCGGTGAGGTCTATCCCGGCTGACCGATGCAGGTGCCGGTGGGCACCGCCGCGGTGTTGCCGACCTTCAGCCGCTGCGGAAGGACCTCCTGGGCGGTGAGCACGAATCCGGTGTCGGCGTCATCGACGGCCGCCCCGAACACCACACCGAGCACCCTGCCGTCCTTGTCGATCATCGGGCCACCGGAATTGCCTTGCCGGACAGTGCCCCTGATGGTGTAGACGGTGCGGTTCACAGTGGTCGAGTTGTAGATGTCCGGACCGTTGAGTTCGATCGTCTCCCGCACCCGGGCCGGTGTCGCGGTGAAGTCCCCGCCGCCGGGGTAACCCATCACGATGGCGTCGGTGGTCGGCTCGGCCTCGGAGTCGTCGAAGATCAGCGGAACCGACGGCAGTTCGGGAACGGCCAGGATGGAGATGTCCATGTTCGGGTCGTAGGCGACGACGCTGGCGTCATAGGACTGCCCGCCCACTTCGACGGTGACGGTCTCGGCGCCGGCGACGACGTGCGCATTGGACATCACCCGGTTCGGCGCGATGACGAAACCGCTGCCCTCCAACACCTTCTGGCAACTGGGTGCGACACCGCGGATCTTCACGACGCTGTTGCGGGTGGCCTCGACGGCCGGTGAGACCGACAGCGCGGCATCGGGTGCGTCGACGGCCACGATCGGCGTGCGACTGAACGGCTCCAGCACGGCAGGCAGTCCCGACGTGTCGAGCAGCCCGGCCAGCCGGGTGGGCACCTTTTTCAGCCATTCCGGCGCCAGCGCGTCGACCTCGCTGAGCACCTTGGAGCCGCGCACGGCGCCGGCCAGGGTCGGCTGGCTGGTCAGCGGGGTGGCCAGCAGCCAGGCCGCCACCAGCACGGTGACCAGTTGCAGCACCGCGCCGATGACGGAGTCGACGGTGCGCAGACCGCGGTTGCGCATGGCGCCGCGCACCGCGCGGCCCAGCACCACACCGGCGATCTCGCCGATGACCACCAGGGCCAGGATGAGGAACAGCGTCGCGAACAGTTTCGTGCGCGGCCCGTCGATGTTGCCGACGAGATGTGGGGCCAGCAGCACACCGGCCACGGCGCCCAGCACCACTCCGACGAAGGACAGCAGCGAGCCGAGCGCACCCGAGCGCCACCCGGAGACCGCGGCCACAAAGGCGACGGCGAGGATGGCGAGGTCGAGCCACTGTGACGGTGTCATTGTTGGGCCTCACCGTACTGGCTGGGGTGTCCGACGAGCGCCATTGCCTCACTCAACTCCCGCACGTGGTCGGTGTCCCAGGGCTGCGCCCATCCGGCGACATCCAGGATCGCCGAGATCACCTGGCCGGTGAAACCCCACACCAGCATCTGGTTGAGCAGGAAGGCCGGGCCGGCGAACCGGCTGGTGTTGGCGTCCCGGTAAACCATCAGCCGGTTCTCCGGATTGATGAACGCGCGCAGCGGAACCCGCGCGACGATGGCAGCCTCCTGCGGGTCGACCACCCGGACCGGGCCCGGGTCGGGTGAGTAGGCCAGCACCGGGACCACATGGAAGCCCGTGGGCGGGATGAACATCCGGTCCAGCACGGCCAGCGGAGTCAGTCGATCGGTGTCGACGCCGGTCTCCTCGCGCGCCTCGCGCAGCGCGGTGAACACCGGTCCGTCGTCCTCCGGGTCGGACACCCCACCGGGGAATGCGGCCTGCCCGGAGTGGTTTCGCAGCGTCGAGGCCCGGACCGTGACCAGGAGGTCGGTGTCCGGCGGCGGGCCGCCGACGGGTGCCTCGGCGGGGCCGGAGAACAGCACCAGCACCGCGGCGTCGCGTTTGGTGCCCGCGCGGGTGGCGGATTCGTTGGCGGCGGTGATGGCGGCCAGCACGTCGGCGGGCACCCGGCTGCGGTAGGCGTCGGGCACCGCGGCCACGTTGTCGACCAGCGGCCGCAGCCAGGCGGGCGCGGCGCCCGGCGAGACGGTGCTACTCAACCGGAACTCCTATCGACGGATTCACCGCCGCGGCGATCTCGTCGGCGTCGGTGAACGGTCGCGGCAGGATTTCGGCCACGCTACCGTCCGCCCGCAGCACCACGGACGCAGGCATCACGTTGGGTACCTTCAGCGCCGCGGCGACAAGACGCCGTCCGTCCTGCACCGTCGGCAACCGGACGCCCAGCTCAGCGAGCCGCAGCAGGCCCGCGGTCTCGTTCTCGTCCTGGTGCACCGTCAACACGAGCACCCGATCACCCATCCGGCGTTGGTACTCGGCCAGGGCGGGCAGCTCATCGGCGCACGGCCCGCACCAATACGCCCACAGATTGAGCAGCACCGGTCGGTCCGCCAGTGCCGGTGCCAGATCCATCATGGTGCCGTCACCCGCGCACTCCAGGCTGATGCCGCGCAGCGCCGCCGGCCCGGCGCCGGCACCGGGTGCCGGGCAGGGCGACAGGTCGGCCCGGGCCCGCGGTTCGGCGAGCGCCGCGGGAGTGTCGGCATCGCGGTGATCGCGGGCGGCGGGGCTACCCGCGTCGACGCTCCCGCCGGGCGCGGCGCCGAGTTCGCGCCAGAGCGCGTAGCCGAGTGCCACCAGGATGATCAGTACTGCGGCGGTCCAGCGGGCGGAGCGACTCACAGCCCGGCCTGCGGGGTGTGCGTGCTGGCCAAGGACTGCCCGTCCTTCGGGGCGGGACCTACCGACCCGGTCACCGCGGCGGCACTGGTGAAGGGCCCCGAGACCGAGCATCTGCT
>Ga0075012_10004212_pt1 | contig 13448 bp, 10 predicted proteins | sample All_14_2_FD_71474 | JGI IMG/M metagenome (GOLD analysis project Ga0075012, IMG submission 71474) | Freshwater microbial communities in response to fracking from Pennsylvania, USA - Allegheny Zone_MetaG_DW_15 | ecosystem: Environmental > Aquatic > Deep subsurface > Groundwater > Drilled... | reverse complement strand
AGCAGGAACAGTTGGAACTCCGCCCGCACCCGGTTCTCCATCGCGGCATAGGCTGCCCACCAGCCGGGCAGGTCGCGGCGCGTCATGGCAGTGTCGCGGGCCTCCTCCACGTTGAACGTGACCTGCCGCGTCGGCGTCCAGCCGTCCGGGTGCGGCTTGACGTGGCCCCGCTCCAAGGCCCAGTTGTAGATCACGCGCAGCGTGCGCATCGCCCCGTTGGCGGCGTAGCTGCCCCCGTGCTTCGGGTCTGTCTCCCGCTGCGTGATCGCCTCGTGCCGGGCCGCGACCTTGGCCGCCCCCTCGGGCGTGGCGAGGTCGGCCAGCGGCGTGTCGCGCCAGATGCCCAAGAGGTGGTCCGCCTCGACAGCGTTCCGGTAGCTGTAGATGGTGGCCGCGCTCTTGCCGCCCTTGGCCAGCGCGGCGCGGTACAGGTCCCATGCCGCCCCGAGGGTCACGCCTGCCGGGGCCTTGCCGATCCCCTCGCCCGCGAGGATGGCCGCCAGCTCGCCCTTGGCCGCTGCCCGGGCGTCCTTCACGCTGAGCTCGGGGAACGATCCGAAGGCCCGGCGGACGGTCTTGCGGGCCTTCTGCATCCGGTCGTCCAGCACCCGCACCTCGGTCTGCACCACCCAACTCTTGGCGGTCTTGCCCACCTTGAGGTACAGGCCGGGCTGGTCGGCATCGGCCACGAGCTTCTGCCCAGTGGGCAGGAAGGGGAACTTGGCAACCATGGCGTCGGTGAGGCGGGCCTTCGTGGGCAGGTCGGGCATCGGGGGCTCCATCTGGCGTAAGGCTCGCGTAAGGCTCAGGGCAGTGCCGATTACCTGTGCGGAGCCGTCTAAGGGGGTGGCGTAGCGTCTCAAGTCCTTGTATCTGCTACACATAGCCTAGCTTAGACGCCCCACAGCCGTCTAGGGCTGAGAACTGTTAATCAATTGGTCGTAGGTTCGATCCCTACCGCCGGAGCCAGTTTTCCCCAGAGATCGTGACCTGAGAGCCCCCCGCGGGACGTTTCCTCGGTCTGCGCCGGGGGGCATCGGGAAACGGTCGCGGCTTGCGGAACCTGCCCTGCGCGGTGAGGGTTCGGGCTGCTCTGGCGCTCGGGGCCGCATGTCCCGGTCACGAGATCCAGCGCCGCCGAACGCTCATGGCTAGAGTGTGGCCTCGGTGCCCAGGATATTCGTCACCTGGCTGGACAGAACGCCGCCGTTTCCGTGCGCCAGGGCCAGTTCGGCGCCAGCGATCTGGCGCTCTCCGGCCTCGCCGCGCAGCTGTCGCACCGCCTCGACCAGCGTGAAGATCCCGTACATGCCGGGATGCACGCAGGACAGCCCGCCGCCATTGGTGTTGACCGGCAGGTGACCGCCGGGCGCAATGCCGCCGTTGCCGACGAAAGCCCCGCCCTCGCCCTTCTTGCAGAAGCCGAGATCCTCGAGAAACAGGATGACGTTGATGGTGAAGGCATCGTAAAGCTGCACCACGTCGATGTCCGAAGGGCGGACTCCGGCCATGTCCATCGCGGCCGGCCCCGATTGCGCGGCGCCCGTGACGGTCAGATCCGCCATTTCGGAAATGTCGCGATGCGTCGTCCCCTCGCCGCCGCCCAGCAGATAGACCGGGGGCTTGGGATGGTCCCTGGCCGTCTCGGCCCGCCGCATCACGACCGCGCCGCCGCCATCCGTGACAAGGCAGCAGTCGCGCACCCGCAGCGGGTCGGAAACCGGCCGCGAGGCCATGACATCTTCACGTGTCAGCGGATCGCGCATGAAGGCTTCGGGGTTCTTCTGCGCCCAGGCGCGCGCGGCCACCGCCACGTCGGCAAGCTGTTCGCGCGTGGTTCCGAACCGGGTCATGTGACGGTCCGCGGCAAGCGCATAGGAGGACACCGGAAAGAGCGGCCGATAGGGCGCCTCGTGGGCGGGCAGGCCCAGCGCGGTCATCAGCTTGCCCGAGGCGGTGCGCTGGTTCGAACCGTAGCAGATCAGCACGGTATCGGCGAGCGACAGGTGCAGCAGCATCGCCGCCCACATCGTGTGGGACAGGAACGAAGACCCGCCCGTGCGATTGTTCATGGTGAATTTCGGGCGAAGCCCAAGTTCCTGCGCCAGGGTCAGCCCCGACAGCATGTCGAGCGGCTGGCAGGTGGCGATCGCATCCACCTGGTGCAGCGGAACACCGGCATCGGCAAGCGCGCCATGCACCGCCTCGACAGTGATTTCCATCGAGGTCTTTCCATGCGCCTCGCCGCAGCCGGCCAGCGCGGCGCCGACGATGGCGGCCTTTCCACGCAAGCTCATCGCGCGCCTCCTTGGGGCCGGAACACCACCGCAGGCTCTCCGCCCGCGCCCTTGCCCACAAACGCGGTCACCTTCAGCCCCGCGGCAAGCCGGTCATTGTCGATGCCATCGACGCGGGACATCATCCGCACACCTTCTTCCAGATCCACGAGCACCACGTTGTAGTCGCCGCCCTTTTCGGGCTTGCGGCGGACGATGGTCCGGGCATGGACGGTGCCGCGGCCCGAGGGCGCGACCCAGCCCAGATCCGCGCTGCCGCAGGCCGGACAGATCACGCGCGGATGAAAGACATGCCTGCCGCAGCCGCCGCATTTCTGAATCTCGAAAACGCCCTCGGCCAGTTTCGCGGCAAAGACGGCATCGGGGCCGGGACCGGGGAATGCGCTTTCCATTCTCAGAACCCGATATGGAAGCCGCCATTCACGCTCAGGTGCTGGCCGGTGATATAGGACGCCGCGTCGGAGAGCAGGAAGCAGACCGGCTTTGCAACTTCGTCCGGGGTGCTCATCCGGCCCATCGGGATCTGTGCCATGTATTTGTCGATGAACTTGTCGGATCGGATCGTCTCGGTCATCGGCGTTTCGACCATGCCGAAACAGACCGAATTGACGTTGATGCCGTAGCGGCCCCATTCGCGTGCGGCGCTCATCGTCAGGCCGAGCACGCCGGATTTCGCCGCCCCGTAGTTGATCTGGCCGATGGTGCCGCGGCGTCCGGCGTCCGACGAGATGTTGACGATGGCCCGCCGCGCGGGCGCGCCGGGGTTCTTTTCGGCCTGATCCCTGTAATAGGTGCCCACGGCCTGAAGGCAGGCGAAGACTCCGGTCAGGTTCACGTCGATGACCTGCTGCCAGGTCGCCCGGTCCATCTTGTGGATCATCGCCGCGCGCACGATGCCGGCATTGTTCACCAGCCCGTTGATGTCGCCGAATTCATCGAGCGCGAATTTCACCAGCCGCGCGGGAAAGTCCGGGTCCGCCACATTGCCGACGATGGCACGGGCATTGCCGCCGATCTGCTCGACGGTTTCCTTCACCCCGGCCTCGTTCAGGTCGTTGGCCACGACCCTGGCGCCCAGCTCGGCGGCAAGCGCGGCCACGCCCCGGCCGATCCCCTGGCCGGCGCCGGTGATGATAACGACCTGATTTTCCAATGACATCGGGTTGATCACGCCAATTCCTCCTCGGTTTTCCTGACACTGAATCTCATGGGGCGCGGCTGCCTTCTGCCGGCGGCAGAAGCCGTTTGATCACAGCGTCGCCATGCGCAAGGCGGCGCCCCTCCTGGTTGACGATCTCGCCCTGCACGAAGACCAGCTTGCGCCCGCCCCCGGCGATCCGGGCGCGCGCGGTCAGCACGTCGCCCTCGGCCGCGGGGCCGACAAAGCTGGTGGTGAGCGACAGCGTCAGGCAGCGGTAGCCGGGCCGCCCTTCGCCCGCGAAGGCCGCGCAGAAGGTTACCGCATTGTCCAGCATCGCGGCAAAAACCCCGCCATGCACCGCCATGGCGCCATTGAGGTGGTCCCGCCGGATCGGCAGTTGCAGTTCGGCCCCGCCCTCGGACCACGATATGAAGCGGACTCCCAGCATGGCGTTGAAGGGGGCGGGTATCGCCGGTTTGCCGTCTTGTGCGCTCATCTCAGGCGGGCCTCCGTCTGGGCGAGACCATTATCACCGCCACCGCCAGCCCCGTCAGGACGACACCTGCGGCCAGCGCGGCCAGTATCGGCACCTCCAGCATCGCGGTGGCTGGCAGGGCGAAGGCCAGCCCGGCAACCCCGAGAAGCAGCCGGGCAAGCGCCCCGGCCGGGCCGGAGTCGACCCGGCCGACGCCCAGAAGATAGCCCTGCAATCCCGCGCAGATCAGCAGCACCCCGAACCCTGCGCGCAGCGCCGTGAGCAGACCGTCGAACAGGCCGGCCTGAAGGGTGAATGACGGGTCGAGGACGAAGAAGAAGGGTATGACATAGATGACAGTGCCAAGCTTCATCGCCTCGAAGGCGGCGGCGAAGGGGCGGGCCCCGGCGATGGCGGCCGCCGCGAAAGCCGCCAGCGCCACCGGCGGCGTGATGTAGCTCAACATGCTCCAGTAGAGAATGAACAGGTGCACGCCGATCGGATCGAGGCCGCCCGCGATCAGGGCCGGCGCCAGCGATACCGCAAGGATCACATAGGCGGCGGTCACCGTCATCCCCATCCCGAGGATGAAGCTGGTCAATGCGCCCAGAAGCAGCAACAGGAAGGTGTTGCCGCCGGCGATGAACAGCAGATCGTTCGAGATCGTGCCGGACATCCCGGTCACCGCCAGCCCGCCGACGATCAGCCCGACAGCCGCGAGGATCGCCACCAGTTCGACGAAGAGCCGCCCGGTCGCGACCAGGAAATCCATCAGCTCATGCCAGCCCCAGCGCGATTTCGAGAACAGCTGGTTCAGCACGAGAAGCAATGTGGTCGCATAGAACGGCGCAATGGCCTCGCGCTTGAGATAGAGCAGCATCCAGATCAGCAGCACGAACACGGCGAGGAAATACCAACCCTCGCGCATCACCTTGCCAATCTGGGGAAGATCGGCCCGCGGCACGCCCTTCAGGCCGTTGCGGGCCGAGTAGGCGTCGATCTGTGCGAAGAGGCCGAAGAAATAAAGAAACGACGGCACCACCGCCGCGACGACGATATTGGCATAATCCGTCAGCAGGAAACTTGCCATCACGAAGGCGGTGGCGCCCATTATCGGGGGCATCAGCACCGCCCCGGTCGAGGCCGCCGCCTCGATCCCGGCGGCATAGCTTGGCCGGAAGCCCACACGTTTCATTGCCGGAATCGTGATCGAGCCTGTGGTCAGCACGTTGGTGATGACGCTGCCGCTCATCGAGCCGGTCAGCGCGCTGGTGATCACGCCCACCTTTGCGGGACCGCCCCGCACATGCCCGAGCCCGGCAAAGGCGATGTCGATGAAGAAGGGCCCCGCGCCGGTGTGCTGCATCGCGACGCCGAAGATCATGAAGCCGACGACAAGGTTGACGAAACTGCGCATCGGAATGCCCAGCACGCTTTCGCCGCTCATCGCGTGGAAGATCGCGGTGTCCACCGGCGGGCGCTGGAACCCCTGGATCGGACCCGGCGCGTAGCCGGCGACCATCGGATAGATGGAGAACAGCAAGATGACGGCAAAGAGGGTCCAGCCGCCGGTGCGCCGTGCCGCCACGAGCATCAGGAACCAGAAGGCGAAGCTGGCGATCACCGCATGGAGGGGGGCTGCGAAATCCCAGCCCTTGTCCACCACACTCCGGCCGAAATAGACGAAGAACGCGCAGGTGATCAGTGCCAGCACGGCGAGAAAGATGTCCCACCACCGTGTCGGCCCGCGCGGGTTGGTGCTGGAGCAGGGAAAGACAAGATAGACCAGCGGCAATGTCAGCAGCAGCATCACATAGAGGTAGTGGATCTCGAGCAGGCGGACGTTGATGAAGAACCCGAGATTGAAGATATGGTTGATCGCCGCCGCGGACAGCAGCAGCGCCGAGGCGGCGAGCATCCAGCGCAGATAGCCGCGCGGCTCGTCTCTGGCGACGATGGGCGGTGCCGAACTGTCTTGCCATCCCTGTGACATGCCTGCTCTCCCTCTTTGCGCGGCCCCGGCGGCGCCGCGCGGCACGGCGTCAGCGGAAGAAGACCTCGTGGCCCGCTGCTTCGAGCGCCTCGGCGCGCGCCTTCATCCAGGCGGTGGCAAACTCCTCCTCACTGTCGGGCGCACCCTCGATGAAGCCGCTCCAGGCTTCGAGAAGCACCCTTTGCCGGTCCACCAGCTTGTCCTGGCTTTCCTGGGCCTCGGGCGTCCACAGGCCCTTTTCCTTGAAATAGGCGATGCTGCCTTCGCTCCACGGCATCACCCAGTTCAGGATCTGACGGTCAAGCCCGTAGGCGTCGGCGCCGGGGGCGGCGTCCTTGTAGTCGTCGAACCCCTCGTCGAGCGCGGCGACGATGTTGCGCACCTCGGCCGGATCCTGACCGGTTCCGGTAACGAGGATCGGATAGGGATACTGCGCCATGGGAATTGGCGACGCGGGGTCGATCCCCGGCCCGACCGACACCATATGCGGCGTGATATAGGGCGCGATCCTGGTCAGGCGGTCCCAGCCTTCCGCGTCGTCCTGAGGCATCTCGAGCCATTTCAGGCCGCGCGGGCTGGACTCGATCTGGTAGTTCACCGTGGTGGTGGTCAGCGCGAAGGCGGCGTCGACGCTGTTCTCCAGAATGCCCGTGAGGGTGTTCACATAGCCCGAGTATTCGACCGCGTCCACATCTTCCCAAGTCAGGCCCGCAAAGGCCAGCAAGCCCTCCATGCTGACGTCGACGGCGGGCGAGCTGGCCGCGCGCCCCACCCGTTTGCCCTTGAGGTCGCCGACGGTCTCGATGCCGGCATCGGCCGCGGCGGCCACGCCCAGGCCATAATCGCCGACAGCTTGCAGAACCACCCGGATCGGCTGCGGGCCCCAGTCCGGGGCGGCGAACAGGAACACGCCCTCGCCGGCAAAGTAGGACGCGATGCCGCACAGGCAATATTCCACCGTGCCGTTCTTGAGCGGTGTCATCCGCGAGACATCGTTGCGCCCCGGCAGGACGCGCACCGTCGTTCCGTAGCGGTTGCGCATCATGTTGCCGATGGCGATGGAATGCGCATGGCCCGCCGAGCCCGTGTCGTAGGCCGACCAGGCAATGACGCTCGGCAGATCGATCTCCTTTGCATCGCTCTCCTGCGCGCCGGCGGGTGCGGCAATCGCCAGGCAGCCGGCAGCGGCAATACCTGCCCATCGGATATTCATGGTCGTCTCCTCCTCGCTGGTTTTTCTCCCGCGGACGGGTCTCGGCTCAAAGCGCAGAGAACGGAACATCCTTGTCCACGCGGATTTCCGGCGGCAGCCTCAGGATGCGCTCTCCGATGATGGTGCGCTGGATCTCGTCCGAACCCCCGGCGATCCGGTTGCCGGGGGCGGTCAGATATTCGTTGCGCCAGCGGGCCATGTCGTCCTGCGCGACGGCGGAAATGCCGGCCGCGGTTCCCGCCAGTTCCATCCCGAAGGCGGCCATTTCCTGACGCAGCCTGCCCAGCAGCAGCTTGCCGATCGAACCCTCCTCGCCCGGCGCCTCGCCCCGCGACAGCGAGGTCATGACCCGATAGGACGTGAATTCCAGCCCGCGCTGGCGCGCGACGAAATCGGCGATGCGCGCGCGCACCTCGCCGTCCTCGATGGCCGGGCGGCCGTTCCGCTGCACGCGCCGGGCAAGGGCGATCAGTTCCTCGGCCCTTGCCCCGCCGGTGGCACGTCCGATCGAAATGCTGAACCTTTCATTCATCAGCGTCGTCAGCGCCACCTTCCATCCCTCGGATTCGCCGCCCAGGCGGCCGCTGTCCGGGATGCGAAGATCGTCGATGAACACTTCGTTGAAGCTCGATCCGCCCGAAATCTGGCGGATGGGGCGCGTCTCGATGGCGGGGTCCGACATGTCCACAAGGAACATCGTCAGGCCCTTGTGCTTGGGAACCTGCGTGTCGCTGCGCGCCAGAAGGATGCCATGGCTGGAATAATGCGCCCCCGAGGTCCAGACCTTCTGGCCGGAAATCACCCAGCCGTCGCCATCGCGGCGGGCGCGGGTGCGGATACCGGCCAGGTCGGACCCGGCGGCGGGTTCGGAAAACAACTGGCACCAGATGTCCTCGCCGGTCAGTGCACGGGGCAGGAAGGTCTGCTTCTGCCGCTCGGTGCCGTGGACCATGATCGTCGGCCCGACCAGCCCGATGCCGATCAGAAAGACGTTGGGCGGAACGGCATAGCGCCCTTCCTCCTGGTTCCAGATCACCTGCTGGATCGGGGTGGCGTCCTGGCCGCCGAAGGCGCGCGGCCAGGTCAGTCCGGCCCAGCCGGCACGGGCCTTGCGGGCCTGCCAGTCCCGCGCCCGCGCGACCTCGGCCGCGTCGCGCGCCATGAAATGGTCCTGCGCCTTCTCGCGGCCGTCGCGCAGGGTTGCATTGGCATCCAGCCATTCACGCACCCTTGCACGGAACGCAGCTTCTTCGTGGTTGTCGCCAAAATCCATGATCCGATGTCCCTGTCAGCCAGCCAGAGTGCCGATCAGCCGTTCGCGCCAGACGTCGGCCGGTCCCAGTTCCGCCTTCAACTGCCAGCCGCGGCGCAGGAACAGATGCGGATCGGCGGCCCATGTGAAGCCGATGCCGCCATGCAGCTGGATCGTTTCCTCGGTGGCGAACTGCACCGCGTCGAGTGCCGTCAAGCGCGCGACGGCGGCCGCTTCGGGCAGTCGGGCGTCTCGGCTTGCCAGCGCCCAGACGCCGAAAAAGGCATTGGACCGGGCGAGTTCGATCCTGGCGTACATGTCCGCGAGCCGGTGCTTGACCGCCTGAAAGCTGCCGATCGGCCGGCCGAAGGCATGTCGCGTGCGGGCATAGGCCGTGGTCAGGGCAAGCGCGCGCCCGGCAAGGCCGATCTGTTCGAAGGCCGCAAGCACCGCGGCGCCGTCCAGCAGGTTCTGGATCACCGCCGGATCCGAATCGGGCAGCAGTTCCACCGGGGTGCCGTCGAAGTCGATCTCGGCAGCCGGGCGCGTGCGGTCGATCGGATCGAGCGCGCGGATCGTCACGCCCGGCCCCGACAGGTCGCCAAGCCAGAGCCGGGGGATGCCGTCCCGATCGTTTGCGGCGATCAGGGCATGTGTCGCCTCGGTCGCGAAGAAGACCGGCGCCTTCCTTCCCGAAAGCCGACCCTGCGCCACCGTCGCCGTGACCGTCCGTGGCGCAAGACCGCCGCCTTCGGACAGTGCGGCGGCGATGATCGTGCGGCCTTCCGCGATCCCCGGCAGCAGCGATGTCCGCTGGCGTTCCGCACCCGCTGTCTGGATGGCCGGGACGACCAGGCCCAGAACCGGGGCAAAGGGCACGGCGGCCAGACTGCGGCCGATCTCCTCGGCAAGGATGGCCAGTTCGACCGCGCCCATGCCCGCGCCGCCATCCTTTTCGGCAATGGCAAGGCCAAGCCATCCGCCCCGGGCCAGGGCAGACCATGTCGCCCCGTCAAACCCGCTTGCCGCGTCGAGCCGTTCGTGCGCGGCGGCCAGGGTGGCGTGATCGCCCAGGAGCCGGGCCAGCGTCTCGCGTATGCTGTCCTGCTCCTCGGAAAAGCCGAAATTCATGCCGGACCGCCTCCCCGGATCCTGACCGGCATGGAACGCCGGCCGCCTCAGGCTAAGCCTGCGATCCGGCCGCTCCAACACGATCGGGCGGAAGGCCGCGCAAAACCACATATGTGCGATGCGGCCCCGAAAGCCGGTTTTGACCGCATGGGGCGGATTCATCACCGATGTGTTCGATGCCGACCAGAGCCGCGGAAAAGGCCCCCTTCGATTGATCATGGCCCCGTTCTTGGCCTAGCCTCGGGACAGCGGGAAATTCGCGCTGTCTTCGGACCGGACGAAACCGGTTCGGCGCAATCGCTTGGCAAGGAAGGGACAGTCTCGTGGAAACTGTGGGCTTGGGGTTCTGTTACGAGGATCTGCCCGTTGGTCGCAAGTTCCGGACCATCGGCCGCACCGTGACCGAGGCCGACATCACCAATTTCGTCAATGCCACCGGAATGCTCGAGGTGTTGTTCATAAACAGCGAATTTCGCAAAAGCGAATCCAGCATCCCGGGTTTCGCGGCACCCGGCGCGCTGGTCTATGCCTTCATGGAAGGGCTGCTGACCCAGGCCACGATGCAGCACACGGGCTTTGCCTTTCTCGAGATGGAGCTCAAGGTCCTGGGGCCCACTTTCGCCGGAGACACGATCCATTGCGAGGTCGAAGTCACGGAATCGCGCCGGTCGAGCAGCCGCCCGAATCGCGGCCTGGTCCGGACCCGGAACCGCGTCTTCAAGCAGACCGGGGAACAGGTGATGGAATACACGCCATTGCGCATGATCAAGGCCCGCACCACGGACAGGACGCCCGGACTGCCATAGGACCCCTGCCGCGGCCCGGCCGCATCGCGAATCTGGAGGCGAACGCCGTGAGCACCGCACAGTCCGAGCGCAGCGGAACCGCCGCGCCCATGTCGGAAGGGCCGCGTTCGCTGACGCGGATGCTGGCGCTTCTGGAACTGGTGGCGCAAAGCAACCGGCGCATGACGCTTTCCGAACTCAGCAGCGCGCTGGACTGCCCCAAGAGCAGCCTGCTCGTGCTGCTTCGCCCTCTTGCCGACAGGGGATACCTGATGCGCGAGAAGAACGGCTATTTTCTCGGCCCCAGGATCCTGCAATTCGCCCAGACCCTGCTGGCCAACCATCCGTTCGAGTCGGTCCTGCGCAGCGTGATGGGCGATCTGGTAAGCCAGACGGGCGAGACGGTGGTGTTCGCGATACGCGATGGCGACCATGTCGTCTATTCGTCGGTGCTGGAAAGCCCGCAACCGGTCCGATACGTCGTCCGGACGGATGTCAAACGGCCGCTTTACTGTTCGGCCTCGGGTCTTGTCATGCTGGCCCATGATACGCCCGAGCAACTGGACGAATACTTTCGGCGGACCGAGCTGAAGCCGCTTACCCCCAATTCCGTCACCGACGAAAAGGAATTGCGGCGCATCATCTCGGAAATCCGTCAGACCGGCCATGCCTGCACGGCGGGAACGGCTCATGTCGATGCCGCAGGGTTCGGGCTTCCCGTCTATCGTGCCGGCGGCGTTCTGGCCGGGGTCCTGGTGATCGGCGCGCCCCTGGAACGCGCCGCCCGGAACCGCGATCTGTGCCTCCGGGCCGGCAGGGCAAGCGCCGAACAACTCTCGGTCGCGCTTGGCCATGTTCCCGATCCGCAAGACACCGCACGGCGCTAACGGTCCGACTGTGACGCTTGCCACCTGTTTCCCCGGATTTCGTCGCGCGGGTCGAGCGCGCGGCTTTCGCCTCGGGTGAGGACATTTTCAGCGGTCTTGCTTTACCCGAGGGACCTGGGCCGGCGATTGTGCGGCGCGCGAGGGCCGCCGATCGCGCTTCTGCGCGGCCTCACCCCTGCGCCTCCTGCGGCCGGTTGCGGACGGCCTCTGCATGGGGTCTGCGGGCGGCTGGCGCGACCGGCCCCGCGGCAGGAAACAAGGGATCCCCGGCGCGTGGCGCCGGGGATCCTGAAGTGCGGGCGGACGGCGGCGGGGCGATCAGCCCTCGGCCGGTTCGTCCTTCCTTTCCTTTTCGGGCGCGATTTCCTCGCCGGTTTCCTGATCGACCATCTTCATGCCCAGGCGGACCTTGCCGCGTTCGTCAAAGCCCAGCAGCTTGACCTTGACCTCCTGGCCTTCCTTCAGCACGTCAGAGGGGTGGTTCAGCCGCTTGGCCGCGATCTGGGACACATGCACCAAGCCGTCGCGCTTGCCGAAGAAGTTCACGAAGGCGCCGAAATCGACCAGTTTCACCACCTTGCCGGTGTAGATCTGGCCCTCTTCGGGTTCGGCCACGATCGACCAGATCATGTCATAGGCCTTCTTGATGGCCTTCTGGTCGTTCGAGGCGATCTTGATCACGCCGTCGTCGTTGATATCGACCTTGGCGCCCGAGGTTTCGACGATCTCGCGGATCACCTTGCCGCCCGAGCCGATCACTTCGCGGATCTTGTCGGTGGGGATGGTCAGCGTCTCGATCTTCGGCGCATATTCGCTGAAGCCCTTGGGATTGGCCAGCGATTTCGCCATTTCGTCCAGGATGTGCAGCCGGCCGTCGCGGGCCTGGGCCAGCGCCTGTTCCATGATCTCGGGCGTGATGCCCGCGACCTTGATGTCCATCTGAAGGCTGGTGATGCCGTTCGCGGTGCCGGCGACCTTGAAATCCATGTCGCCCAGGTGATCCTCATCGCCCAGGATGTCGGTCAGCACCGCCCAGCGGCCGTCCTCCTCCAGGATCAGGCCCATGGCGACGCCGGCCACCGGCGCCTTCAGCGGCACGCCCGCATCCATCATCGACAGCGACGCCCCGCAGACCGTGGCCATGCTGGACGATCCGTTCGATTCCGTGATCTCGGATACCACGCGCAAGGTATAGGGGAAGTCGGTCGGCGCCGGCAGCACCGCCTGAAGCGCGCGCCAGGCCAGCTTGCCGTGGCCGATCTCGCGCCGGCCGGGCGAGCCCACGCGACCCACCTCGCCCACCGAATAGGGGGGGAAGTTGTAGTGCAGCAGGAAGTTCGACCGGAAGTTGCCGTTCAGCGCGTCGATGATCTGTTCATCCTCGCCCGTGCCCAGCGTGGTCACGCAGAGCGCCTGGGTTTCGCCGCGGGTGAACAGGGCAGACCCGTGGGTGCGCGGCAGCACGCCGGTTTCCACCGCGATCGGGCGCACGGTCCGGTTGTCGCGCCCGTCGATGCGCGCGCCGCCGCGGATGATGTCGCCGCGCAGGATCGAGGATTCCAGCTTCTTGATCGCCGAACCCAGGTCGATGTCGGCCAGATCCTCGGCCGACAGGCGCGCGCGGATCGTGTCAACCGCGGCCGCGATGGCGTTCTGGCGTTCCTGCTTGTCGCGGATGGCAAAGGCCGCGCGCATCTCGGTTTCGCCCGCCGCCCTGACGCGGTCATAAAGCGCCGAGATGTCGGGGGGCGAGAAGTCGAAGGGTTCGCGGGCGGCTTCCTCGGCCAGGTCGATGATCAGGTCGATCACCGGCTGCATGGCGGCATGGCCGAACTTGACCGCGCCCAGCATCTCGGCCTCGGACAGTTCGTAGGCCTCGGACTCCACCATCATCACGGCGTCCCTGGTGCCCGCGACGACCAGGTCCAGACGCTGCTCGGGGTTGCCGCGCAGGTTCTGCATGTCGTCCATCGACGGGTTCAGGACATAGTCGCCGCCGACGAAACCGACGCGCGCCGCCCCGATCGGCCCCATGAAGGGCACGCCCGAGATGGTCAGCGCGGCCGAGGCCGCGATCATCGCCACGATGTCGGGGTCGTTGACCAGGTCGCAGGACAGCACGGTGGCCATCACCAGAACCTCGTTCTTGAAGCCCTCGACGAACAGCGGGCGGCAGGGGCGGTCGATCAGGCGGGAAACCAGGGTTTCCTTTTCCGAAGGCCGCGCCTCGCGCTTGAAGAAGCCGCCCGGGATCTTGCCGGCGGCATAGTATTT
>Ga0075012_10004210_pt1 | contig 13450 bp, 10 predicted proteins | sample All_14_2_FD_71474 | JGI IMG/M metagenome (GOLD analysis project Ga0075012, IMG submission 71474) | Freshwater microbial communities in response to fracking from Pennsylvania, USA - Allegheny Zone_MetaG_DW_15 | ecosystem: Environmental > Aquatic > Deep subsurface > Groundwater > Drilled... | reverse complement strand
GGCTCCTTGTCGTAGGATTGCTGAAGCGCCTCCCAGACCTGCTCCTGGCGGGCATGATCGGTGGTGACGGTGAAGGCCATGAGCTGCTCCAGGGTCACGCCGTCCTGGGCATAGACCTCAAGGAGTTTCTCGGACACGGCTGCCAAGCGCAGCCGCTGCTTGACCACGGCGGGCGCGACGAAGAACCGGGCGGCGATCTCTTCCTCGCCGGCGCCCTGGTCGCGCAACGCCTTGAAGGCCCGAAATTGATCCAGCGGATGCAGGGCGACACGCTGGACGTTCTCCGCTAGCGAATCCTCCTCCGCCGAGATCTCGCCTTTTGGATCGCGCACGATGCAGGGGATCGACGCCGTCTTCGAAAGGCGCTTCTGCTTCACGAGGCGCTCGAGGGCACGGTAGCGGCGGCCGCCGGCCGGGATTTCGAACTGGCCGGTCTCGGCGCCCTGGGCGTCGAGAACCGGCCGGACATTGAGGCTCTGCAGGAGTCCGCGTCGGGCGATGTCTTCAGCCAGGTCCTCGATCGACACGCCGGCCTTCAGATGGCGGACGTTGGACTGGCTGAGCGCCAGCTTGTTGAAGGGGATGTCGCGCGAGGGGCTAAGGGTGATCTTCTGAACGGTCTTTGCCATGTCGGGATGCTCCGCGACGGACGGCCGGGAGACTCTCTCGCGACCTGAAAATCCGTCACGGAAACCGGCGCAGCCCTCTCCCTCTCGATTGTCTGCAGAGCGGGAACGGAAGGTGTGCCAGCCGGTTGCCGCCTTGCGCGAGGGGACGTTACCGAAGGCGAAGAGGTCTTCCTTCCGGCAACCAAAGGGCGGCTTCAGGAAATCGTTAAGTCCCCGTAAGCGGTCGATTAGGACTCGGTCCGGCAAAGCCGGACGCGTCTACCTACCGACCATGAAAGCGTCAGCCCACTTCTTGAAGTTCTCGGGCGTGGGCTTCATCTGCTCTTCGAGTTCAGCTTTGTAGGGTGCCGCGTTCTCCTCGGTCAGCGCTTGTCCTTTTTCCTCCAGCATCTCGGCGACCAAACGTTCGATCCGTTCTGCACGCCCTGTTCCCGCAAGACCGTTCTTGATGTACCTCCCAAACGTGACTGCAAAGAATTTCTCGACGTGAAATTGCTGAAAGGTCTTGTCGACCTCGTCCATGGCCTTTTCGAGAAGGCCTGTCTTAAACATTGTCCGATAGAACTCTTTCATCTGAGCATCGATCACGTCGTAACCCACTTCCTCCTCACTACCGACTAGAAAGTGGAATGGAGCAGGCTCTTTAGGCGATTCACGGGAAGTTAGAACGGCTGCTGCAATGCGGGCGTATGGCACTAGCGCCGCCGCGTGCGCCCGAAGCCCCCGGTTGGGGTGCTTCTGCCTGTACTCTTCCATCCGCCTTTCGATGTCTTCGGCGCGCGCGAGGGGCTTTTCCGTCGGCCCTGCCTTCTGCTCAGGCTCGTCGCTGATGATCGCAAGGTCGCTTGATGACAGTGCCATCCGCACAAACTCTGCCGCAGCCACGCAATGGTGCGGCTGCTCTCATCAGGTGGCGACGATCGATAGGAGCAAGTCTGATACGAATCGGAGGAGCACAATCTGGACTTTATGCCGTCTCCGCGCTGGCAAGTTCCACCCTTACCATTACACCCGCGATCGGTTGATGGACCCAGTACTGCCGGCAACCGCGCCCAACCCCGCGACGCAGCGCCCGCGAATACAGGTCTACCTGCCCGCCGAATGCCTGGAGTCGTTCGGCATCGAGTTCCATCGAGCCGGGGAAGCTCTTGTGGTCGACGATCGCGAAGTCGCCGCCGTCGTCGAGCAGGAGGTCGATACGCCCGGAAATGACCTGGAGTTCCTCATCCGCGTGGACGGGCCACTCCGGTAGGCGCGCGGCGGCGCCGAAGCGCACGTCGAGGAAGTCGTGCAACCTGTCTGACGCGGACACGAGGTCGGCTGGATTCACCTCAGGCACGCACCAGCGGTGGAGCATGCCGCGGGCGACGTCGAGGCGCGCGGCCGGTGCAGCTTGCCGATCGTCGCAGGCGAAGAAGCGATGGAATGCCTCGCCAATTACCTGGAGGTCGGGATCGCCGACGAGGGTCATCCGTGAGCCGAGCCGGACAGTCTCCACGACGCGAACGTCTCCCTGAAAGGCGTATCCGCTCGGCCTGAGGCGCAGCGGTTGATGTTCGCGGCGCGCTGCGGCCAGTCGGATGAATTCGGGCTTCGGCTCCGCTTCTTCTGGATCGAACCGATCCGGGGCGGGACGAAGGTTGAACCGTACGTCCCCGACCGCGAGCGGGTCGCCACCAATCGAGATCAGCGGGCGGTTCTCATCGGTCCGGAGTTCGTCCAGCCAGTCTGTGCCGCCCGCGATCGCGAGCGCCACCTGGTCGCGCGCGCGGGTCATGCCGACGTAGAGCAGGCGGGTGCGTTCCAGCTGCTCCTCCTCAAGGGTGCGGAGTCCTTCCGGGCTCTGCGCGGCGGCAACGTCGAGACCAACATCTTTACCCTGCGCGCCGTAGGGCCAGGGCCAATAGCGCAGGACGCGCTCGGCCAGGGGATCGTGCCAGTCGGGAGTCGCAAGTTCCTCAGCATAGATCCCGAAGGGATTGCCCTTCGCCTTCGCGTCAAGCTCGGCGAGCACCACGATTGGCCACTCGAGGCCTTTGGCGCCGTGGTAGGTAAGCACGTTCACAGCCTCGGGATGGCGGTTCTGCGGCTGCGAGGGCGCGTCGCGGCTGACGAGCCAATCGCATGCGCCGGAGAGCGTGGCGGCTTGGCGTTCAGAGCGCTGCTCCTCTTGGTAGGCATCGAGGAGCGAGCGCACGGCCTCGAGGTTCGCCAGGCGCTGTTCCATGAGGCCCCACCGGCCGATGGTCGCGAGTAGCCCCTCGACATGGAGGACACCATTGAACATCTCCACAGGGGTGAGTTGCGGCGCAAGCGCGCGCATGGCTCTGAGTTGGTCGGCGAAAGGGACGCACGCTTCCAAGGCCGCTGCGTTGTCAGCCTCGAAGGCGGCAGCGACCCAGGCGTCATCGTTGCAGGCAAGCCGTGCGATTTCCGCGAGCGCCAGGCTGTCTGTCGGGTCGGTGACCCACCGAAGCGCGGCGAGTGCGAGTTCGACCTCGGGCTGGTCGAGGAGACCTTTGCGCTCCACGGCGACCCTAATGCCGCGCCTCGACAGCGCGGCGGCGAGCTGGAGTACTTGGTCGTTGGAGCGGCAGAGGACCGCCACATCGCCGCCGCGCGCGGGCCTGACGGCTCTGCCCTTCGGCTTCACCGGCCAGGTGTCCCGCTCCCGAAGTAGGCCGGCGACGCGGGCGGCGAGATCGTCGGTCCGTTCCTCCTTCTTCTTTCCAGAGAGTGGCCACACCGAGAGAGGCGAGCCGTCCTCTTCCGCCTCAGTGCGATCATAAGCGTCGAACGTGATTTCCTCGGCAGTCATGCCGGTGCGGCGAAAGTTCGGCTCGAACACGGCGTTGACGAAGCCGCCTAGAGCTGGTCGGGTCCGGTACGACTTCCGTAGGAAGGCGAACGTTCCGCCCGTTCCCGTGGTAATCGCGCGCGCGGCGGCCTGGGTAAGCGCCGGGTCGGCGTCTCGGAAGCCATAGATCGACTGCTTGGGATCTCCCACCCAGACGTTCACCGGCGCGATCGCCGCGAGCGTTGAGAAGATTGCGATCTGGATCGGACTCGAATCCTGGTATTCGTCCACGAAGACGGCACCGACCAGCTCCCGGAGGCGGTCGTGGTTGGTCGGTGCTCGCAGAATATCGAGGGCAAGCATCTCCTGGTCGACGAAGTCTACGAGGCCGCGGACGCGCTTATACTCTGAGTAGTCAGAGAGGCATTGTGCGGCGCAATCGAATTGGAGCCGGATAAACTCCTCGAGATCGCGACGCAAGGCGGGATGGCGCGGATGAACTGCGGCGACAGCCTTCACATCCGTGAATAGCGCTGCGTCGGTTTTGGTTTGCCCGAGCTTGGTGAGCCTCGCCCAGTCAGCCCACGGTAAGCGTTCGCCACGCCGAAGGATCGCCGCGGCGTTCTCGACGCATGGCACGTCCTTGTCGAGCGTTCCTTTCTTGAGACTGGCTCTGGCGGCCGCAACCGTCTGGGCGCAGGCTAGCACGGCGCACTTCAGCCTCTCGTCGAGTACCTCGACGGTCTCACCCGCACCCGATTCAGGCAGGAGGCGCACCAGGCCCGCTATCGAGTGCTCGGCCGAAGTTGCGAGAAGCTCCGCTGAGATGCCGTTCGACCGCGAGAGGTCGACGAGTCGGCGGATGTGGTCTTGCCAGCCGTCGATGCGACCGCGAGGTGACTGATAACCCTGGGGCTGCATTTCGAATCGCGCGGCGATCGGCTGGATGGAGCCGGCGAACCGTGACATGGCGCCACCTATAGCGCGCTCGAACAGAACCTTCTGTCTGTCCTCCGGGACGACCTCCGCGACCGGTGAGCGACCAAGCTCAAAGGCGAATTCGGCAATTAGCGATCCGCAGACGCTGTTCACCGTACCGATCCGCGCCGCAAGCATGGCCGCCGCAAGTTCCGGCCGGCCCTGCTGAATCAGCCGCGAACGAATCCGGCCGGCAAGCTCCGCGGCCGCCTTCTTCGTGAAGGTCGTGGCGACGAGACGATCGGGCTCGAGTCCACCGTCGAAAGCTGACCTGATCCGCTCGACGAGTGTATAGGTCTTGCCCGTGCCGGCGGACGCGATGATGGTGTCGACACGGTTCCGGCCGCTTCCGTTTCTGTTGGTCAAGCAAGCCCCCTTATCCGGCACAGCGTCTGGTAGTCGCACCATTGACAGTTCGCCTTAAGGACAATCGGCAGGTCGCTCGGCAAGTGCTCTTCGAAGCCCGCCACCCCACAAGCGACTAGCCTGCCAGCCTCTGCGACCTCGCCCAGGCGTTGCCAGCTCTCCCGGATTGCGACCCACGTCTCCGGGAAGTCGCGGCGGCCGTCGACTTGCCGGCCGGTGAGTCCGCCGTCCTCCAGCGTAGCGAACTGCCGTTGATTGAGGAGGAAGTAGCCCGCCCGATAGGGAGCGCCACCAGACACCATCGCGCCGTAGGTGGCAAGCTGCACGGCGTTGCCGTCCTTGAGCTCGTCGAGCCGCTTCTTTCCGCGGCGCGTCCACTTCAGGTCGATAATGACGTGGTGTCCATTCAGGTCCTTTGCGACTAGGTCGATCGCGCCGCGCACCGCGAGCGCATTCTCAAACGTGACGCTGATCTCCCTTTCTGAAGATTCGACGACCAGACCGTTGACGGCGATTGTGTGGGCAAGCTCCGCCATGGCGGCTGGCAGGTGCTCGCGCGCGTCTGAAAGCTGCGCGGCGAGCTCGGGGAGGCGCAGCGGCGCGGCGACACCGTCGACGAGGCTCTCGAGCAGCTCGCGGGTTCGTGCCGCTGCAATCTCCGGCATCGGCGGCGCGCCGGGGACGAAGATCTCGTGGGCGAGCGCATGGGCAAGGTTGCCGAGCAGCCGGTTGGCGTCGGGAATCGACCGGACGCGACCTGGCCTCAGCCTCGCCACGTGCTTCAGAGCCCACATAAGCTGACATTCGAGACCACTTTCGAAGGAGGTGGCGGAATGGGCCAGACCCTCCAGGCGATCAGCATAGCCGGCGGGTGTCGGCCAAGTTGTCCGTCGCTCAGGCAGCGGCGCGAACGAGACGGGTTCGCGCCGCAGCTCGACCCCAGCGAGGACGACGCTGGCGTGTGCGAGCGCGTCCTCCATCCTCGTCCAAGTGGCCAATCGCTCGGTCGCTGGGGCGAGGCGGTGGGCGAAGGGATGCAGCACTTCGTCCTCGCCGGCATCGAGCTCGCCAGCGATGAGGAGGAGATGGCTTCGCGCGTTCATCACAGACCGCTCCCAAGCCGCACTCGCCGCGCGCGCTGCAATGTCAGCGTCGTCCAATGGACAACCTCGCTCGCCCAGCTCGCGTCGCTCATCATTTGTCCACGGCTGCCGCTGCAGACCTTCCTGCGTGGCCCGGAAGTTCCACCAGACGACGGTGTCTACGGGCCCCCAGATACCGCCTGGATGGGGGACACAGCGCCACCGAGCTGCCTCGGCGTCGGCCACGGGGTTGTCGTGCCCGATGTCGAGCGCCTGATCGATAACACGCTCGACAAGTGTCCGAGGGAGGCGGTCTCGGCCGAGGGCGACCAGCGCCCTGCGCGCGTCTGTAGCGAGGGCCATGGTCGCGCGGTAGAGGGCGTCACCATTGCTCGCATGGCGGACGGCTGCCCAGGCAATCGTGCGGTCGCATATGGCGAGTGCCGCTTGGAGCGGCATTCCCGTAACCGGGTCGGCGAGTTCGGCATCGGCCCAAGCGCGCCAACGCTCCAGCCGCTCGTGCACCTTTCGAACCGCCCCGGCATCGCCTCCGGCCTCGGCTAGTTCCGCCGCGCTCATCTGGGCCCAGGCGTCGTTCCATATCGTGCTTCCTCGTCCCGGCGCCTCCTCAAGCGCGGCCGCGAGCCGCCGGCCGGCGCGCGGCGCGATGGGCGACGTCGGGAAAACGAGAAGCTCCATCAGTGCGCGCGCATCGAAGGGTGCCCAAGAGACCTTGAAAGCGAGGAGGAGGATTTGGAGCGAGCCGCGGTGGGCCGAGGGCCGACTCCGACCGGCACGAGGCTGCCCGGCTCCGCACAAACCATGGTCGAGGAGGTGCGTGTCGCCATCTTGTGCGATGAGCACGGTCTCGCGGTCATCGCGCGCGGAAAACCAGTGACCAGTCACCTCGGCCGCAAGGGCCGCACTCGCCGACGTTGCGATGGTGACGGTTCCGTCAGCACCGCCGGCAACAGGGGATGATCCGACTATCCATCGCTGGAGTCGCCCTAGCGCGGTATCTTCCGGGGCGGCGGGCGAATTCGGGACCTGTTCAATCGCGACGCCGCAGGCCTCAATCCGGTCGAGCAATATCCGCCAGCCGGCGGAGTGCACATCGCGAGCGTCGATCAGCCGGATGCGCTGAATCGGGAGGGCCGGACGTGCGGCGAGGTCGGCGGCCAAGGCGGCAACACGATCGGCGATTCCAGGAAGCAGGTCGGTTGCGGAGGCGGCGGCGAGGTCGAACAGCCGCGGGCTGCGCCACTCCTGCCTTGGGTCCCAGCCGGCGTCGACAAGTGCGTCCCGCCAGCGCAGCAGCGTTCTCGCAGTCGCCCAGCCGTCTACGGCTAGCGAGCGCGACCAAAAGCGCGGCACACCGTCCATCGCCTCGAGTGCGGCTTGAAATGCGGCGATTCGCACGACATTCGGCGTGCCGGGTCCGCCGAGCCCGCGGAAGGTCTCGAGGATCTCAAGAAGGCCGTTCGGCCCCACGACCGGCGCACCGAGCGCACCGCCGCCGAGCCCGCCGTGCTCCGGCCAGGCTCCCGCGTCGGCCCAGAGTCCGAAAACGACATCCATCATTCCGCCTACCCCGCCTTTCTCTCTAGGCTGCTCGTCGTTGTAGCGCTTGGCCGGCAAGCGCCGGCGCGGAGCAAGCCATCGCTGAGATCTTTATCAGATCACCTTTCATATGCCTTGCACTTGACGATCCAAATTGCGGCCGCGTCTTGAGGCCGTTGCAAAGCAGTGCCCGCTCGTCGGCGTGTCCGATCAAGCCTCGACCCGTTCTGCCCATAGTTCCCGGATGATCGGCTCGTACTCGGGCTTCGAGCAGAACTGGCATTCGGGATGGCGAGGGCGAAGTGTCCGTCCGCGCGCGATCGGCAGATTCCAGGGATCGACCGACCAGTAGTTGGTCTTGGTGGTCCCCGCGAATGACCTCAGCATCTCCACTACCATCAAAACACCGGCCCAAGCCGAGACGAAAGCGAACGGCGCCAAGACTTGCCGCCCCTCGGGTGTCGACAGAGTCTGCTCAGCGCACAGCTGTCGAAAAAGGCTGTCGAACGCGATGCCAGTGATGGCGGCCGGGTCGAGAGCGGGGTGCCTACGCACGATCCGCCGCGCCACGTCCGCAGTGATAAGGCCATGGCGGACATCAGCTAGATCGACACCGAGGCCTTCAGCGATCGAGCGCTCGCGCGCGTGCTCCTCAGGCACGTGACGATAGATGCAGGCGAGGCATGCCTGTTCCGTCGGCAGCACGTTTGAGTGGACGACAACCCCGCGAACATCAGTAGTCGAGGCATCCACGATGCGGCCGGGCACTTCCAGTTGAATCGATCGCCGGACATGCCGGCTGTCAACCGTCACGAAGACGGTCACGGGCGGATGCCCGAGTCCGCGGACGTACGACTTGAAGTCGGTGACATATGGGCGAAGCCGCAGGTCCGAAAAGTCGGCCTGGGCCCGCTCGGCGAGCACTACAGCCTTATCGCCGCCGACATCCTCCTCCCGCAGATACATACAGCGGTTCAGGATGCCGCCCTGCACCACTTTTGGATCGATGATCACCAGTTCGCCCTGAACATCTAGATGGCGCGCGGCGCGGAGGAAGCTGTGCGCAACGGCCCCCGCCCCCGCCATCAACGCGTGACCAACGTCGATCGGACGGTTCAATGCCCCATCCGGGATTCCGAGCTGTGAGTAATCCAGGCGCATGGGCAGGCGTACCGGCGGCAGCGCCGCGTTGTCGATCACGGCGTGCACTGCCGCCGCAGCCACTGCACACGCGGCCGCCGCGGCGTGGAGACCGTGAGGCTCGCCGGTAAACCGGCCGAGGGGATCCATGGAGAGGGCGGCGCCGGCGGCCCCGAGGTTGACGAACAGGCACTTAGCGCCTGTCCGAGGGGCGATCATACCGATCATCAGCTCCAGGTCGGGAGCAGCGTCGCCCTGTTCGAACCTGACTTCGACCGTGCGACCGAGGAGCTGACCCACCTCGCTCGCCCAAGACGACTTCCACCCCTGCTCGGCAGTTAGGAGAACGGTTCGCCTTAGCCGCTCGCTGGCATCCGCCTCGTTCACCCCGAGCAAGGATGCGAGCATCAGGGCGTTCTGCTGTTCAGCCGTACTCATGCAGTCACGATAACGCGCGCGGCTGGCCCTACGCTCGGGCAATGCTGCCAATCACCATCGGAGGAATATTCATACGTCATGACCTCCTCCAGGAAATTTTCGGGAGTGGTTGTGGCTGCGAAGCGAGGCAACACAAGCGATAGCGCGCCCACGTGCTTGACGATTGCCCACTCGGCGTCCACCTCTGAGTGGAAGGCCTGCCCGGGATGGGTGTGGATTTGCGCGACGATCCGCCGCCGCGTTGGCCTGAGGTGATCCATCAGCGACCGCATCGAGAGGGGCGGCAGGCGGAAGTAGTCAACCTCGGCAACCTGATCGGGCTCATACACCTCGATGACCGCAGCCGGCGTGCGAGGGGCGGCAGTCGAAAGCCACAGCGCGACTCGTTCCTCACCCCGCTCCCCGCCACGCCGCAGGACGGCGATGGTCGTCTGTAGCACCTCGCGCGTGCAGATAATGGCGCTCATCCAACGCTCCTCTTCCAAGCCCGCCAGAGCTGAAGGGCGATTCCAGCCAGATCCATGCCGGACTTGCCGCGGTAATTATCCCAGAGATCTGACGTGTGGCTGGAATGCGTGTGGTACTCGCGCGCGCCACGCATGCAGACGAAGGGGCGACCGGTACTTGGATGCGCGCTGCCATTGAAGACGCTACCGACATTCGGCGGTGCCGAACCGAGGTGTTTCCCATCCATGTCCAGCAGTTCGATCGAAGGCGGGAGCTCATCCCAGTCGGCGCAGGACAGACGGAGTCTCAGCGGGGCGGCGCTGGTGTGGTTGAAGACGACGTCAAAGATCGGATAGATCGCCTCGATGATCGTCCAATCGTACAGCCGGACGGATCGAACATCGATCCGCTGGACGTCGCGTTCGAACGCTGCTCGGGACAACGCCTCAAGCACCGCCGCCGCCCTCGCGTGCGCCCCATTCGAGCGCCACCTCTCCCGACAGGCCCGCCTGCGCGAATGTCAGCGTGGGATTCACATCACTGCCGGCGACCGTCACGATCCACGTCTCGGTGTCGGTGATGCTGAGCTTACGCGCGGCGTCGGCGAGCACGTCGGCGATCGGCGTCGACGCCGAATAGCGCTTTGCACCCTCTGCCGGGAAGGTCCCAGCAGTAGTGACCACCGTTACGAGCACTTTATCGGGGTGCGTGTCCTTGCGCGACACGATGTCCTCGACGCCGTTCGGACCGAAGGACAGTAGCCCGCTTGGGACAAGTACGGTGTCCGGTTCGTCCTCGCGTTCGAGGACCCAGTGATGGCCATCGCGCGGCGGCCAGATCGAAAGGAACTCGTCGACCTCCATGTCCTCAGCACCCCAGACCTGACCCACCTCATCGACCGTGAAGCCATAGCTGCGGTCCGACAGAAAGGCGCGCAGGGCGCCGCCCCTCTCCTTCTTGAGGTCGAGCTCATCGTCAGTGCCGATCAGGTGCGTTCGGCGATCCCGCACCAGGATCAGCTGGTACTCGCTGGCGGGTACGTTGCCCGAGCGCGTCAGCGCCTCTCGACCGGTGATGATGTGATCGGGAAACGCCACGTCGGTGCCGTTGACGGGGTAATCGCTGCTACGGGTATGGCGCGCCATCACTTCTTCCATCACGATTCTCCACTTGGCCGGCTCATGTAGCCGGACTCTTGACGGGCGAATCGGATGGACTATTCTGTTATCCGAGTCCCGATACGGACTGTCTATATCGGGACTGAATAGCCCGTCAAGTCCATTTTAAGATTGAGGGTCACGATGCATGTTGAAATACCCGACGCCGGATCCGGCGCCGGGCAATCGAGGATTCCAGCCGAACTGGAAACATTCTTCGCCATTGCCGACCGGTGGCAGCTGTCGGTCGATGAGCAGATTGCCCTGCTCGGATCGCCGGGCAGATCGACCTTTTTTAAGTGGAAGAAGGACGGGGGAACGCTGCCTACGGACACCCGCGAGCGGCTCTCGCATATGCTCGGGATTTGGAAATCGCTTCGCATCCTGTTCACACAGGATGATCGGGCGGAGGCGTGGCTTCGAGCGAAGAACCGCTACTTCGACGGCGCCAGTGCGCTCGACGTTATGCTGGAGGGCATGTCAGGCATCATCCGCGTGAGGAGGTATCTTGATGCCCAGCGCGGCGCTTGAGAACGCTCCTCTGGTTAAGTGGTCTGGCGAGGCGTTCCGCCTCATCCCTTCCCGCTTCCCGCCAGTGAATGTTTACGAGGGGCTGATCGCCAATGACCGCCAGGACGATATCGTCGCCGTAGAAAACCTCACGAATCCGCGGCTGCGTTCCCTCAGCCGGCTCCAACAGACCGTGCAGTGTGATGCTGGTGGCGATCCCAGGCTCCAGAACTGGAACCTGGCCCCGTTCGCCTACGGCAATCCAGATGGCAGCATCTTCTTCGGCGAGGACCGACCATGCCTCGAAGTCGCTTTCGAGCGGCAGACGGCTCTGGCAGTGTCCGTTGCCAAGAGGCAGTCGTTCATGGAGGCCACACAAGAGGCGCCGATCGGCCTCGACATGCGGATGCTGTGTACGCCAGTGACCGGCACGTTCTGGGACCTGCGCAACTTGTCAGGCCTACCGGCCGGACTCGATAAAGCGCGGCGCTTCGAACTAGGGGCGAAGTTGCCCGAGCGCGCACAAGGCATCCTCTACCGTCCGGCACAACGGCCGGCCGGGACCTGTCTCGCCATCGTCACAGGCGACGTTCTGCAGCGTTCCCACCAGACTGTTCACTTCCGTTACGTGTGGGATGGGAAGCGCATCTCTCTGCTTTACGCGTTTGACAAAAAGGGTACGCCCATCGAGGCAGATACCCTCGCCAGTGACAACGACGTGCTAGCTGCCGCTTGAGCCCGTCATAGCGCGCCGGTCGCCCAGCCCTCGAGTCGCACGAAGTCGTGGAAGCTGCAGCTCGCTGCCAAGCAAACGACGCTTGGCGAGACCCTGCCGTCGCCGGCGATCGAATGCTTTCGCAGGGACACGCCGTGGCCATTCGAACACGTTAGCTCCGCCTTGAAGGTCGCGCGCGTCCGCGGGTGGCAGTGTTTCCACATGAGAGGCGGCGGTCGGTCCGGGCCGGTCCAATGCTTTAGCTGAACGACCGGCCGCGGCGAACTGCGTTGCACCGGCCGCCTCTTCGGCCAGCGGAACATTCCGAGTAACGCGTTAATTGCCTTCTTAAATAATATCACTCGCTCCATCCCATCTTAATCTCGGTCGCAGGCTGCAGCGTGAGAGCAATACATAGTTATCCGACCACCGCTCTGCGTCGGAGGCCGAGGCTACGCAGCCAAGCGTCGACTTGGCCGAACGCGTCATGCTGCCACTGTTCCGGCGTTCGATCTCCCGGGATCTGGCTCGCCTGAACGAATTGGCGGACACAGGTAGGACCGAAGTCATCCACGGTCGTGAACCTTGCGTCGATGAAGGGATCCGGCCTCGCCGCTGGCCTGGGCAAGAATCACCCTGCACTCCTCGGCCAGCACCTCCGGACCTCCCGGGTAGTTTCAGATACCATGTTCGATGTCGTAGGCGTCCTTCACCGACCGCCTTTAGTCGAAGGCGGTAACCCCCTCGTACTCCGTGGGCGAGTCGGTGTGGAAGGTGGTCACGTCGTCGAACGTGCAACTGGCGACACTCAGCACTTCCACGAGATTGTCGAAAGCAAGCTGGACCTGCTTTTCGAAGATCGGCTCGGGCCACCCGTCATCGCGGCTGCAGACCTGGACCATGAAGAGAAAGTCGCCGGCGCGGATCGCCGCCTAGTAGCTGTTGATCTCGCAAGGGGCCGCCGGCCGGTAGGAAGACCGCATCGCGTTTGGCCATCGTTTCATTCCCTCATTCAAGCGAGGTAGGCCGCACGGCACGCTCCATATCCTGCTGCTTACAAAGCGCTTACATTGAAGCGCCAGACCGCCGGTGTAAGCAGAATTTGCTCACCCGGCACGTCCCAATGCTTTATTTTTTGGAAGAAAACTGGAGCGGGCGAAGGGATTCGAACCCTCGACCCCGACCTTGGCAAGGTTCGGGACGTCGATGCCTACGCTCGGATTTAGGCCTCACCCAAGGCAGCGCCGGTGTTCTCGAGAACGACATGCGATGCTCGAGAGTGCAGATCTCGAAATAGGTGATGGTGCGGGCGGTCGGAATCGAACCGACACTCTGTCACCAGAACAGGATTTTGAATCCAGCGCGTCTACCAGTTCCGCCACGCCCGCCTATCGCCGCCGCGAGTTCCCTCGCCCTCTGCACCTATTTTGCACCTAGCGCGGTTGTCACCGCCAGGATGCGCCTTGCCGTAGCCGTTCAACCCTCGAAAATCAAACGACTTTTCCGAGCACCGCGCCAAACGTCGCAGGGTAGACAAACCACTTTTTGAGTCAGGCGCGTCTACCAATTCCGCCACGGGGGCACACTGTCGTGCGCGGGGAATAAAGCCGAAGGGTGGAACCGGGTCAACA
>Ga0075012_10004209_pt1 | contig 13455 bp, 11 predicted proteins | sample All_14_2_FD_71474 | JGI IMG/M metagenome (GOLD analysis project Ga0075012, IMG submission 71474) | Freshwater microbial communities in response to fracking from Pennsylvania, USA - Allegheny Zone_MetaG_DW_15 | ecosystem: Environmental > Aquatic > Deep subsurface > Groundwater > Drilled... | reverse complement strand
GGACGATATCGCCCGGTACCGGCACGGCATCCCCCGGATTCAGCCGGGCGACTACCTCGTCGCCGCATTCCGTGCGGCCGTGAAGCAGGCGGCCTTCACCCACGAAAATCACTTTCTCCACCCGGACTACCAGCCGGCTGCCCCCCTCGAAGCCCGGGTGGGCATCCTCCGGGCGGAAGGCGAACAGGGCCTCGGCGCCAGCCGCAAAATCGGCGCCGAAGCGGGCAGCGACGGCAAAGCTGCCGGACGGCCCCCGGACCTGCAGGCCCTGATCGCTGAGCCCTTCAACCGTCACCGGCAGGAAATTGGTCCGGCCAACGAAATTGGCGACATAGCGCGAACGCGGCCGGCTGTAGATGTCGTCGGGCGTGCCGACCTGGGCCACCTGGCCGTCGCGCATGATGGCAATCCGGTCGGACATGGTCAGCGCCTCGCCCTGATCATGGGTGACGAAGATGGCGGTGATGCCCAGGGCCCCCTGAACCCGCTTGATCTCGGCCTGCAATTCCTCGCGCAGCTTGAGATCGAGGGCGCCCAGTGGCTCGTCCAGCAGCAGGACCTTGGGATTGATCACCACCGCCCGCGCCAGGGCCACCCGCTGCTTCTGCCCGCCGGACAATTGCGCCGGATAGCGTTCCCCGAAAGCATCGAGCCGGACAAGACGGAGGGCTCCCCGCACCCGCGCCGCCACCTCCGCCCTGGGCAGGCGGCGGACTTTCAGACCGAAGGCGATATTCTCGGCCACGGTCAGATGCGGGAACAGGGCGTAGTGCTGGAACACCATGCCGATGTTGCGACGATGGGCCGGAACATCGGTGATATCCTCGCCATCGAACAGGATGCGCCCGCCCGATGGCTGGACAAAGCCGCCGACCATGCGCAGGCAGGTGGTCTTGCCCGATCCCGAAGCCCCCAGCAGGGTGACGAACTCCCCCTGCCCGATCAGCAGATCGACCTCCCGGGCGGCGTGGGACTTGCCATAGACCTTGCTGATATTGTCGAGACGAACGGCGACCATCTGCCTGCTCCTTTGCTACGCGCTAGATTACTTCCTGGCAATGACCAGACGTTGCCAGAGTTCGACCGCCTTCTCGTGGTTGGCCCAATAGGCCTTCCAGTCGGGCTTGAACAGGGCGCGGATCTGCTCCGCCGTGCCTGGCAGCTTCTGCGCCAGTTCCGGATAGGCGGCGATCACCGGCGCCACCGCCTTGTTCGACGGGCCATAGGGAATTTCCCAGGCCTGGCCGACCTGGGCGACCGGGTCCAGCACATAATTGATGAAGAGATTGGCTTCACGGGGATGCGGCGTACCCTTCACCACTTCGATGGTGGTGGTGGAAGCGACCGCCCCTTCCTTCGGCAGCACGAATTTCAGCGGATAGCCCTTGTCGATCAGGCCCCAGCCGCGCCCGGAGGCGATGGGGGCGGCCCAGATATCCCCGGTCGGGAACAGGGCTTCGAGCTGAACGGTCGACGAGAAATAGGAATGAGCCTTCAGTTCAGCGATCTTTTCGATACCCTTTTCCGGGGTCGAGACATCGCCGCCGGCGAGGCGTTCCGCCTGGATCAGCAGGGCGCGGCCGGCGCCATGGGACAATTCGCCGACGGCAATCTTGCCGGCGAGACGCGGGTCCCAGAGATCGGCCCAGGAGGTCGGCTCGGGAATCCCGGCCGCCTTGAACTTCTCGACATTGTAGAGAATGCCGAAGGAATAGAAGATCTGCACCGGACCATAGCCGTCGGGGTTTTTGGCCTCGTCATAGAGGCGGTCCAGATTGGTGACGATGGCGGGATCGACCTTGTCGATGATGCCGGCCTCGATGGCCGTCGGCTGCAGGTCGCCGTCGATATAGACGACATCATAAGGAACATTGCGCCCCTTGGCCGCCACCAGCTTGGCGATGTGATCGAGCGGGTTCGCATCGATGAACTGGACCTTCACCCCAGTGTGCTGGGTGAACAGATCGGCCGCGTATTTCTTCTGGGTTTCGGTGAAGCGCCCGCCGTAATTGCCGACACGAAGCACGACATCCGAAGTCGATTGGGCGAAGGCCCCGCCGGCCAGCAGGGTGGTTGCCGCAAGGGTCGCGGCGGAAATAATGGTCTTCAACATGGGAGTCACCAGGAAAGGATCAGGTCGAGAGCGGAAGGTGGATGGCGAGGCCTGGACAACAGGCGGGCGTGATCGGCATGGTTTCGGGTCTCCGTCGGGGAAAAGCTCAGCCGCGCGCGGCAGAGGCGAATTTCTCGATGCCCGTCAGCCGGTCGAGACCGAGCATGATGAGCAGCGAGGCAAGGGTGACGAGGGTGCTGATGGCCATGATGTCGGCATCGAAGTTGAACTCGACGGCGGTATAGATTTTCACCGGCAGGGTCATGGCGTCGCCGCCGCCCACGAAGAGGGCGACCGCGATATCGTCGAAGGACATGACGAAGGCGAAGATCGCACCGGAAATCACCCCGGGCAGCAGGATCGGCAGGGTTACCTTGAAGAAGGTCTCCAGCGGACCGGCGCCGAGGCTTTGTGCGGCTTCCTCCAGCGACAGGTCGAAATTGGCCTGGGCGGCAATGACCGACCTGATCACAAAGGGAATGGTAAAGGCCGACTGCCCGAGGATCAGCCCGGTCACCGTCCCCGCCAGCGAGAGATCGAAAAGATCCCAGAGCACGAGGGTGAACTGGAAGGCCGCAACCGCGATCACCAGGGTGGAGACCATCAGGGGCGACAGGCAGAAGGCGGACAGGCTCTCGCGGAAGGGAAAGCGGCCGCGCACCAGGGCCAGGGCCGCCGGCGTGCCCACCAGGGTTGCCAGCACCGTCGTGCCGGCGGCGACCACCAGGCTGACCTTCAGGGCATCGATATAGCCGCTGCCGATGGCCCGATACCAGGCCGTGGTGAAGCCGGTCGGCGGAAAGATCAGCGCGCCCGAGGTGGAGAAGGAAGACATTGCAACCGCCAGAATGGGCAGCAGCAGGAAGACGAAGACGGCCGCGATGAATGCCGCCAGCAGCAGCCGGAGCAGGCGGTTCATTGCCTTTCCCTCCCGATGCGAAGGGCCAGCAGGGTGGCGGCGGTCACCACCGACAGGAGAACGACGGCCGCCGTGGCACCGAAGGGATAGTTCAGCACCGAGCGAACCTGTTGCTCGATGAAGACCGCCATCACCAGCACCCGCTTCCCGCCCATCATGGCCGGCGTGATATAGGCGGCGATCGAAAGGGTGAAGACCAGCAGGCTGCCGGCCAGCAGGCCCGGGCGCGACAGCGGCAGGACCACGCGCCAGAAAGTCTCGAACGGGCCGGCCCCGAGATTGATCGAGGCTTCCTCAAGCGCCGGCTCGATGCGTCGGATCACGGTGATCAGCGACATGATCATGAAGGGCGACAGGGCGTGAACCAGGCCGATCACGACACCGGTCAGATTATAGACCAGCTTCACCGGCTGGTCGGTGAGACCGAGCGAGAGCAGCAGCCAGTTCACCAGGCCAGAGTCCCCAAGCACCGGCAGCCAGCCGAGATTGCGCACCACGACACTGATCAGCATGGGCGCCAGCACGGCAAAGGTCAGCGCACCGCGCCAGCGCGACCGGGTGCGGGCCAGAAAATAGGCGACCGGGTAACCGATGACGGCACAGATCGCCACCACCAGGAGGCCGATGGCCAGCGTATCGAGCAGAATGCCGAGATAGAAGCCGTCGCCGAGGAAGCGAAAGTAATTGTCCAGCGTCCATGCCGGCCCGATCCGGCCCATGCTGCCGCCGGGATGCAGGCTGTTGCTGGCCAGAAAGGCCAGCGGCAGGACGAAGACCAGCAGCAGGGTCACCACGGCCGGCACGGCAAGACCGAACCAGCCCGGCCTCGCGCCCGGCCGCCGCCGGGCGGCAATAACGGGCAGGGGCAGCGGATGACCGGCAGCGGCGCCGAAGGCAGCGGCCGCGATCAGGACATCCCGTTCGGCCTGGGACCGGGCGCCGCCCTCCCCCCTCGCCTGTTCTGCAATGGCCATCGCCCGCCCCCTTCTACACAAGAACCTGAACACAATCGGATCACCATTACATTGATCCGTATTTATCGACGTCCATCACGCCATTTGTGTATTTTACAGACGCAAGTTTTTCTTTCCCCTGCCCCCTAACCCTGCCCCCTAACCCTGTCGGGATCAGAGCTTGGTCGAGATCGGCGGCAGGCGCTCGTTCAGCAGGTAGTCGCCGATGGTCTTATATTTGTAACTGACCGGATCATGCGTGGTATGGGTCCGGGCGTTCCGCCAATGGCGGTCCATATTGTGCCGGCGCAGCGTGGCGGAGGCACTGCCCAGGCGATAGACCGCCTCGCTGACCCGCAGCGAACTGACCTCCGCACTGGCTTTGGCTTCCGCCACCGCGACGGAGGCTTCGGCCAGGGCCCGTTCAAGCTCTTCACCGCTGAGGCTGGCGGCGACCTGTGCCTCGGCCGCACGGTCGAGGATGCGGGCCGCGCGCAGGATCATGGCTTCGGCCTGATGCACGAGGACCGCCATTTCGCCGATGGCATGAAGCGCGTAGGGATCATCGGTCTGGCGCTCGACCCCGGCTTCCGGCATGGGACGGGTATTGTTCCGCGCATAGTCGATCACTTCCTCCAGGGCAGCCCGGGCGATGCCGGCATCGATGGCGGCATGGAAGATCTGCGCACTGGCCCCGACGTAGGACCGCTGCCGGCCGAAATGAGGCTGGCGGATGATTTCGGCCTCCTCGACCGGGACATCGTTCAGGATGGCCGTGCCGCTGGCCGTGGTCCGCTGGCCCATGCTGTCCCAGTCATCCTCGATGGTGAAGCCTTCGCGCTTCCGGGGAACCACGGCGAGAATACGTTCGCCCTCCTCCGTATCCGCCGAAACAAAGAGGTATTCGGCGAACAGACTGCCGGTGCAGTAATATTTCCGCCCGCGCAGCAGCCACCGGCCGTCCTCGCGCACCAGTCGGGTGTTGACTTCGCCGATGGTCCGGCCGCCCCGCTCGGCAAAGGCATTGGTGATCAGATTGCCGTCCAGCACCTTGCGGTACCAGAACCTGCGCTGTTCCTCGGTGCCATCCAGCAGCAGGACGTCGAGGAAGAACAGATGGGGCTGAATCGACTGGGCGATATTGGGATCGCCCCGGGCGATTTCGATCAGGGCTTCCGCCATGTCGACAAAGCCGATCCCCCGCCCGCCGTAACGCCTGGGCACGCGCAGGGCATGAAAACCTGTAGCCTTCAGGCGTTTCACCTCGTTGAACGGCAGGCGGCGCTCGCGGTCGCGGTCAGCGGCTTCCCGGGCGAAATCATCGCCCAGGCTACGGGCGAGACCGAGCACATCCCGGGGCTCGCCCTCCTGCGCGGCGAGAATGGTGACATTACGGCTCATGACGGGTCCTCAGGCAACGGCGGGCTGGCGCAACAGGCGGAAACGATTGTCCGGATCGCGGTTCAGCTGGCCGAGCAGCTTCACCTCCCAATCCAGGTAATCGATCATGTGGCGGTTGGTATCCCCCGGACGTTCGCGCGGGGTGAGCCACACATCGTCCACAAGATCGAGCGGGCGGGGGATGCCCTTCTCGACCGGCTGACCCGCCGCGACCCAGGCCTGATGACCGCCGCCCAGCAACAGAAGGCGGGGCCGGCCCGGCACACCGGCGACGCCGGCGGCGCGGAGATCCGCCGCCGCCAGCCGCGCCCAGGAGCCATCCTCGGAGGTGAGAACCAGGGTTTCCGCCCCCTCGGGCAAATGGTCGGCAAGGCGCGCGCGGATCGCGAAATGCGCCCCCGGCACATGCCCGGCCCGATGGGTCTTGCTGAGGGCGAGGTCGATGACCTCCACCCCACGGTCGCCGAGCAGGGCCAGCAGGCGCTGGGGCGAAATACGCTCGATATCCTCGTCCTCCAGCCTCGACAGGCCGAGGACGCGGGGCGCGCCGGGTCCGGTCTCCAGCGCGCCGTCGCCGAGGCCGCCGTCCAGCACCACGACATCGGCATGGCCCAATTGCTTCAACCAGAAGGCGGTCAGCCGCGCCCGACCGAGGCCGGCATCATCGATCAGCACGATGCGGGCGCCGAGGACCGCGATGAAACGGTCCGTCTCCTGCACCAATTGCCCGCCCGGGGCCGACAGGCTGCCGGGCAGATGCCCTTCGTTATATTCGGCCGGTGTCCGCACATCGAAGAGATAGAGGCTGCGCTCCCCGGCCTCCGCCTGCCACGCCTGCAGGTCCCGGCGCGAAAGGCTGCGCACCCCGGCCTCGGCCGCGACCCTGGCCCCGGCCGCCGCCGCGAACTGCCGGGCTTTCGGCGATATGGTTGGCGGCGGATGGCCCTCGGCGCCGATGGCGAGATCGCGCCCGGCCAGGGCCCAGGCCATGGTGCCGTCTTTCAGGGAGACCACCCGATTGGGCAGGCCCGCGCTGATCAGGGCCTGGGCACCGATGATGCTGCGGGTGCGGCCGCCGCAATGAACGACGACCAGTTCCTCGGGATCATGCACCAGGTCGGCGATCCGCAGGGGCAGTTCCGCGCCGGGGACAAAGGTTGAACCGGGCACGGTGTGATGATGATGCTCCTCATAGGGCCGGGCATCGACCAGCACGATCCGCTCGCCCCGGGCGCGGCGCCCGGCGAAATCCTCCGCGGTGATCGAGGGCGTGCCCCATTCATGCTCCACCACTTCGGCAAAGGCCTTGCTCGGGACATGGACACCGGCATAGAGCGGGTATCCAGCCTCCGCCCAGGCCCGATTGCCGCCATCCAGCAACGAAACATCGCCATAGCCGAATTCGCGGAGGCGCTGGGCTGCCCTTCGGGCGACGCCTTCGCCACCGTCCGTCAGCACGATCCGGACCGAGAGGCGCGGCAGCAGCCGGGGCGCCAGGGCTTCCAGGCGGGACAAGGGCAGATTGGCGGCATGAAGCAGATGGGACCGGGAAAAACTCTCCTCCTCCCGGGCATCGAGCAGGGCCAGTTCTGCCCCGTCCCGCAACCAGTCGCGGAGCCGGTCCGGAGAGATCCCGGCAATATTCGTCGTCATTCTGTCACTCCCACAGCGGCGTAACCCGACCCGGTGCAGCGCCAGATAGAGCGGATGCCTGTTCCAGCCGGACTATCGGCAGAAGCCCGCCGCCGGCCAAGGCAATTACACTCGCGCCCCGACAAACATATTTTTTCCACACAACTGATGTTTTTTCGGGAAAGCGGGACTATCGGCGACGGCAAGAATTCCTTTCTTGCAGGGCCGGGGCCGGACGACGGCAAATGGCCGCCGTTCCCGTCGCTGCCCGAAGGCCTGCCATGTCCGACCGCCCCCGCCAGATGTCCCTTGCCGGTTTCCTGATTGCCGGGCCGGTGGTGCATAGCCATGCGGTCTGGCGCAACCCGGCCCGCGACGTGCCTTTCCTCAGCGCGGATTATTATCTCGATATCGCCCGCACGCTGGAGGCCGGTTGCTTCGACCTTCTGTTCTTCGCCGATCGCCTGGGCATCGGCGACCGTTTCGGGGCGGACAAGGAAACCGGGCTCCGCTTCGGCGATCAGGATGCAACGCGCCTGGACCCGGTGCCGGTCCTGGCCATGATCGCCGCGGTCACCCGGCATCTGGGGCTGGGCGCCACGCGTTCCACCACTTATGACCAGCCCTATCATCTGGCCCGCGCCTTCCGCACCCTCGATCACCTGTCCGCCGGCCGGGCGGCCTGGAATGTGGTGACCTCGATGAATGACGGGGAGGCGGCCAATTTCGGCGTCGACAGTCACATGGGGCATGACGAACGCTATGACCGGGCCGATGAATTCCTCGAGCTTGCCTTCAAGCTCTGGGATAGTTGGGCGCCGGACGCCCTGATCCTCGACCGGGAACGCGGCCTTTATGCCGATCCGGCCAAGGTGCATTACGTCAACCACCAGGGGCGTTACTTCAAGGCACGCGGCCCGCTCAATATTCCCGCCAGCCCCCAGGGCCGCCCCGTGATCATTCAGGCCGGCTCCTCCGACCGCGGGCGCAGCTTTGCGGGCAAATGGGCGGAAGTCATCTTCACCCTGGCCCCGGACCAGGCCGCGCGGCGCCGCTTCACCGACAGTATCCGCGCCTCGCTGGTCGAGGCGGGCCGAGCACCGGACAGTTGCAAGGTCCTGCCCGCGATCATGCCCTTCATCGGCAAGACCCGGGCCGAGGCAGAAGCCCGGCGCGACCTGCACAACAGCCTGGTCTCGCCCCAGGTCGGCCTTTCCACCCTGGCGGGCCATGCCAATGTCGATCTTGCCGGCTATCCGCTGGATGCCCCGGTGGATGAATTGCGCGGCAGCGGCACCCAGGGCAATCTGGCCATGGTCTCGCGCATCGCCCGCGAGAGGCGCATGACTCTGGCCGATGTCGGCCGGGAATACGGCCAGAGCGTGATGGTGCCGCAGATCTGCGGCACCGGCGGGGAAGTAGCGGAGGAACTGGCGGATATCTTCCTATCCGGGGCCTGCGACGGCTTTGTCGTCTCGCCGGCCTTCCTGCCCGAAACCTACCGCGACTTCGTTGCCGAAGTGGTTCCGCATCTTCAGGAACGCGGAGTATTCCGCAAGGCCTATGGGCCGGGCACATTGCGCGACCGGCTGTTCACCTAGTCACGGCGCAGGAACTTCAGCCGGGGGAACCATCTGCGTTCCCCCATCCCGGCAGCCGCCGTCAGGCCTGATCGGCTTCCACCGATCTCGCCCGCCAATTCTCGATATCGCGACGGAAGGCGTCTGTCCGGGCCTCGGCCCGTGCCAGGGCATTGCCGCCGACCACAAGCCGCCGTGGCGGGACTTCCGCTTCCAGCGCCTCGACGATCAGGGCGACCGCCTTTGCCGGATCGCCGCCCTGCGCCGGGCCGGGGCGAAGCGCCGCCGCGCGCCGCTGTGCGGCCGGGGTTCCGGCGTAATCCGGATGGGCCGGTGCCAGCTTCAGGGAGCGGCCAGCGAAATCCGTCCTGAACGGCCCCGGTTCCACCAGAAGCACCCGGAGACCGAAGGGCGCCACTTCGACGGCCAGGGCATCGGACAAGCCTTCGACCGCCGCCTTGCTGGCAGCGTAATAGGCAACCCCGGCATTGGGGGCAATGGCGGCGATGGACGAAAGATTGACGATCCAGCCGCCACGGCCCCGCCGCAGTGCCGGCAGAACCTGCCGAGTAACATCGGCCAGACCGAAGAAATTGACATCGAAGAGCGCGCGGACCTCGGCCTCGACACCTTCCTCGACCGCAGCGATATAGCCATAGCCGGCATTATTCACCAGGATGTCGATCCCGCCAAAGCAATCGAGTGCCGCAGCCACCGCCGCCCGGATCGAGGCGGCATCGGTCACGTCGAGTGCCCGGACCAGCAGCCGGTCGCCCGCGAGATCGGCGAGATCGGCCGGGTTCCGGGCCGTGGCCACCACCCGGTCGCCCCGCGCCAGCGCCGCTTGGGCCAGCAAGCGGCCAAAGCCGGACGAACAGCCGGTGATGAACCAGATTGCATCCCTCGGCAACGTCATGCCCGGCCTCCCGTCGTCTGCCCCGGGATTGATATCGGCCCGCCGGCTCGCCCGCCACCATTTAGCACCGATGCGCAGCGCATTAATTCTTTCATACACAAGAAGTTTATTATTCTCGCTTCAGCCGCCGCCACCGACCACCATGGCGCCATCGGTTTCCCGAGACGGCCCTGTCAACACCGCCGGTTGGTACCATCGGCATTACAGCAAGGCCGCGTCATCCATTGTTCTTCCGACGGCCCGCCATGACACAGGATCTAAGCAGCAAAGTCATCTGGATCACCGGGGCCTCCGGCGCCCTGGGCAAGGCGGTCGCGCTGCTGGTTGCCGGGCGCGGGGCCACCGTCATCGCCTCCGGCCGCAGCATTGCCGACACGGATTTCGGCGACGCGGCCATCGACCGTCTGCCCCTCGATATTCGCGACGACGGCGCGGTGCGGGCAGCCTTGACCCGGATCATCGCGCGTCATGGCCGGATCGATGGCCTTGTTACCAGCACCAATGTCGGCGCCTTCGGCGATTTCCTCGACCTGACGGACGAGGATTGGCAGCGCGTGCTGGACGCCAAGCTGCTGGGCACCATCCGCCCCATACGCGCCGTGGCACCCCACCTGGCGGCGCAGGGTTCGGGCTCCATCGTCATCATTGGCGGGCGCGGCGGGATCGATCCGCCGCCCCAGCATTTTCCCGGGGCCAGCGTGAATGCCGCCCTCGACCTTCTCGTCATCGGCCTTGGCCGGCGCTTCGGGCCCGAGGGGGTGCGCAGCAATGTGATTGCCCCGGGCCCGATCCAGTCGCCGCGCTTTGCCGGCATGGCAGCGACCAAGGCGGGCACAGCCCGCTACAACACCGACAGTTCCATTCCGGGACCGGGCCTGCCCGGCGATGTGGCGGAGGCTGCGGCCTTTCTCCTCTCCGATGCCGCGCGGTTCGTGAACGGCACTTCCCTGCTCGTCGACGGCGGCGGGCCCCCTTACAGCTGAGTTGCATCATGGCCAAGGAAATCAGGCTCAACGCCTTTCACATGAATACGCCCAGTCACTCCTGGGCCGGACTGTGGCGCCATGCCCGCGACCGCTCTCTGGATTATACCTCGCCGGCCTATTGGGTGGATCTGGCGCAGACGGCGGAACGAGGCTTGCTGGACGGTGTCTTCCTGGCGGATGTCTTCGGCAGTTACGACGTTTATGGCGGCAGCCGCGATGCCGCGATTGCCCATGCGGTGCAATCGCCGTCCAATGATCCCTTCATGGTCGTGCCCTTCATGGCCCAGGCGACGAAACATATCGGCTTCGGCATTACCGCCACCCTGACCTACGAGCAGCCCTATCAGTTCGCCCGGCGATTTTCGACCCTGGACCATCTGACCGGCGGCCGGGTCGGCTGGAATATCGTCACCGGTTACCTGAAATCGGGGGCGGCCGGCATGGGCCAGTCAGCCATCCGCGCCCATGATGACCGCTATGATGCCGGCGACGATTTCCTGGCCGCAGCCTATAAGCTCTGGGAAGGCAGCTGGGCGGCGGGGGCGGTGCTACGCGACAAGACCCTGGGCCGTTTCGCCGATCCCGCCCTGGTTCACACCATCCGCCACCGGGGCCCCTATTATCAGGTCGAGGCAGCCCATCTGAGCGAGCCCTCGCCCCAGCGCACCCCGGTGCTCTATCAGGCCGGCGCGTCCGGCCGGGGGCGGGAATTCGCCGCCCGCCATGCCGAATGCGTCTTCCTGGGCGGCCAGACCAAGGCCATCGTGCGCGACGCGGTCGATGCGATCCGCCGCCAGGCCGTCGCTTTCGGCCGGCGGGCCGAGGATATCGTGATCTTTCTGGGCGCTACCGCCATCGTCGCCCCGACCAGCGCGGAAGCCCGCGACCTTGCCGCAGATTATGCCGCCCATATTGACCCCATCGCTCAACTGGCCCTGGTCTCGGGCTGGTCGGGCATCGATTTCGCCAAATATGATCTGGACGAGCCGATCCGCCACGAGAAGAGCAATTCCATCCAGTCCTTTGTCGAGAATATCACCACCAGGGCGGACCGCCCGATCACCCCGCGCGACCTGATCAGTTTCAGTACCATCGGCGCCCGGGGCCCCTTTGTGGTCGGCGATGCGGCAACGGTGGCGGATGAATTGCTGTCCTGGGTGGACGAGACCGGCATCGACGGCTTCAACCTCGCCCGGGTGGTGGTGCCCGAAACCCTGAAGGCACAGGTGGACCTGCTGGTGCCGGAATTGCAGAACCGGGGCCGTTTCAAGACCGCCTATGCCGAGGGCAGCCTGCGCCAGAAACTCTTCCCCGGCGCAGGACCGCATCTGCCCGACCGGCACATCGGCGCCAGTCACCGCCCTCTCTGACGACCGGTCAGGGCTTGGCCCTGGTCTCGGTGACCAGGGCCACCTTGGTAAAGCCCGCCTCGTTGATCAGGCCCATGACTTCCATCACCCGGCCGTAGGGCAGCGTCTTGTCGCCGCGGACATGGATGCGGCGCTCCGCCTCGCCTGCGGCCTCGGCCCGGATCCGGGCGATCAGATCGGCAGCAGCGACCTCAGATTTGTCGTCGAAGACCTTGCCGGTGCCATCGAGGCTGACCACGATAGGCGGTTTCTGCTCGATCAGGGGCTTTGCTGAAGCGGTGGGCAGGTTTACCGGCACGCCGATGGTCATCATCGGCGCCGCCACCATGAAGACGATCAGCAGCACCAGCATGACATCGACCAGGGGGGTTACATTGATGTCGCTGATGGCCCCGCCGAGATCATCGTCGTCATCGCCTGATTTGAGCGAAAAGGCCATCTCAGGCCCTCCCCGCCACGGGCTGGCCGAGGGCCACCTCCGCCGAAGCGCCGCCCCGCTCGATCACCAGCGGGCGGCCGGCAGCAAGCTGGCGGGACAGGTTGACGTCAAAGGTTCCGATCAACGTGTTCAAGCGCTTGGCATAGCGGCCGACATCGCCCGCCGCCCGATTATAGGCGATCACTGCCGGGATGGCTGCGACCAGGCCGAGGGCCGTGGCGAACAGCGCCTCGGCAATGCCGGGGGCGACCACAGCCAGACTGGTATTATTGGTCGCGGCAATGCCCTGAAAGGAATTCATGATGCCCCAGACCGTACCAAACAGGCCGACGAACGGCCCGACCGAGCCGGTGGTCGCCAGCACGCTGAGACCGCGCTGCAATTGCTCCACTTCGCTGCCAGCCGCCAGTTGGCCGATGCGATGCACGCGTTCCTTAAGGCTGTCCTTGTTGGCATCGCCCTGGTCCAGGCCTTCCTTCCGGCTTTTGTCCCATTCGCCGATCATTGCGTCATAGACGGCGCGGAATGGATCGGCCGGGAAGGCGGAAAGCCGGGCACCCAGGCCGGCAATCGAGCCATCGGCCTGAAACGCCGACAAAAATCCCCGCGCCCGGCCATGCAGCCGGTTCAGCTTGACCAGTTTGGCAAAGATCAGACCCCAACTCCAAACCGAGGCCAGCACCAGAAGGATCATGATGGTCTTCACCACCGTATCCGCCTGCTGGAACAATTCGAGGGCGGACAGGGCATGGGCCGGGCTGGCGGCAGCCAAGGCCTCGACCGGGGTTTCGGGATTCATGCGGGAACTCCTGTAACTCTTGGCCGTGCGGCCGTGCTCAGTTCAGCTTGTAGACGATGGCCCCGGTCAGCTTGTAGGAGGCGGCACCAAGGTCCGGCAGCTTCGGATAAGGGCCGGCGTTCTGCAGCGCCTCGGCAGCAGCCTTGTCCAAGGTCTCGACGCCGGAGGGCGTGATGTCGAATGCCAGCACCCGGCCATCGGGGGCCAGCGTCAGGGTATAGCCGACCCGCCCTTCCTGCCCCTTCAACTGGGCGGCCCGCGGGTAGCGGTTCAGGGCATAACGGCTGATCCGGCCCCGCACATCCTTCACGTAATCGCTCGGAATACCGGGGGGTTGCGGCGCCGGT